>Ga0255047_10001017_pt1 | contig 21423 bp, 40 predicted proteins | sample JV7_2_1_MG_FD_183640 | JGI IMG/M metagenome (GOLD analysis project Ga0255047, IMG submission 183640) | Seawater microbial communities from Jervis Inlet, British Columbia, Canada - JV7_2_1 | ecosystem: Environmental > Aquatic > Marine > Inlet | place: Canada: British Columbia | collected 2016-10-06 | reverse complement strand
CTGGAACAACTGGAACTTTATCAGTAGCCCGTGGTGGAACAGGTGCAACATCTTTAACTGATGGTGGTGTTTTATTAGGTAGTGGAACAGGGGCAGTCACAGCTACAGCAGTTTTGGGTGATGGTGAAATATTAGTTGGTGACGGAACAACTGACCCAGTAGCACTTGATATTGGAAGCTCAACAGCAATCACTACAGTAGGCACAATAGGTACAGGTGTTTGGAATGCAGGAGCAGTTACTTCTTCAGGGTCAATCAAAGGAAGTGCAACTGGAGCAGGGCGGATTTTGAATGAAACTGCATCCGCAACAAACCCAACACTAAACCCTCGTAACGATGAATCATCCACAGGAATAGGTGGAGTTGGGTCATCTCTTTATATAATTAGTAACGGAACTACAAATTCTACCTATAGTGGCACAACTGCCACATTTGCTGGTGAAGTCACTCTGCCATTCGCCAAACAATTAAGATGGAACACTCACGGAAGCAATGCTAATTCAAGGTCTTGGGGATTTGGGGCAGGGGTTGTTGCAGGTTCGGCAAGTGCAGACCATTTTGGCATATCAAGGTCAGATGCAGATGATAACACTCTTGATACAAATGTTCTTACAATTAATAAAGATGGCATAACCACATTTACTGAAGATATTTTTGTCCCAGAAAATAAAGGATATAGATTTGGAGATGATAAGTCTGGCATCTTTGGGAATGGTGATGCGACTTCATCAACAACTAATAATTTTATTAAATTTGTTACGGCTGATTCTGAGAGAATGAGAATTGATGGGAGTGGCAATATCACAGCCACAGGTGTTACAACAAAATTATCTAATGCTAATGCTCAATTATGGATAGGTGAAGGTAATGGTGCTTCTGACATTTATTTTTCAAAAGGTGATGCTACAGGGGGATCAAGTGAGGAAGTTAGACTTTCTAAAAATGCAGGTGGCAATCTTGACATCCTTACAAATGCAGGAGTAATTCATTTAAATGTCAACGGAAAGTGTGGAATTGGGACTGGAAGCCCTGGTTATAAATTGCACGTAAAATCAGATGCCGACAATGAAGCCACATTCCAAATTGAAAATGCTGATAACGATAATGCGTATGGACAAATCATAAACTTTTCAAATGCTACTCCTGACGATGCCACGAGATACTTTCTTAGGTGTGGCGATGTAACAGCCTATAGATTACACATTTATTCAGATGGTGATGTTGTCACATCAGATTCGGGGATTTTAACTTCTGATGAGAACCTCAAAACAAACATTGCTGATGTCACTGATAAGTTAGCGGACATAAACAGACTAAGAGTGAGAAACTTTGAATGGATACCCGAATACCATCCAAATAAAGTTGGAGAAAAGAAGATTGGTTTTATTGCACAAGAATTTGAGGAAGTGTTTCCTTCTTTAGTAACTGAGCAAGAGTCCCCAATAAATACAGAATCAGCTCAAGGGATAAAGAGAAAATCCATAAAAATGGCTTTGACACCAATGCTTGTTAAGGCAATACAGGAACTATCCACCGCAAATGATGAACTCAAGGCAAGAATAGAAGCATTGGAGAACGCATAATGAAAAAGATAGATTTACAAGGAGCAATCCTTGCTGGCATAGGGACTTTAATAATAGGCTTAACAGGATGGCTGATGACTACCACACTTGGTGTAGATAAAGATCAAGATGTAATGGAAGTTAGGCTTTTTCATGCCGAAGAAAATTATGACAGATTAAGACTTGATTCAGAAAACCATTCGATGGATACTTGTCCAGTTTGTATGCATATGAAATTAGGATACAAATGATATGGTTTTATACACATTGTGCGATTGCGATTGTAATTGTGATTGCGGATGCTCAAGGTACGTTTGAGCCTTTTATGCATAAGTGGGAAAAGAAATTAGGGATACCAGTTCCAGAGGAAATAGATGTCGAAGCCAATATCAGAGAGCAGTAGTCTAAACATCAGTGTTCCCATGCTTATACAAGCAATCGGCTTTATTGGGGCTATGGTTTATGGGTATGGTCAGTTAAATGCTCGGCTACAATTTGTTGAGAACAAGACTGAGATGAACAATAAAGCTATTAAAGAAATCAAATCATTACAAGATGCACCTATCCCAAGTGATGTAAGGCAGGATGAAAAATTAAGAGTTATGGAAAAAGAAATTGAAAGAATAAGGGATCGGAGTGATAAATGAAAAAATCATTTATGATATTAGTTTTGGGATTACCACTAATGGCACAAGAGGGTGAAGCTAAAGAATCGGTTGGGGAAACAGTAGTTAGGGTTATACAAGATGCAGAGTGGAGTAAGTCTAAATCAGCACATCAAAGAGACCATGAAAAGAAACATGGTAAAATGAAACGAATAAATCGTAGTGATCGTCATAAGACTATGAATAAGCGGATTGCTATGGCTAAACGTAAAAAGATGGATAAGAAAAGAAAATTTCGTTCTGCGGTTCGTTTGGTAGTGATCAGTGGAATTGCTTATTCTGCTGGTATACACGAAGGTAAGAAACACGGTAAGGCGATGAAGCATAGGGCGGGTCGTAAAAAACAATGAGGAAATTATTAACTATATTATTGTTAATGAGTGTTTTATTTGGGCAATCGGATACTTTAACATTTAAAGTCAAAGGATTGGTATGTTCATTTTGCTCTCATGGATTAAATAAGGGAATTGGTAAATTACCATTTACTGATGAAAAAAGTGTCTGGGTGGATGTTAAAAATCAAATCGTTAAGGTCGCTGTAAATAAAGATTATAAAGCTGATCTCCACTTAAAACAGACTATTGAATTAATCAAAGATACTGGATATGAGGTGGATAAAGTATTTTTAAATAATACCGAGTCAAAAGAATTAGAAGATAATATAAGTCTATTACAAAGATAGGCTTGAAGAAACCAAAACAACGGAGTCAAAAATGGCAAAAGAAAAAAAGAAAGCCGAAGAAGCCACAGTCAGCATCGATGGTACTGAGTACAAGGTGTCTGATTTAACGGAAGAACAAATCATGTTTGTTAACCATGTAGCGGATTTAGACCGCAAACTTACAAGCTCACAATTTAATCTACAGCAGTTAGCTGGCGGTAAAGATTACTTTATGGCACGATTGAAAGAGTCTCTTGCGGGTTAAGTGGACATCCACGATAAACAAGGCTGGTACGTCGTATCAGCCTGAGACCCCAAGCGTTATTAAGAGGGACTTACTGGAAAGAGAAGTAAAGCCCCTGAAGGCACGTTACAGGGTCTCTAATGGGGTAAAATACGATGTTACTCCAGAAGTGATAGGTAAGTCAGCAAAAATCAAAGAAGAGACTATACAGGAAGGTATGCCCTATGAGGGGCAAGTGCCTGATTCGTTTGAAAGAATTGAATTTGATGCAGATGTATCTGAATTACAGGACTATGGAGATGTTAAGTATTATAGATCAGAGTACGGTAAGATAAGGGTATCAAATGATGCAGAGTATTATTAATGGAAAAAATGTTAATACAAGAGTGGGGCATAGTTGGAGTTCTTCTTGCTTTATTCTTTGGGCAGGTTATGTTTCTCCAAAAGACATTAATGAAAAAATTAAATGAGACAGACGACAAAGTTATTGCCCTTATTAACAGGTGGAATCGGTCAGATGAAATTTCCTTACGACATCGAGAAGACATTATTAAAGAATTAAATGATGTAACCGATGATCTTAATTTTATAAAAGGAAGGCTAAATGGTAAGGGGCAATGAAAGTGAATGAATACAGAGATGAAATGATGAGCCTTTTAATTAAGGTAGATACTCGTCAAGAAGAATTGTATCATAGAATTGGAAGAATAGAAATGCACTTAGAGAGATTAAATGGGAAAGTAGCTGAACATGAAAAAAAGATAACTTCCTTGTGGAGTTATGGGGTTGCTTTTGTATTTATAGTGAGTGTTGGAATTAACTTAATCATGAGGGGTTTTTAAAATGGATGCAGTAGACTTTATCGTAACTAATTGGGAATGGTTTTTGCTCGGATTTATGGTAGCTGAGAAATTGGTAAAATTATCACCGACGAAAGCTGATGACATTCTATTAGATGTAGTTTGGGGAAGTATCAAAAAAATAGTCGGGAGAAAATAATGCTGAAAAAAATAATCGGTAGATTAGTAAAAAAACACGGGATGAAAAAATTATTGATTATGATTGGTGATTGGGCTGTAAAGCAATCCAAGAAAAAATCAGATGATGAGGCATGGGAGATGATTGTAAAACCATTTATAGAAGAAAACTTATAAATGATAAGTATAAAGCAAATGCGATCACTTATTGAACGCACTTGTAGCGTAATGGGTGATAAATATTCCTCTGAAAGTGCCGTAGATATGGTACTGGCTACAGGTATTATTGAGTCTCGTTATGAGTATATTACTCAAATGAATGATGGTGTAGCTAAATCATTCTTTCAGGTAGAGCCAAAAACAGCAGTAGATAATTGTATGCACTATCTAAAGCACAGACCTACATTAATGCAAAAGTGTGCTGAAGCCAGTGTTGTGGATTTAAAGTATTGGCAAAATTTTGATGATAAGGTTTGGGCTAATATATTAGAAAAGAACATCGCATCAGGGATAGTACATTGTCGTTTGAAGTATTGGAGAGTTCCAAAGCGTATGCCAAGCAGTGTAGAGGGTATGGCTCACTATTGGAAAGACTATTATAATGCTGGTGGTAAGGGTGATCCAGATGAATTTATTGAACAGGTAACCAAATGGTTACGTTAATCAGTCCAGATAGAGCTTGTATAAGAGTGATACACTACTTATATTACAATAATTAAGGTAAGATATGGCATACGCAACAAATAGAGATTTAAAAGACGTTTTTCCAGCCATCGATTCTTTCGATACCAAGACATCCTTATATGGATGGGTGGTACATTCAGGTTCAAGGTATAAAGCAGAAAATTGCGGGTTAGTTACTCAATTATTCGCAAATGGGGAGAATCTTGGCAATGCTCAATCAGGATCGTCAAGTGTAACATCTAACGGTCAGTGGTATTATACAGATGATGTTTGTTATTATTACAATGATGCAAACAACCCAAACGATCTACTTATGGAGTCAGGCGAGGATTGGGGTGATGTTAGAACACGATACATATCCAATGCTTCTAAATATCTTGATTCTATGCTTGATTCAATGCTCCCAAGGGAACAATTTAAAGACCAAGATGGTAATTATGACTATATAATAGTGAGGACAACTGCCTTACTTGCGTGTAGCTTTTTAATTCGCTCTTCCGATCCCACCTCTGAAATAGCAGATGCCTTATGGGGAGAAGCTGATAAGAATATTGCTTCATTGAATGAGGGGAAGACTAAACTATCTTGGCAAACAACTGGTGATGCATCAAAGGGGGTTATTCGTGAGGGAACCGTTTCAGGTTCTTTACGCATAGTTGACACAAAGGGTTTATACGTCGGTGTATATGATAGGATTGGGGTTAAAATAACAACGGCTGGTGTATTAGGTACTGCTGTATACTCTTACTGGGCGGGGGATTCAACTAATCTTGGTTCTGAAAGGATGAATAACTCAGCATCCTCTAACTATAGTGATACTATAAATGGTTCATACCAACCAGTAGGTAATGGGTTGTATGTAAGATTTGCAGGTGATACGGGCGATAGTGCCACATTGAATGATTATTGGGAGATCGAAGTAGTTGGGAAATCTGAAACAGTCGATCTTGGATACCCACGAAGCATTAGCATGACCCGAAAACGTAACAGATGATTACATTTGTTAACATTTGGGAGACAAAAATTTTAGATACCATACGAACTTTTTTAAACAATGAGTTCGCTGGTACAATCCCTATCTATACAGGGGATTTTAAAGATATGGGCAGTCAGTCTATCAGATTACAACCAATAGGTAGTTCATCTATTGATAGAATGGCGAGTGCAGAATTAAGGGAGTATATACTTGATGTATCTTACACCTTTAAGGAGAAGAGTGTTAAGAAAGATACTTGGGAGCATATAATGAGACAGGTATCCCACATAGAGGCATTGTTCTTTAGTAATATGAATAACACATTCTTTGATGGTGTGTTACAGGACAGTCGAATAAACGATAGGACAGAAGAAGAAGCGGGTGTCGATGGACTGAATGTTATTAGATGGGAATGGCGTGGAAAATATTTAGGTAACATAACATAGGAAAGTAATAAGGATTACTATGAAAATAAAAAGCAAAGGTTCAAAGTTGCCAAATTGTTGGAAGCAATGTAAGGTTTCCTATGAAGATTGGCAAGAACTACAATCGGGAAAAGAGATAGAAGTCTCTTCAGTCCCAGAATCAATAAAACATTTGGTTGAAGTTGTTAAATCTCCATCCAAAGAAAAAGAAGGAGATAAATAATGGCTACAGTAGCACACGCATTTTCACCGAAAGAGTGGAAAGTGGGGCTTGTATCAGATGCGACCACAGCAGGTGGATCGGGGATTGCAGTGACCCAGAATCAATTAGATGTGGATTCAATCGGATTCCCATCATTAAATGTAAATCAAAAATTAGATGTACGGAGTGGTATTGGTAGAACCCTCAAGGATGAGGACTTTTTCCAAGACAATATAATGAGGGTAGTGGAAATCTCTTTATCAGGTACACTTCATACTGACGTTGGGCATGAATTGCTTGCAAGAAATATCTGTAACGATGTTTCAGGAAACATTGCAGTTGCGACTGGATTTGCTCCTGCAACCCAACTTTATGGGGTTGCTGTAACAAATACAGCTTCATCCCTTACTCTTGTAATGCAACCATCAGATGTTACTAACCAGCAAGGTATGGTGTTCGCAGGATGTATGGTAACTTCATTTTCAATCACAGCAGAGGGTAGCTCAGATGGTGGTCAATATAAATGGTCAGCAACCTTACAAACTGGTAAGAAACCAACTTTAAATAGTACAATTAATTCAGCAACAATTTCGGCATACGCTAATACAGATATACCGTTACTATCTGGATCATCTGGACATAAGGTATTTAATACCGATGTTATACTTTCATCTTTCACGACATCTATAGAAAGTCCAGCAGTATTCACTGGTGTGGCTTCTGATGGTTATCAATTAGCAAGTCGTGGAGCAGAGATCAGTGTAACAGCAGAAGCACAAGTCAAATATGATGGTAATACTAAAGGTTTTATCAATAGTTTCGACACTCAGTCTTCAGCATTATCTGGAAATATGCTTGTTATCGTTAATAATGGTAATTTCGGAGTGGATGTTCAGAATGGCGTTCTCACGAACGTAGCTCTCGCAGAGGGTGATTTAATGATGCTTGATTGCTCGATTAAATCAGTTGATGATGGAACAGATGCCTTAATAGAATTTGATGTTACTGATTGATGAAAGACTTGAAAATTAAAGACAAATCTGTGAAGCTCAAGGAGATGTCAGTAGATGATATTGACTTCTGCAACGATGTACCACAGATGCGGTATGAAGGCGATCAAGTTGTTGCTATCACTAACTTGTCTAAGGCAAGGACATCATGGATTCGTAGAGGTGTTGAAGGTGCTGATGACAAGTTCATCAAGTCTCTCTCTGAGGATGAAAAAAATGAGTTATCTCTGGCAGTCCAAGAATTTCAACGCTTGGGGGAATAGACTCCCTTACATTAGAAGCGAACTTTCTTATAGAGGAACAATGTGAGGGGTGTAGGTTCCATACTTACCCCTATGAGGCTCAAATACCCGTCTTAATCGACGGAAAGTACACTATGCGTACATTGACCTCAGATAAAGATGTTTATGGGGTTATTGACCTTATTATTGAGGAGACCAAAGAAGTCAATTTAAAGGGTGGCAGTTTCAATATCGCAGAATCGGTAATGGCACAGCTACCCTTTTTTGCTTGCAATAATATCTTACTCAATAAAGAATCACAAAAGGACATAGCAAGATTTGTATACTCAAGAGATTTTAATATCTCACCGTACGAAGGAAGCTACGGAGACCAACCTGCCAAATGGGTGGCAAAAGCATTCCTATTAAAAAGTTTATTAGAAAGACAGAAATCGAAAGCAATGAAACATGGCACTACCTAATACAATAGAAATAAAATTTACAGGCGATAGTACAGCATTAACCACTGCTATTAAATCGTTAGATAAAGCAACCAAGTCACTTATAAACTCACAAGCAAAGCTCGTAGATAAGGAACGTAAGGGTAGTTCTGTAAAGGAGAAACATAAGAAGCAGGTTGAGGCTTTAATAATTAGTGTTCATGCCCTTGGTGGTCAATGGGCTAAGAACTCAACATTATTGACTTTGCATAGGAAAGCCTTAAAAGGGGATAAGCTTTCAATGCAAAAACTCCGAAATGAGACAAAAAAGTATATAGCCACATTAGGGATGGCTAAGAAGGGTATGCTTGATACAGCACACTCTACTCGTATACTCGGTGGTTCTTTTGCCGTCTTGAGATCAAAACTTCTAATTATAGCGTTTGGAGTGATGCTTGTAAAGAATAGTATCGGTAAACTCGTTACGGCACAAGGCGAACAAGAACTCGCTGAAAAGAAATTATCATCTGCTATAGGTAGGCGTTCAACTGAACTATTAAAATTTGCATCTATTCAACAAAAGGTAACTGCATTTGGTGATGAGGAGACTATTACTGCTATGTCACTCATTGGTGCTTACACGGATAATGAGGAACAGATAAAGTCATTGACCAAAGCATCAATGGATTTAGCATCCGCTAAAGGGATGGATTTGGCGACTGCTACTGATTTAGTAGCGAAGAGTGTGTTTAGCTCTACGAATGCCTTATCTCGATATGGAGTAGTTGTAGAGGGTAATGTAGGCTCGACTGACAGACTTAATATGGCAACAGAATCTCTTGCTAAGATGTATGGAGGTCAAGCACAAGCACAAGCCGAAACAATGACCAACCAATTAAAAAGTGCTGGAAATGCTGTTGGGGATACCGCAGAAGCGGTTGGGAGATTCCTATCTCCAGCTATTATAAGAGTAGCAAAAAACTTTACAGGTGCTTCTGAAGCTGTAACATCTTATCTCGACCAATTAAGACTATCTAATACGGAATTAAAGGGAATAATAGATACGGAGACAAGAGAAGAAGCAATACTGGCTAAGATAGCAAGGGTAAAGATTCAAATAGCGGAGAGTGATGCATCTGATAGGGGGCATACGGCTATATTCGCAAAAAAGAAACAAGAATTAATTGACCTTGAGGAACAGTTAGCATTAACGAGACAGGGGAATTTTTTTGAATTTAATGAAGCAGACAAAGAGCATATTGCGAGGCTTGGTGTTCAACATGGATTAATGCTAAAAACAAAGGCTATTGACTCAAGAATTGCTGTTGATCGTGCCATAAATGCAGAACAACAGGCACAAGACCAAGAGAATTTATTTAATATATGGAATGATGAATCATTAGCTCTTGAGGATGTTGCCGTAAACGCAAACTTTGTAAATGAGATAATAGCAAAACAGGGTAAGCTCTATGAAGATACCCGTGTAACTTTGAATGATCAAGGACTGGAAATAGCAAAGAACGATAAGGCAAAAATTGATTCTATGCACAAGGAGAGAGCATCGATGATAATGACCGCATCTTTAAATCAGAAGTCTGCCAAGGATACAATGAAGGCAGTATTAAGAGCTGAGATGGGTAAGGCTACTGCTGTATTAATTACAAAAATCCTGAGTAGATTCCCATTCCCACTAAATCTTGCTATGGCTACGGGGGCAGGGGCATTAGCATCAGGTTTATTTGATGCCACAGTCCAGAAATTTGCCAAGGGCGGGGACTTTGTTACTGATAGACCAGAACTTATCATGGTTGGTGAAGCAGGGAGAGAACACGTACAAATTACACCTGTAGATAGACCAGAGGATAGGGCATTAGGTGGTGGCGGTTTGACTGTAAATATTATGGGGGGAATTGTCCAAGAGGATTATGTTACCAATGAACTCTTACCTGCAATTAACAGAGCGAGAGCGTTAGCATAGTGTTAGCCTTCGACTCCAGTTTAAGCGATGCTCTTGAGACTCATTCCACAGAATCATTCTGGGTACTGAAGTTATATTATAATGCAGAGGGTTCCTCTGACTTCATCGGGGTGTCAGATCAAGATAGAATAGATGGTTCTGATACATACTACGGGATAGTTTCCAGTTGGGGTGGATTAAGCCATTCATTAGACTTCTTTAACTTCACAACTTCTTTAATGAATATGTCTGTAAAATTAATTAATACAGACAATACAATAGCAGGGGGTAGATTCTCTGATCTATTCTCAACGTATAACTTTGCCAACAGAAAGTGGGAGTTATTTCAGAATACTGGTAGGGCTGGTACTTATGATACATCAACAAGAATGATAGGTACAGGTGTCATCTCTGGTGATTTTTCTTATGGCTCAAAGAGTATCGCATTGAAGTTATTGGACTTTACCTCTAAATATAACAAACAACTTCCAACGGCTACCATTACTTCTACTACTTACCCTAATGCACCTGAAAAGAACATTGGCAAACCAATCCCAATGACTTTTGGCGATTTTTCAGTTGATAGCAACGCTCCAACGAGTACAGTTGAATTTGATCGTCATTTTACAAAGGGGAAATTCCCAGCAGTGATCTCTGATGAATGGAATGCAACAAATAGCAGGGTAGAAGCTATTGTGGACAATGTGGCTTTACACACTTTAGCAGTAAAGAATATATATAGTTACAAAGATGCATTTTACTTCCCTGCGGATGACACGAACACTACAGAATCGGAGACAGCACCAGCAAAGATAACAGTAAAAGGAAGCACATGGTATACCTATCTCCCATTGAAAAAGCATAACACTTACGATACAGGCAACTATGCGAATGAGATAGATGGTGATTTTACTACCGCAGGTAGCACAATGAATGCACCTTTTGAGAATGCGAATGTGCGTGGATACCGTATACCGAAAATCCCTAAACTTGGGAGTTATTCTTCTATTAATTTGATGATTGATTTTAAATCTCAATCTGGGACACCAGAACCTGGCTTGTACGTTTCAAACAATTCTGGTGGTAATGATATTGCTGTAACTTGGAATGGTGCAGATCAGTTGGTGAATATAGCCACTCTATACGGTTCAACAGCTCGTGAAGATTGGGATTTTGAAGGCGATTTGTTTTTAGATTTAGATAATGGAGATGCTGGGTCTGGGACTGCATCCTTTGATTTATATCAAGTAGGTATAGAAATAGGTTTTATACCAGATACCGATAAGGTATTTACGCAAACTATTCAAGAGCAATACGAAGAGACTGTAACTGGTGGTTTTGCAGTAAAAACCCAGTTTGAGGATGAGAACGAGTCTTTTACTGATACGATTATAAGAACAAGAACGAGTACAGTGAACACCCCCGCATTAGTGGATTATATGTATTGTGCTGGAAAGGGGCGTAAGTACCATGCATCTATTGTTAGTCGAAATGATTATGCAGTATCAGATTTCTACGAAAATCCTGTATTCATCATAGAGGAAATAATGAGGACTGCATTAGGTTTAAGTACTGAGATAGATACAGCTTCGTTTGATACATCTGGGAATTACGATAGCGGGACACCCTCAAATGATGGTGACTTAAAGGATATTTTTAATGAAGATAAAATATCAGATGTTAAATTTGCCTTCTCACAGAATAAATTTATAAACTCAAAAGATTTAATTAATAGGCTATGCAAGCAAATACTGAGCTGGGTTTTTGTATCAGGTGATGGTAAATATAAAATTAAAACATTGAAGAGGACTTACTCGTCAGCTAATAAGACAATAGACTTTAATGACTGTAATTTAAAATCCATCTCAAGGACTTCTTTAGGTGGGGTTAGAAATGATATAACTATCAACTACAAAAAAGATTACGGACAAGACCAATTCCTATCAAGTGTGAACCCAACAGCAGATGCCACATCTGTTGCAACAGGTGTAAATGGATATAACCAGAATCTCAAGATGAAGATGGATGCAGATATAATTGATTCAACAACTGCTACCAAACTCGCTGAAGCGTATAGAGATATATTTAAAGACCGAAAGATAATAATAGATTTTGATTGTGGCAGACCAAAATATAATGATCTGGAGATAGGGGATATAATCTTATTCTCAAATTGGGATTCAGGTATAAAGATATATGGAGCATCAATGGGTACAGATTATTATATAGTTTCATCAATTAATAAAAATCCGAACGGAAGTTCAATTAAAGCAATAAAGGTTTCATAATGGCAAGGCAATTTATTTACGATAACATAGGGTTCTCTGAAGCAACGGTAACAGATGGTACTGTATCTGGGACAACATTTGCTCCATCCAGTGCGGTGACTAACGAAGAAAGGGCGAATGATATGTCTATTAGTACGACATTTACATCATTTGATACGAATGATGCCTTACGATTTGACTTAGGGGCAGATAATGCATCTAAAACAGCTAATTGTATTGCGTTGTATTACACTGCTACTCATACGGAGGATTTTAAATTGTATAAAAGCGATCATGCTACAAATATGGGTTCAGCAGAGCTAAATTACACAACAGCTCTGGTCGAGGGTTGGAATATTCAAAACCTAACTGAAAGGTCTGGTCAATATTGGTTTTTACAATCTACGACTGGAACTATAGATGTTATATCGGAAGTTATTATAGGTACAAAATATACTTTTGCCGTAAACCCAGAGTTAAATTCAAAAATTGGAGAAGAATTTGGCACAGATATAATGACATCCTATGGGGGGAATGAGTACGCAAATAAACGCCATGCTCCTAAGACTACTTGGGATTGGAACTGGTCTCATATACTTTCTACACAAAAAACAGCCTTAGAAGCCCTAAACGCTTCAGTACAGGACTGGAAGAAATTTTTATATTATGATGATGCAACAGGTAACGAAGGTGATGCCTCAAATTATCATTATGTTAGGATGACCCAACCTATAACTTTCACTGAGGTTGCCCCTAACGTATATAGTGCAAATATGAGCATGAGAGAGCAATTATCATAAAGGCATACTTAGTATCCAATAGTAAATAAAAGCCCCGTATAGGGGGTGTTTTGAGCCTTATACGTGCCTGTATGGGTCTGGTATGACCACATTCAGCTCAATAGCACTCCACCGCACCAATTCTTCAATAAAATCAGCAAATTCCTTACGTTCCAGAGATTTAGTTGATTCTATATTAAAGTGATTCTTTATGGTCATGTGCATTTCTTGTTTAGTATATCCGAGTTCTTCACTTAATATGTTAATTATATTCCAATAGTAATTATTCTGTTGACCTGATCTTACACCGACAGGTTTCAATGTAAAGTAATATTCCCCATCCTCTACTTCAACAGTAGGGGTTATTATTATACCATCCTCTACTCTGCAGTGCAGTCTGGGCATATAGACATCTTCCATAGTGGTTCATCTGCTGAAAACCATAACTTACCTTCAAATATTTCCCACTTACATCCACAGGTAGGACACCAACTCAAGTCTTGATCTGCCCTAATTTCATCATATTTATGATTCTCTCTCTCCCTCTTCTCAATAACCTGATTACTGAGGGCATCTATAACCCACTGGATAGAATCACTTATTCTCCATTCTCTCTTCAATGATACCCCCCAATAGAAGTAAGTAGTTTCTGGCATCCTGTATCCTACCCATAATAGGCTCTGAGGATGACTCTGTACCTGTGAGTACATAATTTCTTATAGAATCCATGTGTTTTAATAGATAAGTTAATGCAACCTGCTCAGAGGATATGTTAATTCTATCTGCTATGCTCTTGAAATTCTTAAACTTATCCTCATCACTGACCGTATATTCCTTGCCCTTATCGAGCATAATACGGTTTTCCTCTTCCTGCATGGACTTAGCCCACCTTACGAAGTCTTTTACTTTCATACCAACTCACACCACCCATTAGATAAGGCGATTTCCACATCTTCTTTTATCATCAATCGAACGGTTATTCCATCTTCAAGATTCACTCTCCAAAAGTTGCACTTGCTTACCAATGGCTTTACCATAACGCCCTCTTCTAACATCGTTTGTGTTCTCATCTGACACTCCCTTCTAATGCTTCAATCACAACAACATCGCTTTGGACACATATTTCACATTTTATTAACTCATTTTTTTTCATTCTTACGTTCCCTTCGTTTCTTGGCTTTCCACTCAGCAATCTCTTTTCTCTTGATTACCTTCAATTTTTTTCTCTGTTTCGCTTTGCGATTAGGCATAATAAAAATTATATACCTTATCTAAATTTTTATGGGGAATGCCAACCACGACATTACACTTCTTATACAACCTGATTCGTTCTCTATAACCACGTTATTGAGTATTATCCCCATAATTATAATTATTTTAAGAGTTTCTACCATAGACTCTCGATTTTCTAACCTTTTTTTCTTTCAATGGACATTTTTTCATAAATTCTATACGGTTTTCACCAGACTTAAATCCACAATATATTCCAGATGCGAATGGACATATTTTGCTCTTTATGGTGCAATATTCAAACACATCTCATCCATACATGGCTCACATATATAAACATCACCGCAATGGGTACACTCACCTTCGAGGTCGAGACTTACCAAATCATTGACAATTTTGCTAATTTCTGCCATCTTATCTAATAGTTCCGATTTTGTCAGGGGGGCTAATTCCATTTCAGTATGTCCCCAGATTGACGTAAGACCATTTCTCAATTTATTTTTCATAACATTCTCCCAAGTAAATCTTCAACATCACTGTCTTTGTACTTCATAATCAAATTCTTTCTCCCTTTTAAATCATCATACCATTCCTGTCCACGCTTCTCTATTGCCCATTCCACAAATTCAGCGGGTGTTTTATGGGCAGAGAACTTGGATGAAAACACATGGCATCCTACACATAGACAAAATCCATTATCTACATCCCACCTTACTGACCTGACTGACCGTGAATAGAAATGATGAGCATTTAAGGGAGATGTTTTATGACACTTCTCACACATCCCGTATTCACGGATTTTATTACTCCACGCTGAGTCGAGTTTCTTAGTCAGGTTTTTCTTCAAAAGGGGAGGTCTTCCTTCTTCTCAGGTATTTTCTTGCCATCAAGGATATTCAATAGACCTTCCATACGATCTTTAACCTCACCGTAGTTAAATTCCTCTTCCATAGACGAGCAAACACCCATAGATTGCACGGCAAGTTTCAGGCATACCTGACGATGTATATCTTTAGTCCTGTCGTCTACGGTAGTAGGTTTATAAGAACCACTTACGCTTGGGGGTGGTGGCGTGTTTCTGATTGGCGTACCTTCTTCTGGTACAACATTCCAACCAAACTTCCCTGCTTCGTATTCTTCTTTTCGGATATTGATAGAATCACCCTTAACAAAGTTTCGCAACTTCTCATGTAGGGCATCTGTGGCAAACAATCCAGTCTCCTCACCGCCATGCTCAAAGGCATATAAGTGATACATACCGTAACTATTTGTTCCTTCGATTGGCGTATCGTAAAGAAATTTAACCACATTATCCGTATTGGCTTTTATTTTTAAGGTGTTTCTTTCCATTTATTCTCCTGTTACTTGTTTAATAAATTCTGGTGTCATAAGGTTTTTAGAGGAAGTTTTGTCTTCCATTGCGAACCCGCTAAGATAGGCATCCCTATTTTTATATTTATCGAGATAATACTTAATACCATCCACGGCATCATCGTATTTATTTCTTGGAAAAGACATGGAGCCTTCAGAACGCTCATCGAATCCATCCCACGATATTGTGAACCAATAGATTTTTTTTTGCTTACCTGTATCTCTAAACATCGGCATTTTTATTCTTCTCTATTGTACACGAATGTCTTGAAAGAAATTTAAATATATACTCTTTAATCCATTCAATTTCTTCCTTAGTCATTTCTTCTGGGAACTCAATGTTAAATGATTCTTTTTCCATGGTCAATGTTACTCCATATTATCTTGATTACCAAGCACTATCTTGGTAAGGGTCTCATCAGTTTTTTTCTATCGTGAACAGATAATTCACTATCCAGTTTCCTCGATAAAGAACCACAATCATCACAACGATAAGACTCATATCTGTTAGCCGTTGTCGTATAATAACCACCATTGGGATGTACATCTTCACTCCCACAGGAAGGACAAACTTCATCATCCATATAAACTCCTACATTTGGGTGTGACTTGATCCACGGTCTCAATTCTACATACACCTCTTCGAGTAACCTAACATCCTCTTCGTTGTACTCCAGCATATCATGTAAGGCTTGTTTATCTCCTGCCAGACAGTCAGTCCATAATTTAAAGTTAGTGCTTATCTTACCTTTGTTAGTCATTATCTGCCCTAAATAATCTAACCTATTAGATGAGAATGCGAAGTTACGCTTGGCAACTTTTAAGGTATCGATTGATTGGTATGGGGAAGGGGGTAGATAGTCGTTCATGTGGAATCTGGTGTTGAGCTTTTTCAGATCAAACTTATCACCATTGTGTGCAATGACAACATTAGCCTGATCTATTAAATCCCATATACCACCCAGAACCCTTCTATCGTCTCTATTTGTGGCTTCTTTGGGCGTTTGAATGTCAGACATAACCTCGGAGTCGAATAACCATTTGGCAGACCAGCTAAGAACATTCCAGTCTTTTATAACATTGCCATGTTGGATATATTTATTACCAAATAATCCCCAGACATATACTTCCATAGGTGTAGTCTCTATGTCAAATAAGAGAATCTTAACACCTTCAGGTGCAGTATAAGTAGACTCCCAAATACCACACTCAACACATCTTGTTCTTTGTTTGCCGTCTCTTACTCCACGCTTATGTACTTTACTATGTCTGCAATTCATATTAACTCCGCTTGTAACCATTTATGTAATGACTTTTTCCACTCAACAAAAGTGACTTCACCTTTCTCATACAATAACCATACCTTATCAAAATCGCACTGTAGCCTTATTGCCATCCTCTTCATGCGATAATCAGAAGGGGACTTGTTTGGCATTTTCTCCATTTCTTTAAAATAATGATTTTTCGTCTTGTTTGAAATATTCTCCATATTTTCCATTCCTTATATTATAACTTAATTTCCCTATACCCGTGTATCCGTTTTTATACTGAAAACGAATCTTCTGGACATGAATCCCTACATAATCCTCATCTTCATCCTTATGGCGATGTACCGTTATGCAGTTATCTGCCTTATTATAAAAATTGGCACTTCCAGAAATATCGTAGGGAGTAGGCACAACCACCTTCCTATTGTTATCACTCTCCATCTTTCTTGGGTGTGCCACTACCCATATATGAATCTCATGTATTTTTGCGAATGTATTTAGACTCGCAAGAACACGAGAAACATAATTAGTCTCATTCTCTGAGTCTCTAAATTTATGCTCAACCGTATTCCAAGGATCAATTATAAGTCCATTTAGACCATATCGGAAATTTAATATCCTTGCCTGATCTAATATGCTCTCTATGGTAACAGAATCTTCTTGAGTCCCAATGAACTTAATGTGATCGTTTAATATACCCATAGAGTTACGTGCAGTCTCTTCATCCACTCTCTCGTCTCCCCAGAACGCTTGCCCTGAGAATTTACCAACTAATTTCAGAAGGTGATGTTTGACTGGGAAGTTCTCTGCTGAAAATATCCCGAACTTCCAACCATAATCTTGAATCATGTTAACCATCAGGGCATCTATCCATTCACTTTTACCCATGTTAGGGACTCCCGTAACAACGGTTACTTCAGAAGGTGATACCCTGTAACATTCATCTAACCCAGACCATCCTGTAGAAAGACCCTTAGAGTCTGGCTTGTTTAATAAATCAATAGCATCTTCTAAAACATCACTAACAAGGACAACCCCATCTATTGGATAAGGGTGTGCATCTGTTATAATTTCGGTGATCTTATCCTCACCATACTTAACAAGAACTTCATTCATATCCTTGCAATCAGTTGGGTATGTTACCCGATAGCATTTCTCTCTACCTATCCTACGAGATAACTCATCACGCATGGCATGACCAGGAGGGTCGTCATCCATAGCCAGTATGACAGTATTTGCCCCCATAAGATGTTCTTCTGCTGATAGTAGGTATGAGAATTTCCTATCACTTGGATGAGAATTAGGGGCTATCGCACCATCAGGAACGCTAACCACGTTATTATAGCCCGCCTGTACCATTGAAAGTGCATCCATTTCCCCCTCTGTGATTATAATTGCTTCCATCCCGACCATGTGGTCAAACCGATAAAAACATTTCTCAGCATCCTTAGATTGTCGATATTGCTTATCTGAAGTCCTGCTCTTTACATTTACAACCTCGCCACCCTTATAAAAGGGGAATTGAATCCATCGGTCTTTATAACCAATCCCCGCATCATCAACCACCGCTTCGGATATACCTCTATCTGCAAACCATTTTATAACCTCTTTAGGTAGGTCGGTCAACGGTTCTTCTGGTTTTACGATTGGTCTCTCGATTGGGGTTCTGGTCTTGTTTATGCTCCCCTTCCATCCACAATGGTGGCATTTATAAACACCCTCATCTATGTTAACACTAAGGCATTGATCTGAAGATTTACGCCTATCGTTAGAACATTTTGGGCATTTTGTTTTCTCCTGCCCAGAAGAATGTCTTAGGTTAATCCCTAATTCGTCGAATGTCATCGAGGTATCCCCTGTTCCTGGTTTCCACAATAGTCTGAGATACAATAAACTCACCCAAAGCGGTTGATAGCTTTTTTGCTTGAGCTATTGTAAGATGACCCCAATCATAACCAGAACTTCTGTTCTCATAATCAGAAAGATTTGAACCTTCGTCGCCCGTATCTTTGCTCTCAAACCTTATACTGAACATACCACCACGAATAGAGGTTTTCATCCACATAGTATCATAGTAATAATCTCGGTCTTGTACTGTTATTTTCATTTGACACTCCTACACTCGTGGCAGTCTTGAGCTACCATTGGCAACCGATTAAAGGCTTCATTGTCGATATAATAAAATCCATCAGGATCGGTATCCCACGGTTTATTACATTGGTCGCATCGTCTCGGTTGGCTTTTAGATCGCTTACTGTCATCACGCCCTTTTTGTCTCAGCCTCTCCGTATCTTCTTTTAAATCAAACCATTCTTCTCCGAAGTAATATACGAGAGATTCAAAACTACTCAAATATTTCTTGTGATGCCGACCACCCTCAGTCTTAACTGCTCCACTACTCGGTGATGCCAGTCCCTTCCTTACCATGTCTCTAATTTCGGGGTTTCTTAGACCCCCCCAATGTGTATTCATTTTATTCTCCTTTAGAATATGCTAATGTTTATCTCGGTATCTTCATATATACCCTTACTGCACGGATAACAACTATCATCCAATTTTACATATTGGCTCTTCTCCGCACCTTTTTTTCTCCTCTTGACATAAACGCCTTCGATCTCATACTCGGCTAAGACATCAAAATCAACAGTCTCGTCATTCCACTTTGTGTCCCTCTCGTAGCGATATAAGTTTGGTTTGCCATCTATATCGACTGAAAAGGATACTTCTTTCTCATCACAATCCATCTTATAGTCCTGTTTTTCTAAAAACCACTTGGATATAGCTTCTGCAAACTCCCATCCATCTATTTGTAATCGCATCTTATTCTCCTTTAGTTGGTGTACTTGATTTGTAAATTGGCAAATTTAGTCTGCCCATTTTTACTTTTTGTTCTTAAAGTTCTGAGAGATAATAAATTAGATGACCAGAAATCATCATCTGTTGCCCATCTTATAACATCCCGAACTTCCTTCTCACCCCACCCATCGATAGTTATAAGATCGAATAAGGTATTTACAGAGCCGACTGTTAATGTATTGTCATCAAACCAATCTGACTTTATATGATTAGGGAATTGTTTATGTTTGGCAGTATAAAAATCCGTTACTATCTTCTTGAGATATTCCATCTGCCCCTGAGTAATATTTTCATTGTATTTAATTTGATGCCTCTTATTAGAGTATATATATCTTATATTATTATTTATAATAATAGCATCGCCTGTATTTGATATGGCTTTGGCATTGCCACCCTCTGGAGAAGTATCTAAAATGGCATCTACCCCACCTTGTGTATTTGATACGGCTTTTTGTAAATTCTCATTACCCCCACCTTGTAGATTTGACACGGCTTTTAATATAATATATCTTTTTTTGAATTTTTGGGTATTTTCTTCCTTCTCAATTATAACATCAATGTAATCAAGTTCCCTAAGTTTAGTCATTGATGCGGATACTGTAGCCTTCGTACATCCAGTAACATTGGAAAAGTATATGTTATTCTTAATACATACCCCCCTGTCATCAAGGTTGGCAGTAATCTCACAATAGATCAGCTTATCACGAGGGGAAAGGTCTACGCTATGCCTAATAGGTTTCGGAATATAGCCTATATAACTCATTGATTAAACCAGATAGCATATAATTGCTTTTTACTCATGGAGTTAGCCTTAGACCTTTTCATCTTAAATCTATTAATTGCCCAATCGACAAGTTCATATTTATACCTGTAAGGACAGAACGGGGGCGGGGAAAGGAGGAAACCGCCCTGAGTCCGTTCATAAAATTGGTTTGACACACTTATCAAAATAATCACAATCCTTACCTTCTCGCAATAGACATAGCTTACCTTCTTTTTCGCTATCGATCCATTGCTCAAGGTGTTTTCCAATCATCACACCAAGGCAAATATAGCCTGTAGTATAATTGGCACAATGTTGGGATGGTAGATTATTTGCCTTCTTTTTCATAGTTTACATTAAGACCTTTTGGATAATAATACAACAGACAATGTGGCAGAAAAACATGACACTATTACGCATTATATAACTCAAGATCATCCTCAAGTTCATGTATATATTTCCAACATTCTTTTAGTTCATCATTGGCATCTTGGAGTTTACGATTTACTAATAACACACCACACCAAGTACCAAATAAAAATCCTACAGTAGCTATCCAAAACATATTCATTTTTGACTCCCAGAATAATCGTTATTGATTTTATATTTATCATCACCTACTTTTTCTACAAAGCCTCGCAGTAATGCTTTTTCCAAAAGTTCATCAGCATCCAATTCAAAATTGAGACTTGGGGCTTGCTGAAGATAGAGTTCGTCCTTAGTTACTATTATATCATCCTTATTCATTTTTTTCTCCAAAGTAATGTTATAATTATAAGTGTTATCATCCACATCGTATTTATAAGTACGAATGGGTTTAGTATGTAATCAATCATTATTCCACTCCTCATTATCAATATTTCTA
>Ga0255047_10001016_pt1 | contig 21429 bp, 19 predicted proteins | sample JV7_2_1_MG_FD_183640 | JGI IMG/M metagenome (GOLD analysis project Ga0255047, IMG submission 183640) | Seawater microbial communities from Jervis Inlet, British Columbia, Canada - JV7_2_1 | ecosystem: Environmental > Aquatic > Marine > Inlet | place: Canada: British Columbia | collected 2016-10-06 | reverse complement strand
GAACGTGCTGCCCGACGATCTTGTGGCACAGGTGACCGCCTACCTCAGCGAAGCAGCTGCCTCACCCGGCGAGTCTGCCAGCGGGGCCGTTTCAAGTGCAGCAGACATTGCAGGCAAAGCAGCTGAGACGACAGCTTCCGCCATCGGGTCCGTCCTCGAAGCCGTCGGGAACATGATCCCTAAGACGGACGACGAGTAACGATGACATCGGAGGCCGCCACGGTGGTAGACCCGGCGGTCGCACACTGGCCTGATGAGGCCGGACCGTACGTCGTGCTTGTCGACGCATCAAGCAAGCTCGAAGCTGATCTCATTTCTGTCTGGGTCACCGAAGCCGCAGATACCCACGGTGATCCTCTGGATGTGTTCCGGCTCCCCGCGTCGCGCAGGCAGCGTCGGTTCTCGTCCGTTGATCTCGACATCGGCGAACGCCTTGCCAAGCAGGACGATCCGCTGTGCATCCCGGTCAGAGTTGTTTGGCTGGCAGAGGAACGAGACGGTGTGCGGCGAGTCAGATTCGCAGACCTGTTCAAGCCAGGAGACGTCCGCGATCCGAATTTCCTCCTCCAGCGGGTGATCCTCGCTCGGCATCCGGATAGGTGCCGCATCGTGACCGGCAAACCGGCCCGCCGCAGCGACCTCGAGAAGCGGTGGAGCGCACCAACAGGGCGGAGCCCTGCCGACGGCACAACGCTCGGCGAGTACGTGGCGCTGCAGGCGTGGATGGCACTCGAGCGAGCAGAGAGAAATGTCAGAGGACTCAAGTACAAGGTGCCCCGATTCCTTCGTGAGGATCTCTTCTGGAGTCGCCCGTTCCAAGCAGGGATCGAGCGACTTGCACGGCAGGAGTCCAAACCCGAGAAGCGCATGGGCCAGCGAACCGGCCGGTATCTCAAGGAGATCGCTGCGCAACACTCCCCCAACGTCATCGATGTCGTCAACGGGATCACGACGAAGGCCATTACAGCGGCACACCACTCGGTCGACTACTCCGAAGCCGATCTTCGGTCCATCTACCGGGTCGCGGCGAACGATCCGATCATCTTCCTCCCGTCACACAAATCGAACTTCGACCATCTTGTGTTCCAGCACGTTCTGTACGAGAACGAGCTTCCGCTCAACCACACCGCCGGCGGCGTCAACATGAACTTCTTCATCATTGGGCCGCTGCTCCGTCGTTCAGGGATCTTCTTCATCAGACGCGAGTTCAAGGACAATGAACCATACAAGTTCGTGCTCAAGCAGTACATCGACTACCTGCTCGAGAAGCGTTTCGCAATCGAGTGGTACATCGAGGGTGGCCGTTCGCGCAGCGGGAAGCTCAGAGAACCGAAACTGGGCCTGCTCGCGTACGTGGTCGACTCGTATCAGCGAGGCATCACGAACGATGTTGTCATCGTTCCCGTGTCGATCAACTACGACCAGATCACCGATGTTGGTTCGTACGCCGAGGAGCAGAGCGGGGGGAACAAGGAGAAGGAATCTCTCACCTGGGCCCTTCGCTTCCTTGGGTCCCTGCGGCGTCAGAACGGACGAATCTACGTCAGATTCGGTGAGCCGCTGGCTCTCAGTGATCGTGTTGGGCGCGACGACGACCTCACATCGGAAGAAGGACGTCTCGCCTTGCCGAAGATCGCCTTCGAGGTGAGTACGCGAATCAACGATGTCACTCCGATCACGGCGATAAGCCTTGTGACACTCGCGCTGCTCTCCCAGGAGAACCACGGGCTGACCGTCGCAGAGACGGCCACGCGACTTGAGCGGTTCGTATCATTCGTCGACGCGAGGAGTCTTCCAACCACAGACGACCTCCCGTTCAAGTCGTTGGACGAGATCGAAGCCGCTCTCGACGCCCTCGTGTTGTCCGGCGTCGTGCAGCGCGCCGATGGTCTCACCGAACGGATCTACTCGATCGCGGATGGCAAGCACCTTGCGGCCGCCTACTACCGCAACACCATCATTCACTTCTTCGTCAATCCCGGTATCACCGAACTCGCGCTCGGTGTGTGCATCCATCGCGACGATCCGCTCATTGGAGCGTCGATTGTGGATCGGGCCGTGGAGATCAGGGATCTCCTGAAGTTCGAGTTCTTCTTCCAGCCAAGCGATGACTTCGCTGCCGAGATCGAGTCTGAGGTCCAACGATTTGCGTACCCCAACGGGTCAGGCGACGACATTATCGGGTTCAGTTCGAACCAGTTCTATCCGATGAGCCCGATCGTTCTCAGTCCATTCTTCGAGGCGTATTACGTCATCGCAGCAACACTCGTTGCTGAAGGGGATGCTGAGATCAGTTCGTCTGAGCTTGAGGAGCGTGCGCTGCAGATGGGCAACCAGCTCGCCGCGCACGGAGATATCTCCCAAAAGGAGGCCGTGTCAACCGCTCTCTTCGCGACCGGGATCAAGCTGGCGATGAGCCGCGGTCTCCTCACCAGCAGCACCCAGGAACGGCACGCATTCCACCAAGAACTGGAAGAGATTCTCGCCACATTCAGCGAGATCGACTCGTGGTTCAGCGAATAGGTCGTTCGACCCAAATATCGCTCAACTTTGCGGCGTTCGTGCCGATAGGGGTGCAAGGGCAAGCGGAGCGTGCGGCCGGCGCGCAGGAGTAGGTCGATGACGACCAAACATGTGACAGACGACGCGTCCCACGACGTTGAAGAAGTGACTGACACCGTTGACGAGAAGGCGGTTCTCGATCAGGTCGTCGTTCAGGCCGAGGATGCATCGCGTGAACTCTTGGCCAAGGCACGGTACGACGCATTTCGACTGATGACCGAAGCCAGAGACGAAGCCGAAACGATTCTCGACGAAGCCAGAGCAGAAGCTGCCGGAATGGCAGAGGCCGCTGACATCCTGGCTTCCTCCAAGGCCGAGAAGACGAAGATTCAGGCGGCGGAGATCGTGGAATCCGCACACGAAGAAGCGGCGACGATCGTTGCTGGAGCGCATCGCAGGGCCGGTGAGGAAGCGGCCGCAGCCGACGATGCAGCGCTCGAGGCCGAACACAAAGCTCTGTCTGAACGGGTATCGACGCTGCGCACGATTGCTGATCAGTTGGAAGACCGGTTCGCAGCTCTCGCCAAGACAGCCGACCCAGACCCAGACCAATCGCTCGCCGCCGGCGCCTCAACAGCTCCCAAGATGGACTACTCGCCATCAGTGGCACCCAAGCCGGCAGATGAGCCTGTCCCTGAAGTTGAGACACCCGAGGTCGAACGTGATTCGTTCTACAACCGACGTTCAGCCAATCTGCCACGACTCGGCGAGGATGGTGGGCGATCTGCTCTCGACATGACCCGGTCGATGCGTCAGTCGCTGGAGACTGAGTAGAGCCTCAGGCGTAGAACGGGTTGGCACCCATCGAGTGGTCCGTGACGTCCACCACTTCCGTGATCTCCGGAATGGCATCGAGGATCGCGCGTTCGATTCCCTGACGAAGGGTCACGGCTGCGAGGCCACAACCTTGGCAACCACCACCGAGTTCCAACTGAGCAACATCGCCCTCGACCTTGATCAGGTGAGCCACGCCTCCGTGGGATGCGATTGCGGGGTTGATCCTCTCCGAAAGGAGTGTGCGGACCTTCTCGTCGGCCGTACCCGTCAGTTCAAGGTCACCAAGATCAGCACCACCGAGCGTTGGCGACGGAACATTCGGGTTCCTCATGACGAGGCCCGGTCCTGTGCCATCGCCCGACAGATCAAGGACGGCACCCCTCAGGTTCTCGACGCTGTCGAGCGCAATCGCCACCGGAAGCCCGCCATGATCCTCAACGATGTCCGTTGACATGATGTCTTCGGACCGCAGGAACGAGGTCTCGTAGATGTAACCCTGAGTGCCGACGCCGGTGATTCTCAACCCAAGATGGAGGTCAGATATGCCTTCGCCTTCACGGAGCGCAATGATTTGGTCGCGCGCGTTTTCAGTAATTTCAACGATGGTCGTAGTGGTATCAGTCATGTGCCGGGGATGGTACCGGTGAGATTCCTGTTACCGATACGGTCTACTGCCGAAGAGGCACCAGCTTGTTTGTCGTCAAATCGAGGATCTGTTCTTCAGCATTTCCACGGTCTGCGATCCAGCGGCACAGCGTCTCGTCTGGTACGCGGACAATCCACCACATGACGTCTGTCGTGTCGGAAGATCTCGACGACTCCCACGACGCCCGACCAAACGCGATGGCGTCTGACTCCATGTCGAAAGTCCCAAGAACCCGCTCTGTGGTCCCTGCGAACGGCCGACCCGGTTCCGGTGTCGGTTCACAGAACTCAATCACTTCGAATGCCATCGCTTGCCTCCAATGCCCACCATCAGACTACCAGTAGTTCCGAGTCCCGATGAGGGCCATTCCGACGTGGGCAATGTGTCTAGCCAAGCAGCGCTTCCGCAATGCTGAAGACACAACGAAACCCCCGGTACCCTGCGCGGGTCGAAGGGATGCACGACCACCGGTCTGGTGCCCGCCTAAGAAGAGGAAGCCATGCGAACTGATCTCCCCGTCATCATCCAAGGTGGCATGGGCGCTGCCGTTTCTGATTGGCGACTGGCGAATGCAGTTTCTTCTGAGGGTCAGCTCGGCGTCGTTTCCGGAGTCGCGCTCGGGGCTCTCCTGGCCCGAAGGCTTGAAAGCGGCGATCCCGGTGGTCACATGCGTAGAGCACTCGCCGCCTTCCCCATCAAGGATGCCGCTCAGCGGATCATCGACAAGTACTTCATCGAGGGTGGCAAGAAATCCGGCGATCGCTTCGCAGTGAAACCGATGGCCAAGATGCGAACGTCTCGGAAGGTCGAAGAACTCATCGTCGCAGGGAATTTCGCCGAGGTATTCCTCGCCAAAGAGGGTCACGACAATCCTGTCGGCGTCAACTTCCTCGAGAAGATTCAGGTCACCACGCTCCCCTCGCTCTACGGTGTCATGCTCGCCGGCGTCGACTACGTGCTCATGGGCGCCGGCATCCCGCGCTACATACCCGGTATTCTCGACAGGCTTGCCGAGGGATTCGACGTGGAAATGAAGATCGACGTCAAAGGACTCACTGAAGAAGGTGACCCTCTCATCAGGTTCAGCCCGAAGGGCTTCGCGAAGGAACTGGTGGGCAAGCTACCGCGACCCGACTTCCTGGCAATCGTCTCGTCCCACGTGCTTGCTCGGATGCTCGCGACGAAGGCGAACGGCGAGGTTGACGGATTCATCGTCGAACTGCCGGTTGCTGGTGGTCACAACGCTCCCCCACGCAAGAGGGGCGAGTTCAACGATGATGGGGAGCCAATCTACGGAGAGCGAGACGTTCCCGACCTCGACGCCATCGCTGCGCTCGGCAAACCGTTCTGGCTCGCGGGCGGATACGGCGAACCCGAACAAGTAGCCAGTGCACTTGCCGATGGCGCAACGGGTGTACAAGTTGGTACCGCATTTGCCTACTGCAATGAGTCAGGCTTCACCCGTGACATCAAGGATGAAGTCATCGAGAGATCCCGCAAGGGCACGCTCGAGGTGTACACAGATGCCGTGGCTTCGCCGACGGGATTTCCGTTCAAGGTTCTCCAGCTCGATGACACGTTGACCAATGAGCGTGTGTACGAAAAACGCACCCGAATCTGCGATCTCGGATACCTCCGACACGCCTACGAACGCGAGGATCACTCCATAGGATGGCGGTGCCCTTCAGAGCCCGTCGATGACTACGTCAAAAAGGGCGGCGACATCGCGGATACCGTTGGTCGCAAATGCCTCTGCAATTCGCTCATCGCAAATGTTGGGCTTCCCCAGATCCAACGAAACGGAGAGGTCGAGGGCACACTCATCACGTCCGGTGACGACGCCCTCAACGTCTCACGGTTCGCACCCGAAGGTTCCACGCATTACTCAGCAGCCGACGTAGTCAATTACCTGCTTGAGGGCGTCGCCTCGTAGGACCTGCCCTTCATGGATGTCTCGTGGACGAAGAGCCACCGGTATCCGCCAGGCGTCGACTCATCGGTCCTGAAACCGGCCGTTGAAATCAGTGCTGACGTTCCGCCGGTCCGCTTCTGGTGTTCCTCGTAAGTCGCAATGAGAAGACCACCTTCGCCACTTCGTTTGAGCTCAACGTTCTCGATACAGATCTCCATTGGTCCCGTGCCGGTATGGCTCGCAACCATTCCGACAATCTGAGTCTTGTCAGATACGGTGCCCGTCGGCGACACGATGAAGAATGCATCGTCGAGGGCGTCGGTGAACTCGTCGACCGAACGATCGCCGTGTCCATTGAACCAGTCTTGGAAGAAGTCGTGGAGCCGAACGATCTCGTCGGTCAAAGATTGATTCTCGGACATCAGGCGATCCTCCTGCCCTACTGGAGCGAGGCGACAACCCTTTCGAGTTTGGCTCTGGCCATCGCGCCAGCCTCATCAACAGCGGGATTACCAACAATGCTGAGAACGGCCTTCGGATCCATCACGCGCACGGCAACGGAACCTCCGACATCCCTGAGCACAACGTTGCATGGCAACAGGGCTCCGAGGTCTTCGTCAGCGCTGATCGCCTGATGGGCGAGCACCGGATTGCATGCACCAAGGATGACGTACGGCTCTCGATCCACGTCGATCTTGGTCTTGAGCGTCGCTTGCACATCGATGCGGGTGAGGACGCCGAAGCCCTCTTCGGCCAGGGCGGTAGTCACCTGCTCCTCGACATCTTCCATTGAACCTTCGAACGTATCTCCGAATGTGTATGACAAGGTGCAGCCTCCTCCGGGCGGTGATGGTGAACCCACGGTATCAATACGAGTACCCAAAAGCCAGATCGCGCTGAGCGCGCCAAACACGCTCCGTGCGTGTCGCGGATCAGGAAGCCACTGGTAGATCTCCTCCCCGATACTGTGTGCACATGCAGCGTTCGTTCCTGATCGGCTTTGCTCTCCTGCTCGCAGCAGTTGTGATCGCGCCTGCGCCTGCCAGCGCCACAGGAGGCGAGGGCGAAGCTTGGCCATCGTTCACAGAGTCCAGCGGCTGCGGGGCACAACGAATCTCAACCGTCCACGCTGCAAAGCAGGGTTGGTTCAACAACGAAGTGCTTCTCCGCGGCGAGTTCGCGGCCACATTCGGAAGGTCTGTTGAACAGGTAAGGAACGAACTTGTCTCCTGGCAGATTCCGGGGTCAACGAAGATAATCGCTGTCCATCCTGCGGTTCTTCCCGCCCTTGAACAGGCTGGCGAGGACATCCGAAACTCGATCGCGGACGGCGTCAGTTATCGCATCGATGCCAGTTCGACCTTCTCAGCAGCCGCCAGAACGATTGCGGGAAGTTTCAGGGTGTCTCGCCACACCTATGGAGCTGCATTCGATGTGAACAGTCGTCAGAACCCCCGAAGTGGGGCAAACATCCTGAAGACAACTTTGCCGGGTTGGTGGACCCAAGCCTTCCTCGACGCGGGATTCTGTTGGGGAGGACTGTGGATCGGATCGAAGGACGCGATGCACTTCGCATGGCAGGGTCCTGCGTTCGGTGGGACAGATGAGCTTCCACTGCCATACGAACCGCTTACCGCGCCTGTGCCGTTCGCACGTCCCTCGACATCGATTCTCGTGGTCCCCGAAGCCGATACTTCGACGTTGGCGACGGTCCTTGCTGACTCCAATGGAAACGGCGCCCTTGATGTCATTCGCATCGGGAGCCAGGGTCGCGATCTCATACTCTCGGCGTCGCTCGCATCAAGGCGTCACAACGCATGTTCTTTGCGCGTGTCATATGTTCCCGAGGCGGCACCGGCGGCCGAGAGTGCGGTGGGACTCGGATTTGGTGACATGGATGGACGCGGCGGTCAGGATCTATGGATCGCCACAGATGAGCAAGGAAAGCTCCGCCTGACGGTGCGGTGGGCCTTTGGCGGGTATGTCGCCGAGACCTCAACGGTCACCGAGATACCCACGCCGGACGGCGATGCGTGGATCAGCACGGGTGATTTCGACATCGATGGCAAGATCGACATGTACATCGTCACCGATGAGGCCGTCTCCGTATGGGCAGTCGACCCTGACCAAGGCTCTACGACGCTGCTCTTGGACACGCCGAACCCGATGCCGGGCTCCGACGAGTACTTCCTTGGCGATTTCGATCTCGACAATCGACCAGACCTGTGGGCGATTACGTCTGGTGAGGTGAACATATCCCTTGGTGCAAATGGGTATACCGCTGTCGCTGGCAGCCATCAACCGTTGGCGCTTCCTGGGGACTTGGAGGATGTGCGCGCCGCAGACTATGACGGCGATGGACGCGTCGATCTGATCACCTTTGATGGCATCAGCAAGCAGGTGTGGCTCGGGAATTCCGGACTTCCGGACGAGCTTCCGCTGGAGACATGGTTTGAGTACGAAGAGCCTGAGTGCGCTGATGGTGAGCGGACCTGGGACCGCCAGGAGCTCAGGTTCGCAACCAGTACCTGGATTGCCTCGGGCGCCTACCAGTGGCGGCAACGCAACGGCCTCCCCGTGGGATGTGATCCTTCGGATGATGACTGCGCACCGGAACCCGTGACCAGGGCGATGTTCTCTGAGTTCCTGACATGGGTGGACGGGATTCCTGCAGGTGTCGGAGAAACGAATGCGGCGGCGTGGGCACTTGTAGCTTCGGGATATGGATCCCCATGTGATCCTCTTGACTCGCAGTGCCTGGGTGAACCCATGCCGCTCACAGAGCTACAGGGCGAATTCGGCCAATTCCTCGCCGCTCGCAGGGGCGATGTACCGCCACCACACCGATGGGTACTGCCGTCACACCCAGCAGTCAATCAACCTCTCACCCCACGGTAGGTCTCGCGTTTTCCAGAAGGCTGCCGGAGCGGAAACCCAAAGAGTGTTCACTGTCGCAGCCGTGTCGCCATATTGCGGATGCTCGCGCTGGTATTGTCGGCGCACATCCGATAGAAGGTTGTCAGTGAAACACCCCATTGATCCGCTGCCAGCGTTTCTTGCTGAGCCGTCGAAGATCGGAGGCGAGATCAGCGTAACCGGCAAATGGGTCCCGACCTGTTCCGGTGGCAGGTTCCGAAAGTCTGCTCAGTCAAACGACATGCTTGAGGAGTGGGAAGACATCCATGCCAGCGCACGTGCGGACAGCGGCGTGATGAGCACTGAGATCAACCATGCTGTTGGCCAAGACGCAGTCTTGGTACACCACACCTTCGAAAGCCCCGATGCATTGGTTCACTACTTCTCGACAACGGCAACCCAACACATGGCTGCTCTCCGTTCGGTCGCCAAACCCGAGATCCACCTCGTTCGCGGAACGCAGATCCCCGACAGTGTCACAGATGCGATGGCAGCGACGACTGTTCCGGCATCGTTTGGGGAGTTGCTGTTCGGGTACGTAACGGATGACTATCGCCAACCCGACCCCGAAAAGGCGATCGCAGTCACGGCGAAGTGGACGGGCAAGGACACTGTCGTGTCGCCGCTAACGGACCTCGAGTATTGGTGGCAGCGTGTGGGCACAGACGCCTTCGATCTTGAAGAAGGCCTCGTGCGGTTTGAGGCGTACCGAGCTAAAGGCCAAGATGCCTTGATCATCCACGAAGTGTTCAATACGAACGCAGAGCTCAAGTACCACTTGTCGAAGGGAACCGCTGAGAAGTACAAGAAGGACATCGACAAGATTGCGTACCCCGAGTGCTACTTCTTCCGCGGACCTGTCTCTTGGACGATCCGCACATACTCGAGATTCATGCACCTACCGGCCACATACTCAAGCCAGGGAAGCAACTACAGCCGACCTGGCGGCACCATGAGCGACGGTACGACCCACGACACCTGACAGTCGCACGGTAAGGAGAGTGAGTCCGACTGGTCACCGATCACAGCGGGAGACTAGGCCCTCCGAGTCCTCAGGGGCTACTTCCCTGACGAGTCGATGCTCAATGGTGGTTGGAGCATCCCAGTTGTCAGCCAGAGTTCCCAGACAAGCGGCGCAAAACGATTGGCATCGAAGGCGTCGATGCCGCACAAGTGCCACTTTGCGACAAAGCGTCGCTTCAGAAACGACAGAAACCCTTGCAGCCGCAAGGGTTTCTGTCTTGTGGGCGATACTGGATTTGAACCAGTGACCCCTGCCGTGTCGAGGCAACTCCGCCCCAATCAGCATCTCAACTAGGAGCCGTGCAATAGTCGGCTTTTCCCATACACCGCAAGCGTTTGCTGCCAATCGTGCTCCCCTCCCGACGTATGGCGACTTATGGCGCAATGTGACGACCTAGGACACGGAATAGGACAGGAATAGGACAAGCAGGAGGACCTTCAGGTACCGTCAGCCCGGACTAGAGGCCTCTCCACACTTCGCGTGGGCTTTCGAAGTCCTTGTCCTTTGCCGTCTCGAGCATTTCTGAATCCTCCAGTTCGCTGACCCACTCGATCATGGACAGGACCGCTCTACTAATACCCAGAAAGATGCCGAAGCCAATAATGAACGCCAACGCACCGACGGTGAGGGCTGTCGGGATTGCAGCAAGCCATGGCCAACTCTGTGGAATGACAGTGTCGAGCATGTAGCCGACGAGTTCGATCGGACCAAGAATCATCAAGTACAAACTCCCGATCATGAAGCCGAGCGACAGCGCACCCAGGAGCAGGGTGAGAGCGACCATGGTGGGGATATATCCAATCCCGTAGACCAACCGATAGGCCGCGATGAAGGGCGCAAACAGAAGCTTCCTCATGATGCCCTCAATGCAGACCGCTGCATGCCTATCCGGACTTCAGGGATCCTGTTCTGAGCGTCGCGAGACACGCGAAAACATCTCCTGACGGCGCTCAGGTATCCGCGTAGCCTCAGGTTGGGAAAAAAGAACCTTCAGGGACCGGGTGTTGCGTTGTTTCGTAGCATTCGAAGCACCCGGTCGGTTGTCTCTCTATGTCCATGCCACCTTCGGGTTGGCTCTCTAACGAAGTGTCGGCTGGCTGGTGTCCTGTGCTGGGGTGTGGCTCGTTATGGGCGGCCGACGCTGGACTACATGAGTACCGCCGGTAGCGACTCTCGTCGGTCTTTGCCAGTCTCAGCAGTACTGAACGGGTCTGATGGGTCATATCAGACGGTCACCTTGTCTGTCCCCCAAGCTTCCTGCGAGGGTGCCGATGCCACCGTGGGGTCGGCAGGTACGGTCTGCAACTGTCGACGGGGCGATGCCGACTCGAAGGTTCCGCGTGTACTACATTGCTTCAAACGCCACGCGGGGGCCCCATCAGCACAGCGCGAGACATCGTCAGAGGCAATACGCGAGTCGTGGTTCGTGTGCTCGCCCTAGCGGCCACTGTTGCCCTCGTCCCCGCCTTTGCGGTCGGTGAGGCAGCGGCTGCTGAGGACACGGTCGGACTCGTGGATCCCGCAACGGGCATCTGGTCCTTGCGAACCGAGAATGGTGCGACTCACAGCTTCTACTTCGGGAATCCGGACGATGTCCCGTTCGCTGGCGACTGGGACTGTGATGGAGTTGACACTCCTGGTCTGTACCGACAATCGGACGGATATGTCTACCTGCGTAATTCCAATGATCAGGGAAACGCTCAGGTGTCGTTCTTCTTCGGTAATCCCGGCGATGTTCCACTCGCTGGCGACTTCAACGGTGATGGATGCGATACGGTCTCGGTGTATCGGCCATCACAGAGTCGGGTCTTTATCATCAACGAGCTCGGGAACGGCGATGAGGGCTTGGGCGCTGCCGATGCCGACTACTACTTCGGCAACCCGGGCGATATTCCGTTCACAGGCGACTTTGACAGCGACAGCATTGACACGATAGGGCTGTATCGCCAGGCCACTGGACTCGTGTACTTCAGGAACAGCCACACCCAGGGCAACGCCGAATTCGAATTCCTCTTCGGCAACCCGGGTGACCGATTCGTCGGTGGTGATTGGACGGATGACGGCACGGACACCCCAGGCGTGTTCAGGCCTTCGCAATCCACGTTCTACCTCAAGTACACGAACACGCAGGGCAACGCCGATGCCCAGTTCACCTACGGAAGCGGCTCAATGCTTCCCGTGGCTGGCGACTGGGGTGACATCCCGGCGATTCCCGAGATTGTGCTTGTCCCTGTCGCCGCCGGACTCTCCGCTCCGATGGCTGCGGTCGCTCCAGACGGGGACGCCAGGCTGTTCATCGTCGAGAGGGCGGGCACGATCCGCATTCTCGCGGGCGGATCAGTCAACTCGACACCCTTCCTCACCATCGGCGACGTGTCTACCTGCGGAGAGGGCGGGCTTCTCGGGTTGGCGTTCCATCGTGACTACGCGGTGAACGGTCGCTTCTTCGTCCATTACACGGCACCAAGCGGTGACTTGATCCAGTCCAGGATTGTCGAGTATCACGCCACTCCCGCATCCGACATCGCAGATCCGACAGCAGTTCGGACGATCCTGACGCTCGAGCAGCCGCGGTGCAACCACAATGCCGGATCAATAGCATTCGGAGGCGACGGCTACCTCTACATTCCGTTCGGAGACGGTGGGGAGCAGGCCAGCAACGCGCAGAACCCTCATTCCTGGCTGGGTGCGGTGCTGCGCATTGACATCGACGGCGGCACGCCATACGCGATCCCTCCGGGCAACCCGTACAACGGAACGAGTGGAGCGGCTGAGGTGTGGGCGAACGGGTTGCGGAATCCGTACCGGTCGTCGATCGACAGGGCTACTGGGGATCTGTACATAGGTGATGTCGGACAGAGCTCGTGGGAGGAGGTCTCGGTAGGGCTGGCTGGTGTTGCGGCCGTTAACTACGGCTGGAACACGATGGAGGGCAACGTTTGCTACCCGCCGGGTGCCAGTTGTGACTCCTCAGGACTCACCTCCCCAGTCGTCGTGTATGGAACCGGAGTCGAAGGTAGGTCCGTAGTTGGGGGATATGTGTACCGCGGATCGGCCGTCCCGAACCTCGCTGGAACGTATTTCTACGCCGACTTCTTCTCGAACTGGATTCGGTCTTTCCGCCTGGTTGGAGGAGTCGCGACGGACATGCGCGATTGGACTGGAACGCTCGGACCGGTGAATTCGATAGCCGGATTCGGCGAGGATGGAGTCGGTGAACTCTACGTTGTGTCGATTGCCGGAACCGTTTACAAGCTGGTGCCCAGCTCATAAACAGAAGGCGACACGATCTTCGACACACGACAGCTAGATCAGTCCTTCTTCGTTCGCGATGTGGACAGTCTGTGCACAGGGAGCACGAATGGTCTCTCCAATCTGGAGGGATTCGCTGCGTTCGAACCAACTCACGCAACTAGCTAAGACCATCCAACCCTGACCCGCACATAGCGCGACGTAGCGCCCTCTCGGTGTGCTATGACGCCAACAACGTGTTTAGGACATTCTGTGGACGGCAACTTTCGCGACGACTACCCTCCGTAGCGTATCGACACCTACAGTAGCGGGCTGCACTGTGGATCTGAGGAGGAAGGCGTGGATTCGTGCGTTGGCGGGTAGTTCTGGCTGTATGGGTGATGGTGCTCGCGTGGATGCCGTGGGTAGCCGAACCGCCCGCCGCGATCGCTGCGGATCCTCAGCCAGCAGGTTTCGCGCTGTCGACCATCTTCGGCGGGTACTCGAGTCTCGACGAACCCGTGGCGGTGAAGTTCTCGACCGACGGGCGAGCGTTCGTTGCCGAGCACGACGGCAGGGTGAAGGTCTTCGACTCGATCTACGACTCGACTCCGACGACGGTGATTAGCATCACTTCACAGGTCCATGGGTTTTGGGACAGGGGCTTCCTCGGGCTCGCCCTTCATCCAGATTTCCCGTCCACTCCCCTCGTGTATGGCCTGTACGCCTGGGATACCGGCGGCTGGGGGTCGAGCTGCCCAGATCCCCCAGGCGCAACAGACGACGGGTGTGTTGTGAACGGCCGCCTCAGCAGGTGGACCGTGTCCTCAGACAATGTCGCTGGCTCCGAGACGGTGATGCTCGAGGGGTACTGGTGTCAGCAGTATCCCTCGCACTCGGTCGGCGACCTCGTCTTCGGACCTGATGGGGCCCTGTACGTGAGCGCCGGTGACGGAGCGAGCTTCAACTGGGCCGACTACGGCCAAGGAGGAGGAGACGCTGGAAGTCCGACGGCCGCGAATCCGTGTGACGATCCTCCGTCCGGCGTGGCTGGGACCCAGAACCCACCTAACGCGGAAGGCGGTGCCCTGCGGTCCCAGGACATTCTCACGGCAGGAGACCCCGTGTCATACGACGGAGCGATCCTGAGAATCGATCCAATAACGGGGTTCGCTCTGCCATCGAACCCGTTGTACGACGGGGCAAAAGCGGCGAACAGCCAGCCAGACGAGGCGCGCATCATCGCCTATGGCCTCAGGAACCCCTTCCGCATGGCGTTCCAACCAGGAACAGATGACCTGTACATCGGAGATGTCGGGTGGAATGCCTACGAGGAACTGAACAAGATCGCAGACCCGGACGATGCCTTTGTTGAGAATTTCGGTTGGCCGTGCTACGAGGGCGGTACCTCAGGCTCGAGCCTCAAACAGAGCGGCTATGACAGCCAGAACCTCGACATGTGCGAGGACCTTTACGACGGAACGATCGGGTCGGGCGTCACCGCGCCGTTCTGGGCGTACGCCCACGGCGGCTCGCCCGGAACGCCATCACTCTGCAACGATGGTGGAGACTCCATCACCGGTATCGCCTTTGCCACGGACACCTCGTACCCGACCGCCTACAACGGAGCGGTCATGGTCGGTGATCATTCCAACCGGTGCGTCTGGGTGCTGCAAACCGACGCAGGAGGAACCCCGGATCCCTCATCGGTCAGCGTGATCATCGACAACATCAACGTCGTCGATCTCGAACACGGTCCCGGCGGCGAGATCTACGTAGTCGACTTCGAGGGCGGTGAGGTGCTTCGCCTGACCCACGCCTCGGGAAACGCTGTACCGACGGCTTCGGTGTCAGCGAGCCCAACGACCGAACTCATCCCGCTCGCTGTGAACTTCGACGGAACGGCATCGTCGGACCCCGAAGATGATCAGCTCGTCTACGAGTGGGATCTCGACGACGACGGGGCGTATGACGATGGCACAGGTGCGGTCGTCGACCACATCTTCACGTCGAGCGGCTACCACAACGTCGGACTCCGCGTCACTGACTTCCACGGATCATCGGGGACGGCGTCTGTCACGATTGAAGCCTCAGCGGTCAACACGAACCCGCCCGTTCTCGCCAACATCTCGAGTATGTCGGTCGATGAGTACCAGGAGGCAGCGTTCACTGCCCAGGCGTCCGACCCAGATATTCCGACACAGGACCTCACATTCAGCATTCAGTCAGGCCCAGGTTCCATTGACCCAGTGAATGGTCAGTACTCATGGACGCCAAGCGAACCGGACGACGGGGAGCACGATGTGGTGGTCCGGGTCACTGATAACGGAACCCCGACACTGTTCGACCAGCAGACGGTGACGATCACCGTGAACGAGGTCAACGAGAAGCCGGCAGCGACGATCACGGCACCTTCTTCGTCGCTGAAGTGGGCGGTCGGTGACGAGATTGCTGTGTCCGGATCCGGTTCCGACCCGGACGAGGGGGCCCTTCCAGAATCCGCGCTCTCATGGGATGTAGATATCCATCACTGTGAAACACCAACGCTGTGCCACACGCACAATGTCGCGTCCCACGTCGGCTCGAGCTGGACCTTCTTTGCCCCTGATCATGAGTTCGACACCTGGCTGACGATCACCCTGAGGGTCACCGACGCAGCCGGGGCAACGGACACGGCGTCTGTGAGCATCTACCCGAAGACGGTCACGTTCTCGCTGCGGTCCCAACCGGCTGGCCTCGACGTGGTGTTCGTGAGCGACGCCTTCGAAACCCCGTTCGATAGGGAGGTCCTCTTCGGTTCTGAGGTGCAGCTCGGAGTTTCCTCCTCCCAAGTCGTTGCTGACGAAACCTATGTCTTCGTATCCTGGGACGACGACTACACGTCCACGACCCGAACCGAGACGGGAACAGCGGATGCCACGTTCACCGCCCACTACTCGGCCACTCCGAGGCCGGTCGACGATGCGTACACCGTCGATGAGGGTGCGACGCTGTCGACGATCGCCGATATCGATGGAGTCCTCCACAACGACGCCGATGCCGAAGACGACACTCTTGTGGCGCTGATCGTCGACGTCCCAACAAATGCCAGCTCGTTCTCGGTCTCTCCCGACGGATCGTTCACCTACGTCCACGATGGATCTGAAACGACCTCGGACAGCTTCGCCTATCGGGCAACCGATGGCGTATCCACTTCGGGTTTTGCCACGGTCGACATCACCGTCACGCCGGTCAATGACGACCCTGTCATCGAGCCACTCAGCAATCGGGCGGGAATTGTCGACAGCGAGATCACGGTCGACGCGGACGCCACCGACGTCGATGTCCCCAACCAGACCTTGACGTTCAGCCTGGCAGGCGGACCAGGCAGCATCGACCCGTCGTCCGGACTCTACCGATGGACGCCAGCGGACGCTGATATCGGCCGGCATGTGGTGACGGTGCGGGTCGTCGACGGCGCTGGCGGCTCGGACGAGACGACCTTTGCGATCACGGTCGGAACGTCATCGGATGGCTTTGGCCTGGTAGATCCCTCGCAGGGGTTCTGGAGGCTCTATGACGTCGACGGCACTCTCGGAGCCTCGTTCTTCTTCGGCAACCCCCTGGACACGCCCTTCATGGGAGATTGGGACTGCGACGGCATCGACACCCCTGGGATGTACCGGCAGTCCGATGGCTACGTCTATCTCCGGAACTCGAACGACCAGGGAGTAGCAGACATTCGCTTCTTCTTCGGCAACCCAGGTGACGTGCCGATCGCTGGCGACTTTGACGGGGACGGGTGTGACACCGTGTCTGTCTACCGACCCTCGCAGGGCCACATCTTCATCATCAACGAGCTGGGTGAGAACGATGGAGGCCTCGGCGAAGCCGATTCGGACTACTACTTCGGCAACCTCGGAGACACGCCCTTTACCGGCGACTTCGACAGGGATGGAATCGACACCGTTGGCCTCCACCGAACCTCAACGGGCCTCGTCTACTTCCGGAACACGCTCACGACAGGGAGCGCAGACATCTCGTATGTGTTCGGCAACCCCGATGACCAGATCGTTGCGGGCGACTGGGGGGTGCTCGACGGACAGGACACGCCTGCTGCATACCGCCCTACGAACACCGTGGTCTATTTCCGGTCGACCAACACGGAAGGCATCGCCGAATTCGAAGTCACGTCTGGCCGCGCGACAGATATCATCGTGTCAGGCGGATGGACAAGCTGAGTCTCTCGTCTTCGGTCCATGACCAGCCGGTGAGCGCCGTAATTGTCAACGAAACCACCGAGCGGGGGACCAGCCAGAGTGTCCAGGGCAACGATCGCCATCACGGCTTCTTATAGATCGCTCTCACCACCCGACAGCAACACCCGCAACCGCGCTTCAGCCTTTTCGATCTCGGCGGCGTAGAACCTTGCCCGCTTCTTCTTCCTCCCCGGCTGGGACATCTCCCCAAACGTATGAGGCTCCCGCCACTTCAACGCATCAGCCTCCAGCTTCCCAAGAAGACGATCCAACCGCCGCAACTCATACTCAGCAACCCTCCGGCACTCTTTGGAGCAATACACCGGAGGACGACCCGTCCCCGCATACTCAGCCATTTCGGTCATACATTTCAAACACTGCATATCTCTACTCCTTGAACGAGCACGACTCGACAATGCAATCGCATCCAACCCGGCAGACGATGTGCCGAACAAGCCGAACCCAAGACGGACACGCAGTCCAGGACGCGCTCTGAGTGACGACGAGCTCGCAGGTGTGATCGGTGCGGCGTACACCGTGAATGAGGCGTCAGCGTTGATCGTGGTGGCTATGGGACGGCTCGGGTTGCGTGTCGGTGAGGCATTGGCTCTCCGGAGAGGCGACTTCGATCTGTCGACTGGGCTGGTCACGATTGAACGTTCTCGCGACCGTGACGGCGCTGCACGCCCGTTGAAGGGACGCTACGAAGGTGACAGGCGAGTGATCCCTCTCCCCCAGTCTGTCCGGGACGCTTACGCCCGCCAAACGGACCTGCAGGATTCGACGCCGATAAGTGGTGATCTGTTCGTCACGTCGAGATCAACGCCACTCATCTACAACAACTGGCGCAAGCGACAGTGGACGCGAATCATCGACGAAGCGAACATGGGACATGCCGTGCCGCACGATCTGAGACACACTTGCATCACTCGTCTGTTCATTGTGGGACGGTGGACACCGGCTGAGGTACAGGCGTTTGTCGGGCACACGGATGCTCGCGTGACGCTCGAGATCTACTCCCATGTGAACCCGGCAACGCTCCCTGTTCCGTCCGATCCTGGAATCGGATAAGGACAAGAATAGGACAAGAACACCGATTGAGTCACACAAGACAAACCCCGAACAGCCGGAAACCCCTGCGGCTGCAGGGGTTTCCGGACGTGGGCGATACTGGATTTGAACCAGTGACCCCTGCCGTGTCGAGGCAGTGCTCTGCCGCTGAGCTAATCGCCCGGGTCTATGCATGATAATGCCGAGGCGACGCCGGGAATCGAACCCGGGTTGAGGGTTTTGCAGACCCTTGCCTAGCCACTCGGCCACGTCGCCTAAACGTGAGGGCGGTCAAAGCGACCGCCCTCACTCGAGCGGACGACCGGGATCGAACCGGCGACCTCAACCTTGGCAAGGTTGCGCTCTGCCAGCTGAGCTACGTCCGCATAGGGCGGGATGGTAACACGGGGTCGGCCTTTTCAGTCACCCCTCACACCTGTCGAACCGAACCCACCAGAGCCTCTTGTCGTGTCCTCAAGCGACTCAACAGCGGCATAATCAGGCCGCTCTATCGCCACGATCACGAGCTGTGCGATCCGGTCTCCGACGGCGATTTCGAAGTCCTCTGGGCCGTGATTGATGAGCGCGACCCTGAATTCACCTCGATACCCCGAATCAACCAGACCCGGGGCATTCAGCACGGTCACCGCTGACCGAGCCGCAAGACCGCTGCGCGGAAGCACGAACCCTGCGTGGCCAGAGGGAATCGCCATGGAGATTCCTGTCCCCACCACGGTCCACTCCCCCGATGGGATCGTGGTCGCCTCGCTTGCCGTGAGATCCGCTCCTGCGTCGCCTGCATGGGCAAATGCCGGCAGCGGGTGCGTCGGATCTTGACGAACTACGGGTATCTTCATGGTGCGGTTCTCCTCCGGAAGCGAATTCAATGGCCGATCAGGGCGGAAACAAAGGGTCAGGAAACGACGGTAGCTGGTTCCTCGAAGCTGTCGGAGCGGTTGCCCCTGCCCCCACGCCAAGTGAATCAGTCGCGTCTCTTGAGGCCGACAACACGGTTCCCGACATAGGGGTTGTTGACGAATCCCTGAAGAACTCAGACGCCCACGCCACCTTCGATGGGGACACCAGTACATCCACGTCCACATTCGAGTCTCCAAGGGATCCAGTCCCGCTCAGCAATGATCCCACCGGTGAGATGAACGCGATCGTCGCGCCGATCGTGGTGACCGATGACGATGGCGACGACCTCAACCCGATCCTCAGGACCCGCCGACCGTTCCGCTGGCCTGCTCTCGCCTTCGGAGTGTTCATCCTCGTCGTTGTTGCGTTGGCGGCCCTATGGCTTCCAGCCGCGCTCAAACAGGACGCCGTTGTGGTGAAGCAGTCCTACGCAGACGCGTCCCTCGACCTCAGAAGAGAGCTCCCCGTCGGCCAATCAGCACTCGACACAATCACCAACCCAGACTCGGACCCTGCTGAGATTCTTGCCGCGATCCCGATGATTTCACAGCTTGACAGCGCTGCACACGCCCTGTCGGTTGTCGCTGCCGAGCCACTCCCGACACAGCTCCCACTCTTCCCTGTCCCAGAGATCACCGCCCTTGAACCCCTTCAAGACGCCGCTCAGATCAACGGCGCTCAGGGCTCAGACATCGCCAGGAACCTCGGATATGCGTATGTCTATCGCACGACGATCCCCCTCCTGCTCACGACCGGCGACTTGCCAACATCTGCAGATGTTCAGACAATCAACGCCCTCAGCGTGATGCTCGCCTCATCTCTCGTCGACGACTCGACAGCGCTCAGTGATTTGCCGATAACCGAAGCCACGGCGGATCTCAACGACGTCGCTCACGCAAGTGTCGGGCGGTTTGCATCGTGGCAGGACGAATACCTCACGGCCCTCAGCGAGGGTGACGAAGACTCTGCCGCCGAACTGATTGCGGAACTGGATGCTCTCCGGTCAGGACTCGCAACAGAACTGAACGCTGCGATGGCATCGATGCGCATAGAAATCGATGTCCAAATCGTCGAACTCGCAACGGACCTCGACGAATACCTCGTCGAGGTCACTCGCTAGACGGTTCCTCGCTGTCCAAGGCAGCGGCTTCCTTCTCAAAGTCGCTCGCCTTTTGGAACTCCTTGTAGACAGAAGCAAATCTGAGATACCCAACCTCGTCGATGTCCTTCAGTCCGTCAAGCACCAGTCTCCCGATCTCATCGGCGTGAATCGATCCCTGCGAGGTGTAAGCGGCACGTTCTACCGTCCCGACGAGATCATCGATGGCATCTTGGGGCACAGGGCGGTCCGCCATCGTTATCTCAACGCCCATACGCACCTTGGATGCATCGAAGGCTTGGCGTCGTCCATCTCGCTTCACGACGACGACCGTGGTTGGACGTTCGAAGGTTGTGAATCGATGTCCACAACGGGGGCACGAACGCCTCCGTCGAGTTGCACGGCCTTCGTCAGCGGAACGCGAGTCAACGACTCTCGTGTCGTCCGTCGTACAGAGGGGGCAGCGCATTGCGCCATCGTAGTTGACCAGCGGTAACAGCGTTCAGGAGGAAACGACCGGTATCTCGATTACCTGACCGGCCTGGAGAGCTCCGCCATCGATCTGGTTCAGCTTCTCGATCACACCGACGATCCGCCGCGTATCAGCGTTCTCAGGTCCGAAGTTCTGGGCGATCTGCCAGAGCGTGTCGCCCGGCTTGACCCGGTAATCCCTCGTGTCAGTGACCTGGCCAGTTGCCTGAACAGCAGAGGAGAGGAAGATCAACACCACAACGACCGTGATGGAGATGATGGAGAGCGCCCGGATTCGTGCGCTGGTTATCAGTGTCATGAGATGTTCTCTCCCTTTTCCTCTACTACCCAGTTGTCGGGCTCCAGCTTGCCCGGGCATCCCCGGGAGCTTCAGCTCCTGTGACCGACGGTATCGGCCGGGTGTGACACGATCCGATGCCTTTAGGCGCTGCACCGGTCGGTGGGACTTCTCGGGGAGATGGCCCTCACACCCGACCGAACACCTGTTCGGTCATGACATAAAGGTATCGAACATGTGTTCGTATGTCAAGTCATTCGCCCATGCACCGCATGCAAACAATGTTT
>Ga0255047_10001014_pt1 | contig 21443 bp, 25 predicted proteins | sample JV7_2_1_MG_FD_183640 | JGI IMG/M metagenome (GOLD analysis project Ga0255047, IMG submission 183640) | Seawater microbial communities from Jervis Inlet, British Columbia, Canada - JV7_2_1 | ecosystem: Environmental > Aquatic > Marine > Inlet | place: Canada: British Columbia | collected 2016-10-06 | reverse complement strand
CTCTACACTTAAATTCTCGCGCTGGTCTTCCAACAATAATAACTTATCCACTAGATGTGCATCGCCAGTCATGTACCAGTATTCGAGGGCTGCGGTCATGGCGATATCCTTCCTTTTGTTTTTCTTTATCTCCTTTTTTATAGAGCGCCAAATATAGTAGGTAAAATAAATCGCTATACATGGAATCGCTACAATAAAACACCAATCAATTGGCGTGGCCGCCAACCACCAAGCCGTAGCCTCATTCATTTCTTAATCCTAATTTTGGGATTGTTTATCGTATATTCCGAGACTATATTGACGCGTGGAATAAACCAGCGGCCAAATTTAATCATACGAATAATCGACAACCACCTAATACTATGTTGTTCTTTTTTCATAACTATCTCTTTCAGAATACATTGGAATTTGAATTGGTTTTGCTGGATTACGCGGGATAATATTTTCTGCTTCTTTAATTTCGCGCTTCAGTCGTTCGTAAATAATTGCAGTTAAACCTGTAAGTATTGGATATGTCTTACCTTCAGATATTTGTAACTGTGCGCCAGAAAATAATCCATCAAGCCACGTTATAAACGTAGACTGCCAAGCAGTCTTTTTAGAAATCAAAACAATTTGGCGCTGAATGCATTCTATATGGTCTAGGTCTAAAACCTTTATGTTGCCGCCCGCTTGGTTTAACTCAAAGAATCCTTGTAGCCAATATAAAAAGTTGGTGTTGTCCATGTTTACCCTCCATCCTTTGTTAGTTCTTTCTTTATTTGCACCGGCAAAATCTGCGCTAAACATTTCAATTTTTTATCTAGAAGCTCTTCCCACCTGTCGTCCTCGACATTGAAGATATCGGGCGGTCTAAAAGTCAGATAGGGCCTAGATAAATTCGCAATAAGTTGACCGAGTCGTTGGTCGGGGTTCGCGTTCCAGAGTGTGTTGAGTTTATCTAGAATTCTTTTTATTCGTGCTGGGTCTCTCATCGTCTACCACCTCCTTGGTATAATTATGGGTGGTGAAAAATTGTTGTCAAGGAGGGATTTAAAGTAGCAACTGAAATTTAAAGTGGTAACTGAATCTTTCTTATTTCTACTCTTGACAATGACCCTCTGACGCACTCTAATAGCTTCTAGGGAAGAGAGAGAAGTGAAAGTCTGAAAACAAACCAACTGAAGGAACCGTTCTCTCACGGGTGTATAATCTACTATCGGAGATGAGAATGGATTACAATATCCCAAACCACGTTTCGCCATCAACAATCGTGAGAGCAAAAAGACTTTCCGATAATGCTATTAGTATGGATTTTTATCCTGGGAACGCGCGGTGGGGAGACAAAGGTGATTATTTAGTTTACGTGTTTACAAACAAGGCGGGACACCTCATTCTAATTTATTGTTGCCCATACGCCTATCTAGTTGAGATTACCGAAGACGACTCGTGTGGAAACGAACACACGAGTTATTTTATGTTGAAGAACATTCGGCATTGGCTCTTTAAAATCAAAGGGTTGGGTTTCTACGACTGTGAGCACATTAAGAGGGATGAGGAGCAACAGTGAGACCTTACGGACGTCGCAAGCCGGCGGCGTTTTATTGTCATTGTTGCGAGCCTCTACGGGGAGAAGTTCGGCGACGAAACAAAAAGCGCGCCAGACAAAGATGGAAAAGGGAATTAAGAAATGACACCAGAGAGATTGAAAGAAATCAAACATAAAATTCGGTGCGCCGATACGTGGGACGAGTCTAAGTTAGAGTTTGCTACAATGCTCTTGGAAACTATAAATTACATAAAAGAATTAGAAGAGACGTTACAGGATATTAATTATGGCGAAAAACTTAACGATGTCCAGATTCTAGCTTGGGAATGTAAAAAAAGTAAATGTCCTGGTCATATAGTTGGTTTAGAAGGGTTGCCTGGTTTTGGGAATTTAGGATGTTCATAAACGGAGAAAATTATGATTGTTGAGATTCGCGCCGCAGCGGGTGGAGAAGACGCCCGTCTTTTAGTTAAAGATTTGTTTGACGTTTACAAGAAAACCGCGGGGCGCCTTTAACCTAACTATTTCAAATATTAAACGACTATCGGGACTACTTACTTTCGAAGTGAAGGGTAAGCGAGCCAGGGAGATATTTTTAAATGAATCAGGCAGTCATAGATTCCAGCGCGTACCACCCACCGAAAAAAGGGGTCGAGTTCATACGAGTACAGTTACCGTTGCTGTCATTGAACGAGTTAGACAAAAACAACGATGTATACGACCTGAAGACCTCCGCTGGGATTTTTACAAGTCTCCTGGAAAAGGCGGCCAAAATAAAAACCGGCGCCTCACCGCAGTTCGTATCACACACAGACCTACTGGAGTAGTTGTTCACGCAACAAAACATAGAACTCAAGGAAAGAATAAAGATGAGGCATTTCGCGCGCTCCAACTAAAGTTAAAAGAAGGAGTTGAAAATGAGGCGGCTTATAGTGAAAACAAAGTTAGAAGGGGTCAGGTCGGAGCGGGTCGACGCGGCGAAAAAAGTCGTACATATATTGAGAAAAAAGACCTGGTAATAAACCATAAAAACAATAAGCACCTTTCACTTAAACGCTTTCAAAAAGGCTACATAGAAAAATTACATTAGGAGAATTTAATGCAAACAATGAAGCTTCCACCTCGTTTCAGAAAAATAAATTGGGGACCGGTAGGGGAAAAAGTTTACAAAAGAACTTATAGTCGGGTTAAATCTGACGGAACAAAAGAAACTTGGCCGGAAACTGTAGAGCGTGTTGTAGATGGTAATCTTGCACTAGTAGATAAAAAATTCTGGAAGAGAAACGAACGCCGAGATTTGATTGAACTTTTCCTAGAATTCAAAGCTCTCCCTGCTGGACGTCATCTTTGGGTAAGTGGAGTGCAGGGGCGTCAATTTCTTTTTAATTGTCATATGGCGCATTGGCGTGGGAAATTAAGCGACCACTTCGCATTTATGTTTGATGAACTTATGAAGGGTGGCGGTGTCGGTTCTAATTATTCAAATCGTTTTATTAAACGATATTCTCCAATAAAAAATGAATTAGATGTTCACTTTGTTTGCGACCCAACTCACGATGATTATGAAGACTTTATTAAAGACGGAGTTGTTTTCCGTGAAGGAATAAAGGAGTCATGCTCCCCTCATTATTGTCATGAGTGGGGTGGATGTATTGCTATTGAAGATAGTAGGGAAGGTTGGGTTAATTGTTTGGTAGCAATTATCGACGCAGCCCACGGCTCTACATGTGGTCCACTAGTTTTCGACGTAAGTAGAATTCGCGCATATGGGTCGCCTATTAAATCTTTTGGCGGCAAAGCTTCGGGTCCAGCGGCTTTAATTAGAATGGGGCTTAATATTGCGCGCCAGCTTAATGAACGAGTAGGTCACAAACTAAATTCTCTTGACTATATGCTAATGGACCATAACATTGCTTGTTGTGTAGTAGCTGGAAACGTTCGTCGTAGTGCTCGCATATCTGTTAAGCATTGGAAAGATTCTGATATCTTTGATTTCATCGATTGTAAGTCAGATAAAGCCCACGTTGCTCATTGGACAACAAATGTTTCTGTTGAAGTGGATAATGCGTTCTTTCGTGCTCTCAAGAATAAAGACTCTCATGCTCTAAAGGTTTATGAGACTATGATTGAGTCTATGTATTATTCTGGCGAACCAGGTTTTTGGAATAGCTCACTTAGTCAGCACGGAGAAACAGAAGAGGTTGTTACGCCAAACCCATGTGGTGAAATTATTGGTGTACCATTTGAGAATTGCAACCTAGGACATATTAACCTAGGAGCGTTCGCTTACGACCCAGAAGGCGCTACTAAAGCGTTTCGTTCGATGACTAGGTTTCTTATTCGTGCAACTTTTGGTGATATTCAAAACGAGTGGCAAAGTGAGGTTGTGCGTCGTAATCGTCGTATTGGTGTTGGTTTTACGGGATTTCAAGATTGGCTTTGTCTACAGGGAATAAAATATTCTGAGTGTGCTGAGAAACCAAATATTCGTGCTCAATTGCGGAAGTTCTATCAAGCTGTTAAGGATGAGTCCGTAAGATATTCTCACAAGTTAAGAATTCCGGCACCAATTAAAGTAACTACAATTGCTCCGACAGGAACTACGTCGAAACTTATTGGAAGTTCAGAAGGGGCACAAGCTCTTATAGCTGCTTACTTTGAACTCCGTACTCGCTATCAAAATGACGACCCTGAGGTTGAACAACTTAAAGCAGAAGGATATGAATTCGAAACTTGCGTAAATAAAGAAGAAGGCGTTAATACAATCATAGTGAAGCATGTTTGTAAACATCCTTTGGTTGATAAAATAAGAGATGCTGGTCTTGATGCTGAAGAATTAGTAGAAGGTCAATCTGACGTAAGTCTATATAACACGTTAGCAATTCAAGCTATGCTTCAAGAAGTTTGGGCTGACAACGCAATATCCTTGACGGCGAACCTTCGTTACGATACAACTTCAAAGAAGGAACTTTATCATACGATTATGAAATTCCTTCCGCGTTTAAAAGGTACAACGGTTTATTTTGAGGGAGGTAGGCCACAACCACTTTACACGCCAATTTCTAGGGAAGAGTATGAAAAATACCATGGAATCAAGAGTATCGACCAGGGCATTAGACAATGCAAGAACAACTCATGTCCAATTAAATAGAGACTTAGAGTAATAAAAGGGTATATACTTATGGAACTTCGGTTTTTCAAATGTCCAAAATGTAGCGAGATGTATACTGGTCGAACAGATAAATCACAAATTCAATGTGGCGCTCTGATGGGTTTTCTTGAAGGAACAGAGACTCCTTACGGATGTGGGGGGATTATGGTTGAAATAACAAGAGAACAAGCTGAGTCTATTGTATACGAGTCTAGGAGTTAAGATGAGTGAGATTGTTGTTGTAAAGTCTTCTGTAATAGCTAAACAAGCTCCCGATTTCAAGCCTATTAAACATAGGACTATCGCAGGTATCAGCGAAACTGAATTACTAGAGAGGTATACAATTGGTGAATATTCTCAAAAAGAAGAAGAAGAAAAAGAAAAAGAAGATAAAGAGTAAAACTACTTATAGCGATATTTCAGACATTGTAGAATACTTAGTAAATACAAAGTCACGAACCTATACATTTGATTGTTGGACTCACGAAGACATCGCTCAAGAAATTCGGATTATTTGCTTCAAAGCTCTCGCTCATTTTGACGTGAGCCGAGTGGAGCCAGATAAATGGAAGAATTTTTTTGGTCGTTGTGTTGATAACGGATTAAAGAACCTGAAGCGAGATAACTACATAAGAAACTCACCACCATGTAAAGGTGATTGTGGTATGCTTCATGGAGATGAACATTTAGACAAAGACCTAACTATGGTTTGCAAAAGGTGGTTGAAGTTTAGAGAAAGGTTACAAAGAAAGATTAGGGTATTGCATCCAATACCTATTGACTTTGTAGGAGACATAATTAAGTTGGCTGGAGTAGAAAGTGAATTCGAAGCTAAAGACCTAGAAGAACATATTCTTTCTCATACTCCTAAAGAACTAAAACGGCAATTAAAGCTGATGATTGATGGAAAGGCCGCAAAGGTCCCCAGAAAAGACAAGCAAAAAATTAGAGAGTTCGTGGAACGAATTCTGGATTAGTGTCTCATGTGCATGGACCGGTCCATGTGCATGGACCACATACCTTCCGTATTGTTAATTCATAACCGAAGGCGGTTTAGATTTATCATAAAGCGCAACAGTTTTGTTGCACAACAACTTTGTTGATACGAGAGGTGATATATGGCTACGACAGTAAGATGGTTTGGTGGAGCGGGTTCTCCAGAAATCGCACCAGCTTCATCTGGTGGTTTAAATACTTGTGGATTTTTTGGCGCTAACTTCGGATTCTCGATTCGTGTTGGTGAATACAACCAAACAACTTTTAGGACGAATGGAAATGGAACGTCTAACGGTTCTCAGCTTCCAAATATTAGATTTGCTAATTCGTCCGGCGCTTTTGTAGGCGCAGCTCTAACGGCTGACGAGCTTTTGGAAATCGAAAATGCTCAAGCAACCCTTCAAGTTAGATTAAATACTGATACTGTAATTAAAACGCAAAACTCTAAATTTAGAGCTTTTGATAGGGTAAACATCAATAGTAATCCTTCTGGCGTAAGTATTAGAGCTTGTGAGATTGAAAAAGACCAAGCGCTTGTTAGAGGTTCTGGCGACCAATTCTGGACCATTATTGCTGGAAGTGGTTCTGTGTTAAGTCTTAGCGACCAAACAACAGCCAATGCTTCTGACCACAGATGGTATATTGGTTTAACAGCTACGCCAACTAGCATTGGTGAGAAGACTAATATCGGCTTTTACTTTGAGACCGAGTTCTTATAGGATTTCTGTCTTGACAGACTTCTTGTTTCGCCTATAATGGGTGTAGACAAGGAGGTTCGATGTCATGAAAAAGTGTTTTAAATGTAAGTTGGAAAAAGTTTTAGATGATTTTTACACACAGGGTTCTTGGTGTAAACAATGTCGTTCAGAATATGCAAAACAGAAAAACTATAGTAAACTTGGTAAAGGCAAACAAGTTAGAGATGACCTAGATAATGGCAATAGGATTTGTAATAAATGCAAGGAAGAAAAATCTTTAGATGTCTTTCCAAAAAACAAAAAATGCAGAGGTGGTAGGGAGCGAACTTGTAAAAAATGTACTTATAAAGGTAGGGAAAAGAAAGAGCAAAAAGAAAATCAAAAGAAGCTTAGACGAAAATGGTATTTGGAAAACAAAAATATAACGTTGGAAAGACAGAAAAAGCGTTATCAAGAAAATAAAGAACGTCTTCAAGCCTATGGACGACAACATGCAAAAGACAATCCAGAAATTTATCGAGCAGCTAGACACCGACGTAGAATGCGCAAGCGGTCTAATGGACGAAACGACCTAACTGCCGACCAGATTAGATGGATGTTTGAGAATTTTCCGTATTGTGTTTATTGTGGAAACGAAGACGACCTAACTGTTGACCACGTTGTTCCAATTTCTAAAGGTGGTGAGAATACTCTAAGTAATGTGGTTCCGGCGTGTTCTGATTGTAACAATAAAAAGCGCGCCAAATTAATTCAACATAGTTCCCTTCCTGGATGTCGGCTGTGTTACGAGTTGGCGTCAAAAATAGTTTTGGGAACCACAACTTTGGATTGGGACAAATTACACATATCTCACGGAGGAAGTTAAGTGGTATTGGTGACTAAGAAAGTCAATGAGACTGTTCCAAAGTCTCGGTGGGTTGCATCTTTATCAAATGGTGAAACGATTTTCGAAGACCATTTAGAAAATGAAGAGCCTGCATGGGAAAGACTTAAAAGGTATGTTGTAGAAAACGAATTATCTATTACAAACTTGCGGGCTCAATTCAACACCGGACTTGAAATAACATTACCACCTGGACAAGAAGGATATATCCAGAAGAAGAAAGCCTGGATTACTTCTGGTCGAGGTGGTTTAATGCTTTGTATCGGATATGTTCAAGGCGCGCGATGTTTAATTCACGAGGGCAGTTCTGATGGGGATAGTATTTCTAAAATCGGTCCAGACCCAGGTGAGCCTTGGACTATTTATAGTAGAGAACGAAGATGTTTGACGCAACAGTAAATTGTGATACAAACCTTTCTCGGGAGGAAATATTAAGGCTTGGTAAAGAAAGACCGTTTTACGAGTTTGTTTCATTTCCCATAGATATAAAGGCGACGCTCGATGCCATTACCGGACAAGAAAAAGAATGAAAGTAAAAAAGCTTTCGTTTCGCGCTGTATGAGTAATCCACAGACGAAGAAAGATTTTCCAGACCAGAAACAACGTACGGCTGTTTGTTTTTCTCGCGCCGCTCGTGCTGAAGTTCAATTCACAGATTTAGAACTAGAAGCAATGGCGACAGCTTTTCCTTTTGGGAATAGAAGTGGAGAAGTTGGACAGGTTCCTAAGAAAAAGAAAAGGAAGAAGGATATGTTCCGTCTTGTCAATGATGATGAGGCTGGAAGTTCCGTAACTGGAACAGATGAGGATGACGACAAAAAGAAAAAGAAACCTAAAAAATCTACTAAGGAAAAGAAGGGAAGTAGTTATTAGAGACTACTGGAGGCAATATGAGCAAGGGAAGGTGGCAGGCGTGGGAGCTACAAATTTTAAAGACCCATTGGCAGTCAATGACGGACAAGGAAATTGGGGAGAGACTTGGTAGGGACGCAGATGCTATTTATAGAAAGAGAAGAGTTTTAGGTCTTCAGAAAGGTAATGGTAGGCCAACTAATGATAGTCGTAAAAAGGCCGCCATGGAACAACCTACTGAATATTCACTTGCTCAATTAAGTAAAGATGAACGTGTAAAGTTCTATAAAAGTCAATTTAGTAGTAATTGGAGATACAAACACCTACTTAGAATTTTACTTGCAGGAGAAGTAGAATACTACAAACATAAGTATATCGAGATGATTAACTCGATGGATTCAATCACAATTGTAGAAGAAGACCTCCTACACAATATGATTATGTGTGAAATCCAAATCATAAGAATTCAAGAACAAATCAAAACTGAATTAGAAGCATTTAAAGATGCCGACGATGACGATGCCCGGCCGCCGCCACAATACCTTTATAAGGATTTAAACGATTCAGAACAGCGCTACATAAAATACCAAAGGGAGCTTAATTTAACTCGTCAACAAAGAATGAAGGACAATAGAGAGGAAGATGTTACAATAGCCACTATTGTTCAAGGATTGTTGGACAAACGAAATCGAGCCGATGCAGATAGATTGGCGGGAGAAATGGGATATTTTTCCAAACGTTGTCGAAATGACATGGATAAAATGGACTTCCTTCTAGGAGGTGATTGATGGCGCAACTAGGAAATAAAGAAAATTCGTATTTAAATGGAGAGTGGGCTTGCCATGTTCGGAAACGTGATGGCGGCAAGAGGGTTATTGATGTCGAACTTCAAGAGGAAGAAATCTCGCCGCCAGGTTCGGTGTACCCTTTGCACTCCTACAAAGTGGCGCGGAAACGCTAGAGGAATGGGGCATGGGAACAGTAAGAAGGCAGCGAAAGCAACAGAAGAAATTCACGATTATCAGAGACACTCGGGAGAAGAAGGGCAAAGGTTGGAACTTTCGCGCTTCTGCCAATTGCGCAGGCGTTGAGATTGAGAAGCTTGATGTTGGAGACTATACCGTAAAGGGTCTCGAAGACGTTTTAATGATTGAACGAAAAACAATTGGTGATTTATGGAATACATTAGGAAGGGCTGTTAGCTATAAGCGGTTTCTTAGAGAAATGAAAAGAGCTGAAAACCACAAAATGAAGTTTCTTATTATTGAAGGAACGCTTGCGGATATAGACCGTGGTTATAGATACTCACAAGTTCCAGTTGCGAATATTCATGCTAAATTAGTTTCATTACAACTAAAGCACAACCTTCATATTATCTTTGCAGGACGTATCGATAGAGCTAGGGCCTACGTAAGGCAGCTTCTAGACAAGATGTTTAGATATCATGAAGAGGGTTTGTTGTAATGAAGAAGCATCGCCTTCCTATTGTTTATGATTTACCAAAAGATGTCTCTTTTGATTTTCCTTTTCATTCAAGACGAGACAAGTTCGGTGACCCCTACGAAGAGCTTGCGGATATTTGTTTAGAAAATCTTACCTTCGCAGCTCACACTCTTTTGAGATGGAAAGGTAAGGCGTTGCGACTGGCGCCATTTCAGTCTATTATTTTAGAAACGCTTTGGAACAAAACATTTCCTATTCTACTTATGACTCGTGGTGGCGGCAAATGTATAACGGGAGATTCTATTATTCAAACAGTCAGTGGTTTTACATCGATAGATTCAATTTGTTCAAAAAAAGAAGGGGCCACTCTCGCCACAATCCCAATGTTTGGAGAGAATGGTTTTAACAATACCTCGTTTACTTGGACAAATCCACCAGAGCGTTTGTACGAAATTGAAACCCAGTTCGGGTATACTATTAAGGGTGTTGGTAAACATAAAGTTCGTATTATTGAGAACGGAGAGATTACCTGGAAGAAACTAAAGGATTTTGATGGAACAGAATATGTGTGTATCTCTAGAGATTCTGAGTATCAATTTGAGGGTTTGTTTAATAACTTATCAGGGGATGCGGGTTATTTGTTCGGAGCATTAATTGGCGATGGCTGTTTCGCGGCTTCAAAACCAACATCCATAGGATTTACTAGTAAAGACGCTGATATAATTGATGAAGTGCAAAAAGCTTGTGGTGAATTTCAAGAGATAGAATTTAAGAGTCGAAAAGACCCTATCGAATTTAGTTTGAACTTTGGTTCAAGAGAAAATAAGTTATTGTTTCTAGATAAATATTGTTTTAAGGAATGTAAATCAAAAGACAAATCTATTCCTACTAGTATTCTTCAATCAAATAAGCACATATTAGCCCAATTTATTTCTGGATATTTTGACACGGATGGAACTGTTAACTCTAAAGGGGTGTCTATTACGTCGGTTTCCGAAAAACTCATAAGACAACTACAGACCGTATTATTATCTTATGGAATTATTTCAGGTTTACGAATCCGAAGTATTGGTGAAGGAAATTCAACAGCCTGGACATTGGACGTTCGAGGAGAAGCTGCGAAAATTTTTCAAGAGAAAATTGGTTTTAGGTGTGAAAGAAAGCGGGAGTATTTAACGTACATTCTCAAGAATAAAAGATTTAACTCAAACAGAGATTTACTCAGAAACTCAAAAACACTTCTACTTCAGCTTAATAAAGAACTAAAAGCTAACGGATATTTAATTGGTAAAGAAAATAGAAGGCTTCTAGCTAAAAGTTCTATTGAAGCGTACGACTATAACTATTCAAAAGTAAGGAGAATTTTAGATATTTACAGTGCGGCATCTAGCCTAAATTCTTATCAGCAATTAAAAGCATTGTATGACAAATGGTTTTTCTTTGATTCAGTAATCGAAGTTGCTGAATGTGAACCAGAAATAACTTTTGATGTTCATATTCCTGGTGACCATACGTTTATTTCAAATGGGTTTGTCTCTCACAATACATTTATGTTAGCTGTTTACGCAGTGTTGCGAGCTATACTTACTCCAGGCTCTAAGATTGTTATTGTAGCCGCTTCGTTTCGTCAATCAAAACTTGTGTTTGAATACATAGAGCAACTTTATGAATTCTCACCAATCCTACGCGCTTGTTGTAAAAGCTCTCCCGAAAAACCATCTGACTCTAGAAAGCTTCGTGTTGGAACATCCTCAATTCTGGCCCTACCTCTTGGAAATGGTGAAAAAATTAGAGGTATTCGCGCATGTGTATCTGCTGACACTTTAATCGATACGGACGAGGGATTAATTGAAGTGCGTGAGATAGTGGAGGCTGACCGAGACTTTAATATCTACAACACAGAAGGGTTTGAAACTCCAAAGGCGTACTGTAGAACGAACGTTACAGACGTTCATAGAGTCTCTACTATGTATGGAGTACAAATTGAATTTAGTGATATTCACAGAATCTATACAGATGACGGATGGAAAGATATCGATTCATTAACAACCAATGATAGAATTCAACTGCATTCGTCTAAGATTTTTCCATCAAATTTTGTAACCGTCCCAGAGCGCAAAGTTTTGAATGAAAAAAAAACCGATTACGATATTCCAGCCGTAGATTTAAACGTTGGTAAAATCCTTGGCTATCTAGTTTCTGAGGGCTGTGTTTCTAATAGGAATGGAACAATCTCTTTTGTAAATACGGACGAACAAATCATAAGAGATTATTGCGATACTTTTGATAATGCTTTTGGGGTTAGGCCGAGAGTATATGAAAGAAAAGCTATAGTAGACAAGAGGGGGTGGAATTGTAAGAAGTCCTATGAAGCTAAGATATGTCGCAAAGGCATAAGAAAATATCTTGAAGATATTGGGCTTGACTATCTAACTGCGCCAGATAAATATATTCCATGGAGTATACTAAAGTCTCCTAGGTGTGTTGTTGTAAAATTTCTTAAAGCTCTCTTTGAAGGGGATGGCACAGCCGTACTCTACAAAGACAGTAGAAGAGATTCAGATGAATTCTATGTAGGATATTATTCTGCTTCTGAAAAACTTTGTCGTCAGTTGCAAACCCTAATGCTTAAGTTTGGCTTAATTGGGTCTTGTTCTCAGCGAGCAAAAGGAAACCTACAATATTATTTGAGGTTTAATCGTGGACAGGCCGCGGCTTTCGCGCGTGATATTGGTTTCATTTCATCTAGGAAAATACTAGTGTGTCAAGAAGCTTTAGACATCTTCACGCCAAAATACTATGATGGACGAAGTCTCAAGATTAAGAAGATAGAGAAGAAAATAAGAAGAGATATTCTATATGATGTTTGTATGCCTCAAACTCACAAGTTTGTTGGTAACGGTATTCTTAATCACAATACCCACATTTTGACTGACGAATTCGCTTCCATCCCACCAGAGATTTTCCAGGTCGTTGTTCGAGGTTTCGCGGCTGTCGCGGCAGACCCTATAGAAGCTGCCCACAGAACGCATAAAGAAGAGGAAGCTATTTCTCAAGGTAGAATTGACGCCTCAGATAGAACAAGAACGCAAGGAAACCAAATCGTATATAGTGGGACAGCCAACTTTCAGTTTAATCATCTCTACAAACTCTATTGTATTCACAAAGGAATAATTCAATCACAATATGTAGGGAACGCGGATGGTCTAAATAAATCTTTGGAGCTAGAAGAAGACGAATCTTTTGATGGCGACTTGGATTATCGAGACTACGCCATTATACAAATTCCATACCAGGGCTTACCCCGCTCTTTTATGGATGAAAAACAGATTGCCCAAGCCCGCGCTACTATGCCCAAAGCCTTATTCCAAATGGAGTATGAATGTATTTTTCCAACAGACTCGGATGGGTTTTTTAAACGTTCACTCATTAATCGCGCCACTCCTGGTTTACCTGGATACAATAAAAAATCACCCTTCTCAATTGAAATAAGAGGGCAGGCTGGTTATCAATATGTTATGGGAGTAGACCCCGCCCGTAAGACAGATAATTTTTCTATTGTGATTTTGAAACTTATGACTGACGGAACATACAAAAACGTATTTTGTGATTCTATGAATAGAAAGTCTTTTCCCGATGCGACACGAAGAGTGCGCGAACTTCTAAAGAGATTTAATATTGTTCGCATAGCTATGGATTCTGGCGGCGGCGGTCTTACGGTTATGGACCTGCTTCAAGATGAAGCAATGCTTGAATCAGGCGATGTTCCAATCTGGGAGTATGATAATGACGAGACTCTTAAATTTGAGGGTCGCCATATTCTAGACATGGTTAATTTCAATCCAACATGGCTCCAACAATCCAATTACGGACTAGCAGCAGATATTGAGCACCAGAGATTAATTTTTCCTTATAGAACTCGAACTGGACTTTCTTCTGAAGACCATGAAAAATGTTGGGAAGAAATTGACCTACAAATAAATGAGATGTGCATGATTGTGGTTAGTGCTACAAAAACAGGCGTACAACATTTTGATGTTCCAGAATTACCATCAACCCAACAGTCGACATTAAAACATAACCAAAGAAAAGATAGGTATTCTGCTTTACTACTTGCTGGATACGCTGCAAGAACCTATATTACTGAAGGAACTCGTTTTCAATTTCCAGAAACAGGTGGCTGGGCGGATGACGGGTCGTGGTAGAGGTGTATAATGTGATGGTAATATGATTACCAACTACATTGGAGGTTAAAATGGCGATACCAAAGGACTTGGGGATAGACCGAGTACACATCTCAAAAAAGACAATGGCTAATCTCCATGAGTCTGTAGAGGGTGCTATTCAGGCCAACTATGATAATGTAAGTGCTTTTGCTACAAGCATTCAACAGACTAGAGGCGCTGGAATCCTTGGCGATATTCAAAGACGAGGAACAAGTCTTCCTGGCGACCAGGGACAGAATTTTGGTCTACATAATCAAACCAACTCTCCTTTTGGTTTCGGTGCCAACCCTTTTAATGATTTTTTTGGAAGTAGACAAACGTCTAATTCATTTTTTGGTGCTGGGTTTGGTGGGGGTTTTGGTGGAGGTTTCGGAGCGTTCGGTTTTGGTGGAGCTGGCCAAGGTAGTCTAACTGGATTTAGTGGAAACACTAGGTTGGCGCACTTTAAAATGGGTTCTGCTGTTTCTGCATACAAAGGTTTTGGTATTATCAAGAACGTTATCGACTTGATGGCGAACTTCGCTTCCGAAGGGTTGAAAATTAAACACCGAAGTAAGAACGTTGAAAAATTCTACAATAGGTGGGCAGAGCATGTAGACCTTCAAGGTCGTATCAAAGACATCCTTAGATACTATTACAAGTACGGCAATGTATTTATTTACATGACGCCTGGTATAATTGATGCCAACACCTACGATAGAATGAAAAGAACTAAGGGTAGAACTTTTGGCGACATTGGTGGGTTTAGAAAAAAGACGAAGAGTGATTCAAACGACCCAGCTCTTTTAAAACGTCTTGAAGATGTGGACAAGGAAAAAGAAAAGTCTGCTCCTCTAAGAGAAATTCCTTGGCGATATACATTACTAAATCCGTTCCAGATGGATTTGCGTGGTGATAAGTTCTTTGGTCAATCTAGTTGGGTATTTATTTTGGACCAAGTTACAGCAACACAAATTAGAAATGGCGGATTATCTACCAAGAAAAGTTCTGTAGATTTTCTTGACGAGTCTAAGATTAATCTACCTCCAGAATTTCGCCGCTTAGCTGGTCAAGGAACAGGAAACGACGCTCGGATAGTTGAACTTGACCAAGCTCGCCTATGGCCGCTCTTCTATATGAAGGATGACCATGAAGACTGGGCTGACCCAATGATTTGGCCAGTCATGAGAGATATTGACTTTAAAAACAAACTACGTCAAATGGATATAAGTGTTTGTAACAGCGTAATAAACTCAATCACATTATTTAAGATTGGTGATTGGAAGAATGGATTCATTCCTCCAAAAGAACACTTTAGAAAATTTGCTGAGTTTTTACGTACACCAAGCGCTGCTATGAATATGGTTTGGAACGATGCAGTTTCTATTGAGAGTAGTCATCCTCCTATTCATCAAATTCTAGGAATGCAAAAATACGAAAGTGTTGATAGAGACATCCTTCGTGGACTTGGTGTTCCAGATACATTAATTGGTGGCGCAGTTAATTCTAATTTCTCTACAGGCTTCCTTGGTGTTAGAACACTTCTAGAACGTCTTGAAGAAGGCCGCAATACTGTAATGAGGTGGTTGAATATCCAGCTCAAGATGATTGCGGCTATAATGGGTCATAGAGATATTCCTCGCATTAGATTCGGTAAGATGAGTTTGCGAGATGAAAAGGCTGAGAAGCAACTTATCATGGGGCTTCTAGACAGAAATATCATTTCTATTGAAGCCGTACTAGAATGCTTTGGTGAAGACTTTACTATTGAACTTGAACGTATTCGTGATGAGAAGAAGATTCAGGACGGCGAAGGTATTCTTATTAAACACGGACCATTTACTGATGCTATGTCTACTATGACAGATGATGAGATTATGGACCGCGAAGAAGAGCAGGTAGATAAAGAAGCTCAACGTGTGATGAAAGAAAAACAAGCAGACCGTCGCGCGATGCGAAAGATGGAAAAACAAAGTTCTCCTAGTAAACAAAATGGGCGTCCGCCTAATTCTGGTGGCAATCCACAACAAGTTCAAAGAGAAACTAAGCCAAAGGGTATGGCTTGGGTTATAGAATATGAGAAAGAAAAAGATGAGGCTCTTAGACATATAAACGAAATAGACGGATTTGTTACTTCCGGCATACTTCAAGCTAAAGGTAAAAAATACAAGAAGGCTCTTTCTAAAATTGTCCGACAAGGAATTGAGGACATTACCTTTGTTGTTGCCAGCAATATTGATACAAGAAGTTCTGTAACAATGAAGCTAATTCAAGAATCTTTATCTGAGTATTCTAAGATGCATCGAAGAACTAGCGAGGTTTATTTAGGTCTTATTACAGACGGAATGTCTTTAAGTAATAGGAAGAAAGCTATGGCTAGCGCTATAGCGCTTTTTTACATGGAGGAAAAATGAAAGATAAGAAAAGAATTCACGATTTGCTAAGTCCTAGGATTGTAGATAAAAGAATGGCTAGACGAAAAGCGGCGCTACTTGCCACTAAAAATAACAATGGCCCAGTGCCGCCACCTTCTGTAAATAATTTCAAAACAAACAAACCTCTTTTCGGACCACATAAAATTAAGAAGAAACCTGTTGAAGTTAAACCGCGCGTTATCTCTAAAGAAGAAGGTAAAGCTACGGTGAATGCAAAAACTAATACTAAGAGGTTTATTCATAAGTCGATTCCTAAGGTAACTGAAATGGACCCAGCAACCGGAGCTATTGATAAGGTTCCTGATAAAAGGTCAGTTAACCGTAGCAGTCGTGCCGGTAGAAAGAAAAAGTCTAATGTTGACAAATAAAGAAAGAAAACTATTAAGGAATGAAATTGGTAAAATACAAGCACAGTTTTTACCAGAAGATGATAAGTTTCTTGATAGAGAAAGTCCAGGACCAGGATTTCATAAGCATGACGAAGATAATGTATTCGGAATGCATCGACATGAACTTGGTGGAAGTGTAGACGGAGCACACACTCATACTCCCCAAAATCCCGAAGGACAACATTCTCATGGGAAAAATGAGGGGATGGCTCTTATAGATGGTAGTCATTATCATGAAAAAAATGACGGATTGGGATATCACCATCATAATGACGAAGATATTCAAACCATAGTTCCGACTAAGCAACCTTTAATAGAAACTTAGAAACTTAGAAACTTGGTGTATTATTGGAAAGAGGAGTTTTAGAAGTATGTCAGACAGGACAAAATTCAATATTCTTGTGCCAGTTCAAATAATCGACACTCCACAAAAAGAGTATCGAGCAACAGCTTCTATGGTCCCACTTCTTAGTGCTCAACCAGACCTTCTATATATGAAGAGTTTATTGGCGAGTACGGGTTCAAATAAAAATGACGATGTTTTTCTTCGTGAAGAACTTTGGAAAGCTAGGTCTAGCCCCATTCTAAAACCAGTTGATTGGGAGCATAATACGGGCAGAGAGCTAACAGACGAAGAACTTTCAAGTAACCCAAATAAGATGGTTGCTGACAATCAAATTATTGGCGTCATGTATAATGCGTACGCCACTGATGAAAATGGTGTAATAATAAGTGAGGAAGCAACATCGGCTGCTGACTTTGAAATTCCCGAGAGCTTTCATGTTGTAGATGAAGCAGTTATATACAAGGGACTGTTCCCAAAAACAGCCGCTAGGATTGAACGTGGAGCTGCTAGAAACGAACTTTTTGTTTCAATGGAGGCTTGGTTCAGTGGATATGACTATCTAGTTGGAAACAAAGTAATTGCGCGAAATGAAGAGACTGCTTTTTTGGAATCAAAGTTACGAGCTAATGGTGGAAATGGAACTTTAGGGATGGACAAGGTAAGACGAATTCTTAGGAATATCGTTTTTGGTGGTAAGGGAATTGTTGAAAGACCAGCTAACGAACCTTCGGTCATCCAGTCAGTAACTCATGCGCCGATTTCTTCTGAGGCTAGTTTAAACAAAACAATTGCTTCAAACATAATTGGCGAAATAAATGAGACAGGCTTAATTACAGAGGAGTCAAACACAATGGCTAACGAGACTAACAACATTCCTACTGCTTCTACAAGTGGACCATCTTTTGATGATTACAAGGCAGTTACTCAAGAACTTGCTGAAACTAGGGTTGAGCTTAAGTCTACTGCTTCTAGTCTTGAAACAACCAAGGTAGAGCGAGACGAGCTTAAGACGCGCGAAGAAAACCTAACAACCGCAATCTCAAAGGGCGGTTCGGTTCTTGAAGCGGCACTTCCTGGAATTAGCGATAAATTGTCTACCGCTAGTGTTTCAGAAGTTTTCGATGTAATTGCCGACGCCGTAAAGGCTCAAGGCGTTGCGAGCGCTACAAAAGTCGAAGATGCCGAGAAGAAAGCTACAGAAGCTAATAACAAGTTGGCTGACTTTGAGAATCGCACCAGGGCTGCTGAAAGACTAAGTCAAATTCAGGCTGAATTAAATCTTGGCGCCGTCGAAGGTGACAGCGAGATTTCTAAAGCTAGACTTACTCACGCACAGAAGATTGCTGATGAGACGAAGACTCTCGACGACAAAGCATTTGCTTCTCGCCTAGAAGGTCTAAAGACACTTTTGAGTGTTGCGAAAGCACCACCTTTTGGTAAAAAAGGCGAAGAAGACGAAGATAAAGATAAGAAAAAGAAGAAGGAAGAAGCAAAGGCTGATGAAGGAATCACCGATGCTACTATTCTAAACCACGTCCAGGCTTCCGAGTCCGTTCCTGCTGGCAACGACAAGAGTGGCGAAGCTGGTTTGGATTTAAACAAGGCTTACGCTGGACTTGTAGGTCAGTTGCTATCTTCTAATGCAGAAGAAACTAACAAGGCTTAAGGAGGTCGAAAATGGCTCTTGCACCACGTAGACAAGATAAGTGGACAGAAGTTCACTTTGCAATGGCAGCCGCTTCTGAAAGAGGCGTCATTGTATCTCACACAGCAACGGCTGGTGAAGTTTCACATTTAGCTGTTCCAACCGGTTCGGGCCCAACCGCTCCCGTCGGAATACTTCTAGATGATGTCGAAGCTATGAACTTTGATAGACACGGTGAGTATAGGAACAGGAATGTCGTTGATGTTGGTTCTGTCGTAGGAATTTCCGTAAAGGGTGATTTTGAGACTAACCAAATTCAAGGTACACCAACTCCTGGCGCCGCTGCTTATCTTCATGTAAGCGGTCTAATCAGCCCAACGCAGTTGACCGATGGTCTAAATCCTGCGCCATTGCTTGGTCGATTCCGCACAGGGTTAAATGCTAATGGCTTTGCCCTTGTCCACATTGACCTATAAGGAGGACTAAGATGGCTAACAAAGTAATGAGATTAACCGAACAGCAAATTGCACTTCTTAGAGCTACGGCATCGAATGACCTAGATGTAGCTATGGCAGCACAGCGTGCTTTTGCTCAAGCTCTTAATGAGCCTTTGAGACAAGGTATTTTTGATGAAGACAACTTGGGCGGTATCTTTGCTCGTCAAGTAATTCCCGCAGGCGCACAAGCTAACTATCCGTTAGATTTCGTTCGTCCAGGAACGGAAGACCTTGATTTTACAGCAATCACACTTCCTAAGCAAGGTTGTGTTCCACAGCGTCACGTCGAAGGCGATGAGCTTTGGGTTCCAACTTTCCAGATTGCCAACTCAATTGATTGGCCACTTAAGTACGCTCGCGACGCACGTTTCGACGTTGTTCAAAGAGCTGTTGAAGTTTATAGAATGGGCTTCACCCGCAAGATTAATGAAGACGGTTGGCACACGGTTTTGGCCGCTGCCGATTCTCGCGGTCTTGTTGTAAACGATAGTGTTGCTCAGCCTGGTCAGTTTACTAAGGAACTTGTTTCCAAGATGCAAACTGCTATGACTCGTAACGCTGGCGGAAATGGTCAAGCTGGACAGCTAACCGACCTTTATCTTTCTAAGGAAGCCCTAGAAGACCTAAGAGCTTGGGATATTTCTGAAATCGACGATGTGACACGTCGTGAGATTCTAAGTACAGCAGGTCAGAACCTAGCTATGCTTTATGGAACACGTCTACACTTCATGACAGAGTATGGCGTTGGTCAAGAGTATCAGTTGTATATCACAACTGTTTTGAACAGAGCAATTGCTGCTGCTAATGATGAAGAGTTTGTTGTTGGTCTAGACCTTAGTACAAACGATTCATTCGTTCAGCCAATTCGTCAGGAGCTACAGACCTTTGAGGCTGGTCCTGCAATGCATCGCTGCCAGAAGGCTGGTGTTTATGGATGGATGGAGCATGGCTATGCCGTCCTAGACAACCGTAGACTTCTTCTAGGCACCTTCTAAGAACAACTTCTTAGAACAAAAAAGAGGCGGGTATTCTGGGTATTGTTCCCAGGATGTCCGCCCTTTTTATTAGGATATTTTATGCTGGTTTATCATAAGGAACCAATGGGTTATACAACCATAAATAGTGTTAGGGTTTATGGAAAGCATTTTGCTTATGGAAAGTTTGGTCCTACAGAAATGCCATTCGAAGTTTTTAAACAAAATAGAAATATCTTGTGTGAAGTTCCTATTACTGGGAAATGGTTAAGCAAAAAATTTCACAAATCGTTTCCAGATGTTGTGTTTAAATTATCTGAAATGTGGAAACTTGATTTTGATAAGACAGTTCAAATAGCAAGGCTACTTGGTATTCCATACCTTTCCCCTAAAAAAACTACCGATTCTCAAAGAAGGGCTCTTAGAAGAAGTATAAGGATTGTGCTTGATTAAATGAGTATTCTAGACGACCTTAGAACGGATATAGGAGATGATGATGTAACAGTTGTCGCTAGCGGTTCTTCACAATCTGTTGGAGTAAACCAATCTAGAACAATTAGTGAGCTTAGTGTAAATATAAATAATGACGATGTAAGCGTAGTTTCTAGTGGAGTAACTCAGGTGGCAAACGTATTAGGGTCTCCGCTAGTAAATCATTTAAGAACAGATTTAGATGATGATGATGTTATTGTTTCTTCTAGCGGTGTGGTTCAGTTAGCGGGGAACTTAGGCTCTCCACTTACCGACCATTTAAGAGTTGATATATCTGATGACCTTGGAATTCCTTCTGATGTTAGATTCGTATTTGCTCCAGCATCTTCTACGGATAACGCTATTGTTAGATGGGATGGAACTAGCGGTCGATTTATACAGGACAGTAATGTAATAGTTGACGACAGTGGAAACTTAACTACTATTGGAGATTTGACTGGTAATCATATCTTTCCAATTAGAATTATTACTGGACCTGGTAACGTTTCTGTATCTGACTCAGAGAATGGAGTGTTTTTAAATAAAACAATTGGCGCTCCTACAACAGTAACATTACCACTAGCGCCACCTGCGGGACACCTAGTAATTGTGAAAGATAAAAAGGGCGACGCACAAACAAACAATGTGACGGTAGATACTTTGGTCGGTGTAATAGATGGGTTTGCAAACGTACTTTTAACTCAAAATTACCAATCTTATATCTTTATGTTCGATGGAACTGACTGGACTATTATCTAAAGGAGGTCAGAATGACTTGGATGGGAACTGCTGCTAGTGGAAATCTGTTATGGACGACAGACGATTCCGATTTATTTAATTTAGGAAAGTTGGTCGGCGATGTTGTAGGACTTGCAGAAAGTACAATCGTTTCAGGCATTCAAGGCACCGCCGTCGAAGCCGCTGTTCCGT
>Ga0255047_10001013_pt1 | contig 21458 bp, 29 predicted proteins | sample JV7_2_1_MG_FD_183640 | JGI IMG/M metagenome (GOLD analysis project Ga0255047, IMG submission 183640) | Seawater microbial communities from Jervis Inlet, British Columbia, Canada - JV7_2_1 | ecosystem: Environmental > Aquatic > Marine > Inlet | place: Canada: British Columbia | collected 2016-10-06 | reverse complement strand
TATTTTAACAAAAAAAATGCTAGATAATTTTATAGATTACACAAACTACTGCGAAAACTTGGGCTATAACTTTGAATTTATTAGCTCAAAAAAAGGAGTTACTGCGGATTTATACAAAGATGACAAACTCAAAAAGATAGGTTCAAAAGTCTTTGAATCTTGTATAGATGCTCAGAAAGAATGCTATACTTTATTATACAACAAAATAAAATAAAATGAAAATAACTAAAAAAGATTTATTAAATGTTAGTGGAGGTGTACTATCTTCCTTTGAAAATTTACACTACTTAGAGGAGTGCAGTCATTTAAAAGTATTTAGACATACAGCTAAAAAGAATTTAAGTAGAACCTTAGACGATTTAAGGAAAATTGAAATAGAATTACACAACGAAATAGAAAAGGTTGATAACAAAGATTTACAAGCAAAGAAAACAGATAATAATTTAGACTTTATTAATTGGATGCTAACGTCATTCGATAGTAGTCAGGTGCAAAAGTTAAAAGAAGTATGCGTGGCTTTCTCTATTGATGAAAAGAGAATAACCTCGATATCTGATAAGATACATTTAAACAATGGAAGTATTAAGGCATAAAAAAAACCCCTTTAATTAGGGGTTTCTGCTATTAATATTTTTGCAATTCTATTGACATTATCAATGTTCATTTTATGTAGTTCTGCTATAATGTCATCAATTAATAAATCTTTCGGTTTTTTAGCTACATAAATTTCTGACTTAACTAAAATTTTAAGGTCATATAATTCCTGTTTTAGTTCCAAGTCATAAGGCATTAAGTCGCTAATTAATTTATGAGCGTGCATTACGGTAGCGTGATTCTTATTAAACAATTTACCAACCGTATCAAATGACAAAGGCGTAAAGTCGTAAATTAAGTGCATAGCCACTTGACGTGGCACAACAACACTTCTTCTTCTTGTTTTTAAATTATTTTCATCTAACAAATCAACACCATAAAAATTTGATACGATTCTAATTATTTTCATTTCATTTCTCATAACTCACTAATTTTAGTTTTTAATAATTTTTCTATTCTGCTAATTGTTCTTGCAGTAATTAATACAAGTTTATCATTTTCATCATACAACTTCACTTCTATAATTGTAAGGTCGTTAATTATAAATCCTGTACTATTAAATGAGGGTGTAAAAAATCTACCTTGCAAACGGAACTCTATAAAAATATCCTTTTGCTCAACTTGTAAAATTTCATCAAACCAATGCTGAGAGATGTTCTCAAAATGATGGCGGTTACTTTCTAAATTTACATCTTCAAAAATATCTAAAATTTCTTGCTGTTTCATATTATAGTTCTTTTGCTATTTGGTTTAAATTTTTACTAAATTTAATGTAATTTTTATTAAATTCGTTTCTTGTAGTAATTGCAAATCCTTTAGATAATTGATAATTGATTGCATATTCAAACTCAGATAAGTCATCAAATTTTCTGATGTCTAAATTTTCACCTCTAAAAACATCAACTGATGCTAAATTTTCATTGTCGAAGGCAATTACTGTAATTGCTCCAAATGTTTCTTTTTTTAAATACGTTTTCATAATGTTAAAAAATTAGTTTAATTAAATTAATGGTTATTAATATTATTATTGTCCAAGTAAATACTGCTGTTTCGTTTATTTTTTTCATTACGATATTGCGTTAAATGATATTAATATTACTACTACTAAAATTACTGATAAGGCTAAGGCTACGCTTAAAAAAATACCTATGTTTTTTATTTCTTCTTTAAATCTCATATCTATTTGGTTTATCTTGTTTAATTAATCTACGGATGTAACCGCTCCTGTTTTCAAATCCGAATACTATAACGGAGTTTGCCCTTGCCAATTCCCATTCCTCAGGGGTTATGGTTATGGCTTTTTTTACTGTTTTACTCATTTGTTATAATTGTTTAAAGTTTTTATTTATTAATTCTTTAGTCTTTGTTTATTTACTTTGGTTCGTGCCTTATTCACGCTACTAACCTTATACAATACAGTTTGTAAAAAAGCCACCCAATATTGTGGTTGAATACTCAATTAAACATATCTCGACAAGATGGACATTGATGTTCACATTCTGTTGCTATACTAGAGCCCTTTTCGTGGCAATAAAAACCTATATCAATATTTTTAGTAAATTTACTATTGTTATTCTCTTTAGTTTTGTATTCATAAAAAGCATTTAGCATTTCTATAACCCTATCTTCTGTTAACTCTCCACTATCATTTACTTTTTCATCTGAAAATTCATAATTTATATAAAATTGTTCTGCTGTCATAATTAAATTTTTAAAAGAGGTTTTTACACCCCGTTGTTATTATTTTTAAGATATAAAGAATTTATAACCTCCGTTTTGTAATTCATCAATAACACAATCAATACAAGGACATGTTATATAAGATTTTCCATTTACAAAAGCCACAGTAGATAAATAATGATTATCAACATAAGTTCCTGCTCTTTTATCTGAACTTCTAACCAATACGTTTGTTTTAACAACTTTTTTTAATTCAATTTTAAAAGTGTTATTGTAGATATTTACTGTTTTTTCTGATAATGTAGATAATATTTTCATTTTGTCTTTTTTAATATCATTGCTTCGTTGCAAGCACTTCAAAGATAGTATATATAAATGTATATACCAAATATATTTGTATTTATTTTTAATTTTTTTTTACGTATCTTTACAAAGTATTGAAAATCAATAAAAATATGGGAGATTTCAGACCTCGATTAAAAGGGCAAACAAAACAAATGTATAAATCTTGGACTAAACAAGAGAGCAGAGTTTTAATTATAGGTGATACTCACTGCCCCTTTGATTTAGACACTTATTTAGATTTCTTAGTAGATACCTATAATAAGTATAATTGTAACAGAGTAGTGCATATTGGCGATGAAATTGATAACCACTATTCAAGTTATCACGAAACAGATGCAGACGGAATGGGTGGAGGTGAAGAGTTGTATTACGCTAAGAAAAGACTGCAAAGATATTACAAAGTGTTCCCTGATGTTGATGTAATTATAGGAAATCATACACGTTTAATTATGCGTAAAGCTCAAACAGGTGGTATTCCAAGAGAATGGATAAGAGAATATAACGATGTCTTAAAAATACCTAATTGGCGTTTTCATACAGAATTAGAAATAGACGGGGTTTTATACGCACACGGTGAGGGTGGTACTGCAAGAACAAAATGTAAAAAAGATTTACAGTCTATGGTACAAGGTCATTTGCATACGCAGTTATACGTAGAGTATGTTGTAGGTCGTAAAAACAGAATATTTGGTATGCAAGTAGGTTGTGGAATTAATCACGAAGAGTATGCCTTTGGTTATGCTAAAGCTGGTTTAAAACCCGCTATTGGTTGCGGTGTTGTTATAGGTGGAAAAGAAGCTATTGCTGTGCCTATGATATTAGAAGATTATAATGAAAGTAAATATAAATAAATTCCTTATATTTGCTAATATGTTTATTTATTGCGTTTCACACAAAAAAAAGATAACAAAGTATAGCCAGAAATTTACAAGTAAACGTAAGGCGAGAATTTGGTACAATAAACACGGTAAAAAACTGGAATTGAAGTTTAATAGGAAATTAGAATTAGTAGAAAGGTAATGGGTAAAAATAAATACATAGAAACACCAAGGAAATTATGGGAACTTTATGTTGGATATAAAAAAGAAACTAAAAGCAATCCAATACTTAAACACGTTTTTGTAGGTAAAGACGGACAATCTACATACGAACAAAGAGAAAAACCCTTAACTATGGTGGGTTTTGAGAATTATGTTTGTGAACATACAGAGATAACTTATCCTGATTTAAAACAATATTTTGAAAATAGAGATGATGCTTACTCAAATTATTCCCCTATCTCATCACGTATAAAGGCGGATATTAAGAGAGACCAAATAGAGGGTGGTATGGCAATGGTATATTCCCAAAGCATTACAGCACGTTTAAACGGATTATCAGAAACCACCAAAACAGAAATATCAGGAGGTTTTAATATTCCAGAAGTTAAAGACATTGGCAACAGGTAACAAATATCTATATACAAAGGCTTATTATAAAATAAGGGATTTAATCTTAAATAATCCAAAAGAGAATGTTTTTGTAATTAGAGGTGGACAAGGTGCGTCTAAAACAGTATCAATAATTCAATTACTTATACAATCCTTATGTGCTTCAACTAAAGAAGCTACTATTTTATCATCTGAATTAAGTAAGATGAAAAGAACAGTTATAAGAGATTATAAGAAGATCTGTAAAGACTGGGGAGTATTAAGAAATGAGTTTGATTTTAACCGCTCAGAAAGTAAACACGAATACTTTAACGATAGTTATTTAGACTTCTTAGGTGCTGACGTTAATGATGTAGGGAAAGGATTTCGTAGAGATATCTTATACATCAATGAAGCGGATAAAATGGACGTTGACACTGCTGTTCAGTTCATATCAAGGGCAGGGCTAACTATAATTGACTACAATCCTGATGCTTTATTTTGGGGTGATGAATACATAAATGATAAAAACTTTATAACATTAACATTTGAAGACAATGAATACCTTTCAGATAGTGAGGTTCGTTCTATCTTAGATTATAAGCAAAAAGGATTCCACGACCCCACAAGACTAATCGAAACATTATTCGATATTGATAATATCAAAAATAAGTATTGGGCTAATAAGTGGAAAGTTTATGGTCTTGGTTTAGTAGGTAACTTAGACGGTGTTATTTTTGATAATTGGATGGTTATCGATAGTTTGCCAAGTGAAGCAAGATTGATTGGAATAGGTTTAGATTTTGGTTATAGTAATGACCCTACTGCAATAGTGGAAGTTTATAAATACAATGATAAACGAATATTAAATGAGGTTTGTTATAGAACAGGAATGGTTAATAGTGATATTGCCAAAATGTTACCAAATGATGTTTATGTGTACGCTGATAGCGCTGAACCTAAATCAATAGAAGAAATCAGAAGATTTGGTATTGATATAATGCCTGTTAAAAAGGGTGCTGATAGTATTATGTTTGGTATCACTACAATGCAAACACAATCTTATTTAGTCACAAAGAAATCTAACAATATTATAAACGAGTTTCAAAAATACATTTGGGATAAGGACAAAAACAACAACGCAAAGAACAAACCTGTAGACCAATTTAACCACGCAATGGATGCTATACGTTATCACGAAATGATGGACATAGGAATAGGAAATGAAATAGTATTCTTTTAAAACTACTTATATAGATTTTTTTTATTACTTTTGAATATTTAATATATTTTTCTTATATGGGTTTCTGGGATTTTTTAAAAGGTAATAACCAAACAAACAATAATAAATACAATAAAACTTTTTATTGGGGTCTTAATGGGTTGACAAATAATGACGATACCGATTTAAAGAAATACATTGATGATGGTTATAATATCAATGGAGATGTATTTTCTATTGTTAATCAAATGTCAAGTAAATTTGTTTCTATTCCTTTTTACATAAAAAAGATAGAAGATGAAGAAAGTAATAAGAAATATAACAGACTATTAAAAGCTACAAATTACAATCCAACATTTACACAAAAAATTAAAACCAATCAATTAGAATTAAAAGCATTAAGTAAAGAAGATTACCCTATGCCATTTGAAAGACCAAATCCAAATCAAACTTGGGAAGAGTTTTTTAAATTAACGTATAGTTTCTTAAAAATGACTGGTAATTTCTATTGGTATAAGTTAATGCCTGAGAACGGAATAAATGCAGGAGAACCACAACAATTGTATTGCTTACCAGCTCATTTAATGAAAATATATATTCGTAAAGATGCTAATATGTTAGGATCAGAAGATGTTATTGAATATTTTGAAATGGATTATTACAATAGACTTACAAGGTTTGAAAGAAATGAAGTTATACACGTTTCAATAGATAACCCTAATTATGGGCAAAATGGTGAGCAGTTGTACGGACAAAGCCCGTTAAGAGCAGTATGGAAAAATGTATTAGCAAGTAACAAAGGGTTAGATTTAAACATTGAAATGCTAAGAAATGCAGGGGTATTTGGTTTTATTCACGCAAAAGGACAAAACCTTTCAGATAGACAACAAAAGGGGCTTAAAGATAGAATGAATGAAGCTAAGGTAAGTAAGGAAGATTTATCTAACATAATGGCTTCAAGTGGTGAATTAGCGTTTACCCGTATATCGCTAACATCTGATGAACTAAAAATATTTGAGCATTTAAAGTATAATCAGAAAATGATTTGTAATGCTTTGGGATGGTCAGATAGTTTACTGAACAATGATGATGGTGGTAAGCACGATAAACAGGAATTGGAATTAAAAAGAGTATTAATTAATACAACTGTTCCAGATTCTAATATAATTGCAGAAGCATTTAAACAAGGAGTTTTAAATGAGATAAAAGGCTATAAAGATACTATTCTTTTATTTGATTATAAGGAGCTACCAGAGATGCAGGAAGATTTGGAAACAATGAGTAAAAGAGTTGTTTCTTTAGTTGCTGACGGGATTATGAATAGAAAAGAAGCAAGATTTGCAATGAGGTTGGAAGAAATTGAAGACGCTAATCTATCTATATTTACCGTAAAAGATGACATTATGAGCTTAGAAGATGCAATATTGCCAAGTGATGATTTAACTTTAAATGAATAGATATGAACTTTTTTTATTTATTAATTATTGTTTTGTATTCTGTTTTCTTTCTTTATTTGCCTTTTTTCTGCATTTGTATAATTAAAGGATTAAGGGAGGGAAATATATTTATGTCTAAAAAATTAAGAGTATTAAATAATCTTTGTTTTGGGGATAATTACGGAGATTTACTTCTATTTTATCATAAAAATGCAGAGTATTAATGACAGAAAACCAATATAGAAAAAAATGGTTAAGGCAACATTCACAATATGAAAAGTTAGCTTACAAACAACTATTAACAGGTTTTAGAGATTTAGGTAATTCTATCCCTTTTATGTTTATGACTGTAGACAATTATAGTGAGTTTTTAGAAACTAATCTAAAGCAAGAGCAGTTTATAAACATTTACTATAATATATATAAAGAAGTTGGTACTATTCACGGTGCAAGAGTTGGCAGAACCATTAACAAAGAAATCAAAGAGTTTACGTTAAACGCTTTCTTATCTGAGTTTGAACGTAATTTAATAGCTTGGTTGTTTGAAAATGCGACCTATCGAGTAAGTGAGGTGAGACGTACATTTTTAGAATATGTTAGAAAAGAAATCGCTGTAATGGTTTCTAATAACTTAACTATATCAGAAATATCTACAAACTTAACGAAACAAATAAATCAAAGAAACTTTTATAGATGGCAGGCTCTACGTATAGCACGAACAGAAACAACGGCGGCGGCGAATTATGCTTCGGTTGTAGCTGGTAAGGTAAGCGGTGTACCAATGGATAAGGTTTGGATAAGTGCGACTGATGTACGAACACGTAAACCACCCAAATCTGAGTTTAACCACTTAGTTATGAACGGTGTTAAAGTTGACCAAGACGAACCTTTTAAAGTACCTTTTAACGGTAGTTTTCAAGAAATGCAATTTGCAGGAGACCCGAACGGAAGCGCAAGTAATACTATTAATTGTAGGTGTACAAATGCCTTAGTGCCTAAGAGAGATAAGGACGGAAGATTAATAAGAAATTTATAAGCATAAAAAAACCTCACTATAAAGATATAGTGAGGAAAATTCTCAACCCCCATTGAGATAACTAAAAAATTAAATAATACAAATATGAAAGCTCAAATATACAAAACAATATAGTAAAAAACAATAACTATAAAAAAAAAGTATAAAAAATAAATTTATAATAGATTTTATTTATATTTGTAACATGTATTTTAAACAACAATCAATAGAGGTTAAAGACTTAGACGAAACTAAGGGTATAGTTGTAGCTTATGCAAATGCGTATGATTACAAAGATAGTGATGGTGATATAAGCGCAAAGGGTAGTTTTGATAAGACCGTTAATGAGAATTATAAAAGGATAAGAGTACTTAAAGACCACAATCCAAGAGTAAGTTTAGGAGTGCCTTTAAATATAGATACTAAAGATAACTATGGTTTATTGACTACTACTAAATTTAACCTATCTAAAGAAGTTAGTAGAGATATGTTTAGCGATATTAAGCTAATGACTGAGAATGGCTTAAATGCTGAATTAAGTATAGGTTATAATGTTTTGAATAGAGACCAAAAGAATAAAAGCATTATAACAGAATACAAATTAATGGAATACTCATTTCTTACAAGTTGGGGAGCTAATCAATTAAGCACCGTTCAAGATGTAAAGAGTATTAAGGGGCATTATGGTGTATTAGAACTAATTGAAAAGTCTTATAACTTAGACTATTCAGATGCACGATTAAAACAAATAGAACAATTATTAATAACACTTACAGATAAAGAGCCGTCTAAAAAAACTGACACTTCCAATGAAAAGCCGTTAGACATTGCAAATATTATTAACGAATTTACAAAAACATTAAAATAATGGAATTAAAAGAATTACAAGACGCATTATCTAACCTAAAAAATGAGGTTAAAGGCGCAAATGAACAGGAAGTAAAAAGAGCAATCGAGGTTTTTGAAACTAAAAACAAAGAATTTATCGCAAACCAAGTAAAAGAGGTTAAAGATGAATTAGAAAATCAATTAAAAGAATTACAGAAACACGCTGACATTTTAGATGTTAAGTTGCAAGGTAAGCAAGTTGCTGACGCAAACAAAGGTAAAGATTTCTTAAAAGTTGCTATTGAAAGCAAAGGAAAAGAAATTACAGAAATGCGAAAAGGTGGTTCTGTAGATATTGAAATTAAGGCGGTTGCAGATATGACTACTGCAAACCTTACAGGAGATGAGCCAAGAAGTTACAACTATGATATAGTTAAATTTCCATCTCAAAAAGTAAACGTAGCTGATTTAGTTGGTTCTGTTAATATTGACGGAGGTACTTATACGTATACAGTTGAAGGTGCTGGTGAGGGTTCTATCGGAGCGCAAACAGAAGGAGCTACAAAGAATCAAAGAGATTATGACTTTACTACTGTTGATGTAACAACTGACTTTATCGCTGGTTTTGCAAGATATAGCAAGAAAATGAGAAACAATCTTTCTTACATTACTTCTGCTATTCCAATGTTGTTAAGACGTGATTACTTTAAAGCTGAAAACAGCGCATTTAACACAATCTTAGCATCTGATGCAACTGCATCAACTGAAATAATTACAGGAAGTTCTAAGACTAAAATGTTAATGAATGAGATTGCAAAGTTAGAGAATAACGATTATGAGACCAACGGAATTGTAGTTAGACCAGATGCGTGGATGGATATGTTAAAGACTGCGAAGCAAGATTTAGAAAGTGCCGTTACTTATGAGGGTGGTATTTTAAGAGTTGCAGGTGTTCAAGTGTTAAAAGCTACTTGGTTAACTGCTAACAAATATTTTATCGGTGATTGGTCAAGAGTTAACAAAATTAATACTGAGGGTCTTTCTTTAGAGTTTTCAGATGTTGAGGGTGATAACTTTACAAAGAACAACATTACTGCAAGGATTGAAAGCCAAACAGCTTTAGCTGTTGAACAGCCTTTAGCGTTAGTGTTTGGAGATTTTACATCAGTTTAATATTAATATTTAATACATAAAATTATGGCAAAAGTAACAAAAGAGTTTTTCTGTATACAGGAAAAGAAAACCTATAAAGTAGGTTCGGAATACAAAGGTAAAAGAAAGGATTTAGTTCATTTACTTGAAGGTTATAAACCTAAAGAAGATTAGTAGAAATACATTCTTAAATAATTAATAGAGCATATTTGTATAAGTATGCTCTATTTTTTTTATATTTGTAATAAATAATATTTATAATGGCATATTTAGACGTCTTAACGTTAGCGGAAACAAAGAACTATTTAAGAGTTGATGACACTTTAACAGAAGATGATGCACGTATAACATCTTTTATTAAAAGTGCTTTGTCGTACATTGAAAAGCAAACAAATGAGTTAGTGTATACAAGGTCTAAAGAGTATTTTTTTAGTAATTATTGCGTGTATGTTTATGACTATCCAATTAACGAATTAATAACACCTATAACAGCAGAACAAACGGAAAAGCAAAGTTATTCTATATTTACAACTAATTCAAGTGATGACGTTAAAGTAACGTTAAACGTTGGTTATGCGAATCCTGATGACGTACCAAGTGAAATAAAAGATTGTGCTTTAGAATATATTAAATATTTGTATTATGATGCTGAAACAAATTCAGGAACAGCGCAAAAGATACCACCTTATATTGATGCAATGATATTTAGTTTGAAACGATTTATAATTTAATGAGGGCGAGAAAATACAATAAAAGAATAGAAGTATGGCAAACGTTACCAGAGGCGCAAGATGAGTTTGGAGACAAATCAGTAACACCACAGCTAATTACAACTACTTGGTGCGAGTTGATTACAACAAATACAGTCTATAGAAGTACTGATATGGGTATTATTGACACAACTGATACTATCACTATAAAACTACGTAAAAGGAATGATTTAACGTATAATAGTAAAAACCAATTCTTTAAATATAGGGGTTTGAAATATGTAATACAAACAGAACCTATAAATGTAGGTTTTGAAGATAGGGAAATTATAATAACATTAAAAAAAGAAATGAGTAAAGGAGTTGATACGATTACGCCTATTGGTAATCAAAATCAAAACCAAAATCAAAACCAGAATGGGCAAGGGCATTGACAATATCATTAAAAACATTAAAGCATTTGGCAAGGATACTGAAAATCATATTGATGTAGTTATAAAACAAACAGCCGAAGAAATAAAAGCTAATGCAAAAATTAATGCACCTATAAATAACGGTAAATTAAACGAAAGTATATTATCAGAAAAAACAGAAGGCAAAAAATTAAGTTATAGTATTTATGTTGGGGGTGTTGCTCGTAGCTATGCGCCTTTTGTAGAGTTTGGTACAGGTAAACAAGTTAGTGTACCACCCGAATTAAAAAAGATAGCATCTCAATTTAAAGGTAAAGGTGGTGGTTTTGAAAAAGGCTTACAAAGCATAAAAGATTGGTGTAAGAATAAAGGAATAGATGAAAAAATGGCTTTTCCTATTTTTATGAGTATATTAAAAAAGGGTTTAAAACCTAGACCGTTTTTATACCCAGCTTTCTTAAAAGGGAAGAAAATATTGAAACAAGATTTAAAAGATTTATTAGAAGATTTAACAAAAAAACACAATGGATAAACCAATACCTAACAAATGGGTAAGAAAAGCTATTTTAACAGCTACTTCAAATATGGTAGTAAACGGTATTAATATACCTGTTTATGATCTTAGAGTGCCTACAAATGGCAATGTAAACCATTATGTATTAATTACTACACAAACAAACTCAGTTAATAAATACACAAAATGCGGTTATGCTTATGAATCTACTGTTTTACTCGATATTGTTACTTCTTATTATGGAACTGGTAACGAACTTAAACGAACGTTAGCAGATGACATTTTAGACAAATTAAGAGAGTTAACAAACAATTTAACTTTAGATGTTGCAAGTGGTTTAAATATCCATAGACAAACGCAAGATTTCCCTGCAGGAATTGAAACAATTACACCGACTGAAAACATATTTAGAAGATTTTTGAGAATAGAAATGTTTATTAATTAGAAAAATTTATACTAAAAAAAAATCTAATAGATTTTATTTATTATATTTGTTATATTAAATAAAAATATTTAAAATGAGTAATTACGTTAAAACAAAAACCGAAATTCTATCTATATGGAATGGTAGTGACGCTTATAGACCTGTAGTATGTCTAACATCCCATAATATATCTGAAAGTGTAGATGAAATTGCAACAAGAACAAAATGTGATTCAGATGGAGCTACACAAAAAAGAGAGGGAGCTTACACTTATGAGATAGGTTTTGATGGTGTTTATTCTGACCCTGATGGAGCTTTTGAGGGTTATGAGCAGTTAACTACAAGACTAAGAAATAGAGGTGGTAACTTTACTTGGAAAATATCTACAAGATATTCAGACGCTTCAACTTTTGATAATTATGGAAGTGGTTTTTTATCAAGTTTAGAAAAGACTGCTGAAATTGATTCTGATGTAACTTTTACAGGTTCAATTATGGGGAGTGGATTAATTACAACAACTGACCCAGAAGCCTAGATAAATGCAAAAACAATTAGTTTTAAAAATAGGAGGTAAAAAGAGAACTTTTACTTTTGGTTTATTATTTATAGGTGAAGTTTTAGAGCGTTTAGATTGCGATTATAACGAGATGTTAGAAAAGGTTATTAAAAACCCTTTTAAATATGCACCTGTTTTGATGTTTGAAAGCCTAAAAAACAGTTATAAAAAGGATAAAAAAGAGATAGACTTTACAGAAGATAATGTTATTGAATGGCTTGAAAAAGAAGAGTTGTTCGGTACTAATTTAATCTTATCTTTTATTAACACTTTTATAGGTAACAACGAAAATAAAACACCGTTAGAAAGTTCTGAAAATGAAAGTAAAGATGTAAAAAAAAAATAGATTGGTATAAAGATATTATATCTTTTTGCTTGGGTGAATTTAATTTAACCTATGATTATTTATTTACAATGACAATGGCTGAATTTAACATTCGGCTTTTTGCTTTTTATAGAATGGAGCTAAAAGAGAATATAAAAACAAGAGAAATAGCTTACAATAGTTATATCGGTGGTTCAATGAATTTAAAGAAGTTACCAACAAAGAAACAATTTTGGGATTTAGGTATAAAAAAAGCAATACCAAAAATAAATAAACAGGCAATGGAATTTTTTAAACAGGCTCAACAAGAATACAATAATAGACACAATGGGAAATAGATTAGAAGTTGAAATTGGCGCAAAGATTAAGGAGTTTCAGACCAAAGTAGCACAGGCTTTAAAACTAACAGACCAATTAAAAGCAAAAGAAAAGGAACTAAAACAAGCGTATAAAGATGGTACTATTTCGCAAGAAAAGTACTATAAAAGTTTAGCAAGTAATGCTACGAGATTAACCAAAGTTTCAAATGCTTCAAATAATTACAAGAAAAGTTTAGGAAATCTTAGCGGTGGTTTTAACGGTGCGACTAAAAGTATACAAAGCGGTGATAATGCAATGTTAGCCTTTTCCAGAACGGTACAAGATGCACCTTTTGGAATGATGGGTATTTCTAACAACATTACCAACTTAACAGAACAATTTGGGTATTTAAAGAAAAGAACAGGGTCTGCTGGTAGTGCATTAAAAGCTATGTTAGGCAGTTTAAGTGGTTTTGGTGGTATAACCTTAGCAATATCTTTAGCGACCTCTGCGTGGTTAATGTTTGGTGATAAGATAATGGCTACTACAAGCAAAACAAAGGAGTTTGTAGATGCTTTAAAAGGTGTGTCTTCGACTGGTATTGTTGAGTTTAAGGCATTAACTGATGTAATGTTAGACAATAACTCTACACAAAAAGAACAAAGCAAAGCATTATCTATTTTAAAAGATAAATATTCAGATTTTGACACCTCATTATTAACAACAAAAGGTAATTATGAAAAATCAAAGATTGCTATTGATGCTTATATTGGTAGTTTAGTTCAACAAGCAAAAGCACAGGCGGCTCTTACTTTAATACAAGAAAAACAATCTAAAATATTAGCTTTAGAAGAAGAAAAAGCCTTAAAAATTAAAGCACGTTTTGGAGTTGCTACTGTAAAAGAAGCCGAAGACCAAGTAAAAAAAGAACAAGCTAAACTTGATAAAGGTTATGATGTTAAGCAAAAAAGATTTGTTCAAAATGCAAATTATGCTTTAAATAATTTAAAAGATTATAATAAAAGTGAAATTGACGAAATAACAGAACAAATTTCAACACTAACTAATTTAGCAAACGTAAAAGATTTGATTTTATTTGGTGGTAAAAAAGGTAATAAAGATAATAAAAAAGATAATTCAGTAGGTGGTGGTCGAAAACCTGTTTTTATAGATTTCAAACTAGATAAGGGTAGTTTTGAAGAAATAGAACAAATAGATTTATCGGATAAATGGGTAGGTGATAGTCCTTTTGATTGGGAAAAGTATTACAATTTAAAAGAGTGGGATAATCAAAGACAATTACTATCTGAAAAAATGGCTTTATTAAATGAGCAATCTAAACAAATGATACAGGGCGCAATGACTAGTACTTTTAGCGGTATTGGTCAAGCAATAGGTAATGGTTTAGCACAGGGTACAAGTGTTTTAGCTGCGGTTGGTGGTGCTTTAATTAGTGGTATTGGTAACTTGATTTCTGCAATGGGTGATAAGTTAATTCAATTAGGTACTGCTGCGGTTTTAGCGGGTACGGTTACTAAATTATTTGGAGCTGTTACAGGGATTGGAGCGGGTTTAGCTGCAATTGCAGGTGGTATTGCTTTAAATGCTGCGGGTAGTGGGATGTCTAGTTTTGGTGGTGCTGGTGCTGATAATTCCAACGTACAAGGCGGACAAGGTAGCTCATTTAGTGGTGGTTCATCATTTAGTAGCGGTGGCGGTTCAGTTGGTGGCGGTACGGTTGTATTTGAAATACAAGGGCAAAAATTAGTAGGTGTTTTAAGGAATACTTTAGATAGAAATAGAAACTTAGGAGGTACTTTAACGATATAATTATGGCTTTAAAATATTGGTTTGAATTTACAGATGTAAAAGAAATAGTACATAGATGCGAAATATACAATGATTCTTTTGTAGGGGATTCTACACAAATATACGGTAACTTAACAACGAACAAAGCAACGGTAAAAGATACATTAGAAACAATTAGAGGCGGTGGTTTAACCATTAATTTAGAAGCTAATTTAGATTTAAAGTTTGATGACTTTTATAGTGAAAATGAACGTACATTTTCAGTAAAATATATAAGAGATGGTGTTAGTGAGTTTTTAGGTTGGTTATCGCCTGAGGGTTTATATGAATCTTTTGTAGAGGATAAATGGATAATTAGCTTAGATTGTACTGATGGTTTAGGGTTCTTAAAGAATTTATCTTATGTAGAAAATGATACAGGATTGCCATTTATAGGTAAACAATCTATTTTAGAAGTGATTGTTAATTGTTTAAAACGAACTAATTTAACTCAAAATATTTATACTTATGTAGATGTAATTTATGAAGGGCAAACAAGCGGAACAAATACACTAGCAGAAACTTTTATAAACGCAAATCGATACATAAAAGACGATAATAATACCTTTATGAATTGCGATGAAGTTTTACGCTCTCTATTCGATTTATTTGGGTTGTGTATTACGCAATATAAAGGCGAATGGCTGATTTATAAGCCTAATTCATTAAAAGATAATAGTAGTTTAACTTATTACGGTTATGATAGTGACGGAGTGGCTTTAAGCCCTACAACTAAAACAATTGATTTAAGTTTTACGTTAGGCAGTCAAATTAATAATTTTTACCCACACCACGTTAATGCTAATCAACAATTAAGTATAGATAGTGGTATTGGTGCATATAGAATTAATTATAAATATGGTTTAGTTAAATCGTTTTTTAATAACATTTATCTACAAAGTACACCCCGTATATTTCCTTTGAAAAATATAGTTGACGAATGGACCATAGCGAGTTATACGTATTTAGATTTTCCTGTAAGTAATGAGGGTTTAATATTAAGTGGAGAAACACGAGGGCAACAAGATTTAATAATTACTTCTGATGTAGTTTCCTTAATTGAGGGTAATAGGATTTCTTATAGGGGAGCAATTGAGCATACTTTTTCAGGAACTAATTTTGGTACTGCATTATTTAGGTGTAAAGTAATATTAACAGACGGCACTAGTACTAGATATATGAATAAGAATGGGCAGTGGGACACATCTAACATTTTTATATTGTTTTCTGAGGTTAAATATTTAGGCTCGTTTAATTACGAAATAATATCAGATACATTACCTTTTGATGGTGATGCTTATATTGAATTATACACGCCGAACCCCACTAGTTTTGGTACTGATTATGATGTTACTTATTTGGTTTCTCAAAATAATCTAACAATTGCAGACAATGAACTAGAAGATATAAAAGGAGAAAACCATACATTTCAATTTAATACTACTGATTTTTCTACTAAAATTGAAGATGTAAAAGAAGTTTTTAATGGTGATAGTATATCTGATGTTTATATTGGTACAATTTATCAATCTGATGAAGTTACACCGACTGAGTTATGGAATCGTGGAAATGTGCGTAAAATAGCTTTACTGCAATACTCAGGTGAGGAAAGAATGGCAATGTATAGCAAGCCTTTAAGAGTGTTTAGCGGTGATATATTTGGTTTTGTTGATTACTTATCAGTCTTTGAAATTGATGGTATTACAGACGTTAAATTTATGCCAATAGAGTATAGTTATGATGCGTTAACTAACACTACAAAAATAAAGCTAAAACAAATATTAAATGATGCTGGTGGTCTTGATTACAATGATGTAGACTATACACCTACCTTTGATTATGGTAATGTTGTTGAACCTACTATAAAATAAAACTATTAAAAATAAATAATCAATAGTATTTAATTATATTTGTAATTATGATAAACGGTACGGATAGACTGATATATTTAAAGTGGGATGGGGAATATTTACCTATTGGTTGCTTAATTTCTGATAGTTTCGATGAAAGTACTGAGATGTTAGATACAACTACACGAGACAATGCAGGATGGAAAACAAGCGCACCAACAAATCAAAGTTATAACTTTAGTTTTGATGGGTTAATCATAAATACCAATTTTAACGGTGGAGATTTTACTAAGATTTCTTACGATAGACTTAGAACGTTAAAACGAAATAGAACTTTAATAGAATGGAAAATGCAAGATGCTGACTTAGTTTTTATTGATACAGGTTTTGGATATTTAACAAGTTTATCAGATAGCTCAAATGTAGACGAATTTATAACATTCTCAGCAAGTGTTGAAGGGTATGGCGCACCAGTAAGCACTACAGGGCAAGTTTTTAACCTTGTAGACGGTAATAGTAATAATTTAGAAGATGGTAACACTAACGAAATAATAACAGGATAATGAGTACAATTAAATTAAATGAATTAGCAACAACTAACATTTCTTTAACAGATTTCTTTGCAAAGGCTGACAATACAGGTTTAATGACTAAGAACACAATTAGCGAGTTAGCTACGTTTTTTGAAACAGTCGGCGAGGTTGGTTTTAAAGGTAAATTATTAATCGCTGACACGCCAAGCGTTGATGGTTGGTGGATAGCAGGAGAAAGCGGAACGTACACAAATGCAGGAGGCTTAGTTGTATCGTTAACTAATCAATTTGTAATAATTGTAAGACAAACTACATTTTCTAAAATAGACATTCCTTTAAACATTACGTTTGATGCAGTGCCTACGGATGGTAGTGCAAATGCTGTTACGAGTGAGGGAATTAAAGATTATGTAGATACCAAATTATCATTAATAGGATTAACTGTTATAACAGAATTTGATACAAGAGTAGATTCGGGAATACAATTAAATGGTTCATATACACCTAGCGCAAATACAGATGTTTTAAAATACAATGTTATAGAGGGTGATAAAGTAAAAATTCTTGGTTCAAGTGCTGATGCTACTGATAAGGCTTTATATGCCTTTTATCCTGCTGATAGTTATGCTAATCCTGTACAAGTAGGACAAGCAATGACTGTTTCTGAAACACTTTACAATTTAACAGTAACGGTTCCAACAGGTGCAACTGTTATGTATTTAGCTAAAAATGATGCTTATGATATTGGTATATTTTCAGAAAGAGATACAGTTCCTAAAAGCAACTCGACTGCAATTGTAGAGAGTAATGGTATTTTTAATGCAGATGTAGAAATTAAAGATAAACTATTAATTCCTTTAGATACTTCAAGAGTTAGAGAAGATGGAGGTATTAAATTTTCTGATGGTGCTTTTAACCCAACTTCTACAAGTGATGTTAGAATTTACAAAGTAGTCGAGGGTACTAAAGTCGCAATTATTGGAGATACAAAAGCAGATGCAAGTGGTTTTGCATTGTATGGAATTTATCCTGCTGATTCTTATGGCTCACCTATTACTTATGGTGTTGAATTACCTACAACTACAACTAAATTCTATCAAGAAATTACAATACCAACAGGGGGGAATTACTTTTATTTATCAAAATATGATGGATTAGAAATATATTTAAAAGAAGTTTCTACTATTCAAGATGTAAAAATTGATATATCTGAAATAGATAAAAACAATTCTCTTCTGCTACCGACAGAAGTATTTGAACGTGACCAATCTTTGTCTACTGTTGGTAATACAAAAGTTGCTAATTCTAACTATACGATTAATAAATATCGAGTTAAAGGCAATACAAAATATAAAATTAAAGGAGATATAACAACTTTATCAACTCAATGTGCTTTTGGATTATACCGAAGTGAAACAAATATTACTTTATTAGAGCAAGTTTTCACGCAAGACGCAGGAAATAAAGATTATGATTTAATTATTACAACTACTTCTGATTCAACTCATTTATTAGCAAACCAAGAAGATACAGATAGGATTGAAATATACGAGGTTGTAGATGCTATTAAGGTTAATGATTCAAAACAAGGTTATAACTTGATAAAAAATTATAGATTTGAAAACCTTATCGGAGTTACCCCAACTGTGGGAGATACAACTACACCTTTAGATTTTTTCTTGTTTTTAAGTAATTCAACTAATTCAGGCTACCAAAATGCTTTAAATGTAAATGATTTTGGAAGTTATCAGTTTTTATTGGGTGCAGATGGTGTTAATAGTGGTTATGTGTTGTTAGGTTTAGACTTAAAAGATAGACTAATTTATAACGACTTAAAAGGCAAAGAGGTTGTATTTTCTTTTTATGTTAAACACTCGTTAACTACAGGTGGGGTTTATTTACAAAAGGTTATTGATGGAGTTGTAGATAATATAACGAGTGCTAAAAAAGATATTAGAAAAATCAACGAGTTTTATAGAGTAGATTATACTTTTACAATGCCTTCTACAATTCCTGATACTTTTAGTGTTTATGCTTACATTGAACAAACAGCAGGAAATACTGAAACTATTGAGTTGAAAAAGTTTGCTTTTTATGAAAAATCTGATAATAATTTAAAAGATTTCCCTTTAAATTATGCCTACGAAAACGAAAGAGCAAACAACGAAAATTTAACTAAAGGAGTTCAATTTTATTTACCAACTACGATACCAGTAGTTAAGGGTAATAAATTGGAGTTGTTTAATAAATCAATGGTAAGACAATCAATAAACAGTAATTTTTGGGTTGACTTTGATTTTACAGGAACTATTCCAGATTCATATTTTTATGATAGAAAATTTGAATATACATCTGATTCTGCTGACACTAATTTTGATGTTATTTTTAGATTAAAAAATAACAATTTTAGAGAAATTGCAGTACCTCAAAATGTAGAAATTATACCAACTACTAAAAAGAGTAGTCCAGCATCCAATAAAAATATATTATTATTTGGCGATAGTTTTTTTGAAAGAGCTGTAATGATTGACGAATTAAGACGAAGATTAGTTTTAAGTGGTGGTGTACCAGTTGCAGATAATTTAAGCAATTTAACCTTTGTAGGTAATAAAACCACGCCAGCAGGCACTAAGCACGAGGGGTATAGTGGTGAAACTTGGGAGTTCTTTTTAAGTAGTTCAAGTCCTTTTTATTTTGGAGGTGTTATTGATTTTGATGCTTATTGCGCTGATTTAGGAATTACACAATTGGATTATGTAGTTATAAATTTAGGTACTAATTCAAAATCACCAAATACAGTTATTGCACAAATGTATGATAAATTAATAGCTCATAACTCAAGCATAAAAATTATACAGAATGGTTGTGTATTTTCTAACCCTTTTGGCAGCAATCAATTGGCAGAAACAAAGCAGAATTATATGAATTTAAGTAGAGAGGTTATTAATTACAATAGTAGAGTTGAAAAGTTTATTTTAGATAATTACGTTACTAATATTTTTTACAACGATAGTAATGTGCAAGTAGATATACTATTAAATAGTGTAACACAACAAGTTGATGCTAATAATAGAAATACGACACAAATAACACAAACAGATGAAAATGTCCATTTAGCACAAAGTGGGGAATTACAAATAGCAGATTCTATGTATCATTGTTTCCATTATTTTCTTTTAGATTAAATAAAGTTAATAAATGAACACACTTTTATACATAGCAACAAAAACGGACGATAAATAAAAAAAATATGCCAAGATTACCAATAGAAGTATTAAAGAAGACATCAATAGCACTAAATAAAATGGTGGTTAAAATTGATAAAAAAGATATTAAGAATAAGTTTTTAATATTCTCATTCTTATTAATTATATTAATTGAATTGAGTAGTATATTTTTAGTAAACTTTAAAAGTTATTTACTATTTATATACCCATTATTAACGCAATTAGTTATGTTTATTTCAGTCTTAACGTTAGCTTTATATAGTAAGCGTTTAAAGTTCTGTAAGCGTAAAGAATTATCTTTGTATGTGATAGCATTATATTATTTTTTAAATAGCTTATTTGTAATATTTCCTATATCAAATTACATTTATAGTATTGTTATTAATATAGGGTTAATGGCTTTAGCGGGTTACTTATTAGTAACTCAAATAAATAAATAAAAGTATGTTATTATACCAATCAACCGAAATGATAGAAGGAGCTAAAAGCCTACTAAGTATTGAATATGTTTCAGTGGTTGGTTTGTTGTTGTGTTTTTGTGGATATCTTATTTTTAGCAATAAAAAATTAAAAGATGAAAACAAAGAAAAAGACACTGCTATACTTGGATTTATAGAAAAGTATTACGTAATTTCTACTGAGGTTAAGCAATTGAGTACAACTGTAGCAGAACGCTTAGAAAAGTTAGTTGATAATTTAAATAGAAAATGATTATGTGTAGTGAATATAAAAAACCAAATACACATAGAGAGTTAATGGATGCGGTTAAGGATGTTGACGAAAATTTTTTAACATTGTTACAATCTTTAATATCTTTTAAAGGTAAAAGCAATAAACCAATTAATAAAAACCAATTAGAGGCTTATCCTTTTTTTAAAGAAATACCCGTTAGCGACTTAGTTACAATTATAAGAAGAAATAACCTTTTTAATGATTATCTAAACTTTGATACATTTATGAAAAAAGGCGGTGCTTTTGGAAATCATTTTCACGATGATATTATAGAAAGTGCTGAAATTATAAAAGGTAAAGTTATTGATAAAATAGATAATAAAGTATACAATGAAGGAGACGTAA
>Ga0255047_10001012_pt1 | contig 21464 bp, 21 predicted proteins | sample JV7_2_1_MG_FD_183640 | JGI IMG/M metagenome (GOLD analysis project Ga0255047, IMG submission 183640) | Seawater microbial communities from Jervis Inlet, British Columbia, Canada - JV7_2_1 | ecosystem: Environmental > Aquatic > Marine > Inlet | place: Canada: British Columbia | collected 2016-10-06 | reverse complement strand
TTGGTAGCGGGGGTAGGATTTGAACCTACGACCTTCGGGTTATGAGCCCGACGAGCTGCCAGACTGCTCCACCCCGCATCGACAGGAGCGCGATGATACAGACAGTGGATGGTAGATATCAAGCCCTTTTGAGGGCTATCGGGCCTAAAGGCCCTCCTACGGACTTAGGACTGCCGTGCAGAGCGCCCAGAGCCAGCCGGGGACGATGCCGAGAGCCAGCACGGCGACCGCATTCAGGCTCAATACGACGCGTGTATCGGTGCTTGCCTGCAGGACGGCCTGGTCTTCGGCGTCTTCGAAATACATGTACCAGATGACTCGCAGGTAGTAATAAGCGCCAACCACGGATGCCAGCACCATCAGGATCGCGAGACCTGTGTAGCCCTCACTCAGGACGGCATCGATAACGTTCAACTTGCCGAAAAATCCGATAAACGGCGGGATACCGGCCAGGCTCAGCATAATGAACATCATCATCGCGGCCGTCCACGGACTGCGCTGGTTGAGGCCCTTGAAGTCATTCAGATTTTCGGCCTCGTATCCGCTTCGGCTCAGCAGGATGATGATGCCGAAGGCACCTGCCGTCGCGACCACGTAGGTCAGCGTGTAAAACAACGCGGCAGCATTGCCTTTGGCGGTGCCACAAAATACAGCGAGCAAAATAAACCCGACATGGGCAATGGTCGAATAGCCCAGCATGCGTTTGATGTTGGTCTGCGCGATGGCAACCACATTGCCCACGAGCAGTGACAAGACTGCCAATACCATGATCATGTCGACCCACACATCGTGCAGGCCACCGAGCCCGTCGACCAGCATGCGTAGTGTGAGCGCGAGTGCCGCAATTTTCGGTGCCGATGCAATGTACAGCGTCACCGGCGACCGTGCGCCCTCGTAAACATCAGGGAGCCACATGTGAAACGGCACCGCACCGAACTTGAAAGAGATACCCACGATGATGAATGCCAGGCCAAACCACAACGGCAGGCCGTTCATACCCGGATTGGCCGCCAGCGTCTCGGCCATGGTTGAAAACTCGAGCGTGCCGGTCACGCCGTAAATCCAGGAGATACCGTACAGCAGCGCTCCGGATGCGATCGCTCCCAGAACAAAGTACTTCATCGCCGCTTCGGTTGAGTTCGTATTCTTTCTATCGAATGCGACCAATGCATATTGCGACAGCGCGAGGGTCTCAAGCCCGAGATACATCGACAGCATGCTGTTCGCCGAGATCATGATCATCATGCCGAGCAAGCCGAACATGCCGAGCAAGTAATACTCGCCCTTGTGCAGGTCATTGGCGCGCAGGTAATCCCGTGCGTACAAGAATGCGATCGCGACAAAACCGACAACAGCGATCTTCATCACCTGCGACATCGGGTCGCTGACATAGGCACCGTAGAACACAACCGTTCTCTCGAGCGGCGCCGTGGACAACAGAACCCACATCGTGATCGCGAGACTCAAGATGCTTAGCCAGAACGTAATAACGCGATGTTCGTCGTCAACGAACAGGTCGGCCACCAATACCACGCACAGCAGACCCAACAGGGTTATTTCCGGCGCGGCTGATATGTAATCCACTAGTTCCATTAGCTGACCTGTTAAAGCTTCGACTGCGCTACTTGCGCGAGCAGTTGTTCAATACTTGTATTCATCATATCGACGAGCGGTGCCGGCCAGAGGCCGACCAGCAGTACAGCGATTGCGAGTATCGCCAAAACGACGAATTCGCGACTATTCAGATCCTGCAGCTCGGCAACCTTCTCGTTGGCGACTTCGCCGTAGAGAACGCGCTTCACCATCCACAGTGTGTAAGCGGCGCCCAGGATAAGGGTGGTCGCGGCAAGAAATGCGTACCAGAAATTCGCCTTGAAGCTGGCGATGATCACCATGAATTCACCAACAAATCCGGATGTCCCCGGCAGGCCTGCATTGGCCATCGAGAAAAACACCATGAGTGCCGCAAAAATCGGCATCGTGTTGGCAACACCGCCGTAGTCGCCTATTTGCCGGCTATGTACACGGTCATACAGCACGCCAACACAGAGGAACATCGCGCCTGAAATCAAGCCGTGCGAAATCATCTGCACCATGCCGCCCGTTATGCCGAGGCCAGCACCGGTATCGGCCGTTATCGACCAGACGAGGAAGAATCCGAGCGTGACAAAACCCATATGCGCGATCGACGAGTACGCGATCAGCTTCTTCATGTCCTTTTGCATCAAGGCCACGAAACCGATGTAGACGACCGCGATCAGTGACAAGGCGATGACGAAGTTGGCGAAGTAGGCGCTGCCGTCCGGCACGATCGGCAACGACAGGCGTATAAAACCGTAGCCGCCCATTTTCAACATGATCGCCGCCAGTATGACCGAGCCGCCCGTTGGTGCCTCGACGTGCGCATCAGGCAACCACGTGTGCACCGGCCACATCGGCACCTTGACCGCGAACGCCGTCAGGAAGGCGATGAAAATCATCTTCTGCGCCGTCAGTGACAGCGACGCGTTCATGAAACCGAACAGGTCGAACCCGCCGGTCTCGCCGTATAGATAGATGAATGCAACCAGCATCAGTACGGAGCCGAGGAATGTGTACAGGAAGAACTTGACGGTCGCGTAGACGCGGCGCTCGCCACCCCAGACACCGATGATCAGGAACATCGGTACCAGCATGGCCTCCCAGAAAACATAAAACAGCAAGCCATCCAGTGCCGAGAATACGCCGATCATCAATCCCTCGAGGATCAGGAATGCGGCGAAGTACTGTGCCGGACGAGATTTGATCGTGTCCCAGCTCGTAATGATCACAAGCGGCGTAATGAATGTCGTCAGCAGAATCAGCGGTGCCGAAATACCATCGATCCCGAGGTAGTAAAAGGCATTCAGCGCACCAACCCAGTCCGCACGCTCAACAAACTGCATTCCCCGGGCAGCATTATCGAACCCGACGTACAGAGCAATGCTGAGTACGAACGTCATCAGCGCGATCATGATCGCGCTAAAACGCATCATGCCGGCTTTCTGCGAGCGTGCATCTCCATCATCGCCAATCACCAGCAACATCAGGCCACCAAGTATCGGCAGCCAGATGAGGACACTTAGGAGATGCTGAGCGAGTAGGTTCATCGGCACACCCTATCGAAACCAGATCAACCAGCTGAGCAACATCGTCAGCCCGATAATCATTGCGAATGCATAGGTGTACAGGTAGCCGGTCTGCAGCTGCCGCATCACTCCGGCCAGTTTGCCGACCGACTTCGCGGTGCCATTGACCAGGATACCGTCAATCACGAGCTCATCGCCCTTTCGCCACAGGAAAGAACCGAACGAGCGTCCCCACGACGCGAATCCCTTGATGTACAGATCGTCGAAGTAGTATTTATTCTCCAGCAGTGTGTACAAGCCGGACATCTTCGACTTGATCGTCGCGGGGATGTCCGGACGCTTCAGATACAGGAACCAGGCAACAAAAGCACCACTCGCCGCTAACCAGAAAACCGGCGTCTGCCATGCGTGCATCAATAATGCGAGGCTGCCATGAAAGCTCTCGCCAATATGGGCAAGCACGTCATGCGCTGGCAAAACGAATATGGATTCACCGAAGTAGTTATTGAACAAGACGTCTTTGACCGTGAACCAACCGATGAATGCGGCCGGAATGGCCAGCAGGATCAACGGCACTGTGACAACCCACGGCGTCTCATGCAGATGCGACTTCGTCTCTGCATCCATCCGTTCTTCGCCGTGGAAGACCAGGAAGAACATGCGGAACGAATACAAGGCCGTCACGAAGACGCCAAGCAAGACGCTCAGGTACGCGATCCAGTAGACAGCGCCCTGCCCGTGCCAGTGGGATTCCTTGACTGCCTCAATCAGCAAGTCCTTGGAGAAGAAGCCGCTACTGCCCGGGAATCCGATCAGGGCAAGCGAACCGACCAGTGCCGTCCAGTACGTGATCGGCATGTACTTCCTGAGCCCGCCCATCTTGCGAATGTCCTGCTCGTGGTGCAAGGCGATAATGACCGACCCTGCTGCGAGGAATAGCAATGCTTTAAAGAATGCGTGGGTCATCAGGTGGAAGATGGCGGCACTGTAAGCCGAGGCCCCGAGCGCGACGGTCATGTAACCAAGCTGCGACAACGTCGAGTAGGCGACAACACGTTTGATGTCGTTTTGCACGATGCCGAGCAGTCCCATGAAGAAGGCGGTGATTGCTCCGATGGTTATGACGACAGCGAGCGCCGTTTCGGACAACTCAAACAACGGCGACATGCGCGCTACCATGAAAATACCGGCAGTAACCATGGTCGCCGCGTGGATCAGGGCAGAGATCGGTGTCGGGCCTTCCATCGAATCCGGCAGCCATACATGCAACGGCGCTTGCGCGGACTTACCCATCGCACCGATGAACAACAGGATGCAGATAACCGTCATCGCATTCCATGGCGACCCGGGCATTACTTCGATGGATTGACCGGCGATGCTATCGGCACTCGAAAACACCGTTGCGTAATCCAGTGAACCGGTAAGCATGACGATACCGGCAATGCCGAGAATAAAGCCGAAGTCGCCAACACGATTGACCAGGAATGCTTTGAGGTTGGCAAAAATTGCCGATTCGCGCTTGAACCAGAAACCGATCAACAGGTATGACACCAGGCCAACCGCTTCCCAGCCAAAGAACAGTTGCAGGAAGTTGTTCGACATGACGAGCATGAGCATCGCGAAGGTAAACAACGAGATGAAGCTGAAGAAACGCTGATAACCGGGATCGTCGTGCATGTAGCCGACTGTGTAGACATGCACCATCAGCGACACGAAGGTCACGACGACCATCATCAGTGCCGTGAGACGATCGACAAGGAAACCAACACCCATGTGCAAACCGTCTGTAACGGCCCACGTATACACGGGGATATTTTCGCTGCCCGCCCCGTCCCAGAACATTGCCTTCAAAACCAGCGCAGACAACACAAATGACGTTGCGACTGCCAGAATCGTTATCCAGTGCGATCCCGCTCGTCCAATTTGCTTGCCAAACAAGCCTGCAACAATAGCCGCGGCCAGAGGCGCAAGAACAATTGTCAGATAGTAATCAAGCATCGCCGCCTAACCCTTCATCTCGTTAAGTTCTTGCACATCGATCGTGCTGCGATTGCGAAACAGCACAACCAGGATAGCGAGGCCAATTGCCGCCTCTGCCGCCGCAACCGTCAGTATGAAGAAGACGAATACCTGTCCGGTGTCATCACCGAGGTGGCGTGAAAACGCAATGAAGTTGAAATTAACGGCCAGCAACATCAACTCAATGCACATGAGCAACAGGATCAGGTTGCGGCGGTTGATGACGATTCCCGCAATACTCAATACGAAGAGCATTGCCGAAATGACCAGGTAATGCTGCAGCCCGATCACGACTTTTTCTCCGCGTCCATCTTGACGATACGAATTCGGTCTTTGCTGCGCACGGCAACTTGTTCCGAGATGTTCTGTACTTTCAATCCCGGGCGTTTACGCATCGTCAACGTGATCGCCGCAACAATCGCGAGCAGCAGGATGACGGCAGCAATCTCGAACGCATACACGTGCTCGGTGTAGAGAACCGCGCCCAGCGCTTCCGTGTTGCTGTAACCCTCCGGGTACGGCGCAAACTCAACACCAGCGGCGCTACTGCTGCTCTGCAGCCAGATCACCTGCACCAGTTCAAACGCCATCAGCAATGCGACGGCAATGCCCAGCGGCGCGTATCGAACCAGCCCTTTGCGCGCGCTCTCGACATTGATGTCGAGCATCATGACGACAAACAGGAACAACACCATGACGGCGCCGACGTAGACAAGGACCAGAACAATGGCCAGGAATTCTGCTTCGATCAGCAACCACAACATCGCGCTCTGAAAAAAGGCGAGCACAAGCAACATGACGGCATGCACCGGGTTGCGCGACAACACCACGCCCAATGCAGCGCCGATCAGGAAGGACGTAAAGGTGTAAAACAATACTGTGTGAAGAATTAATCCCATTATCGATACTTCGCGTCGGCCGCTTTGTCAGCCGAAATCATGCTGTCGTACTTATCACCCACCGCGAGCAACTTGTCCTTGGTCATGATGTTCTCGCCGGCGGCTTCCATATGATATTCATGGATGCGCGTTTCCACGATCGCATCGACCGGGCACGCTTCCTCGCAGAAACCGCAATAGATACATTTAAATAAATCGATGTCGTAACGCGTTGTACGGCGTGTCCCGTCGTCGCTGACATCGGACTCAATGGTGATGGCCAATGCCGGGCAAACTGCCTCGCAAAGCTTGCACGCGATGCAGCGCTCCTCACCATTGGGATAGCGGCGCAATGCGTGCAATCCCCTGAATCGTGGCGACTGCGGCGTCTTCTCGTCCGGGTACTCCAGCGTGACGCTCTTGCGAAAGAAGTAACGCTGCGTGACCGACAGGCCCTTGAATAGCTCCCAAAGGGCAAACGTCTTGAAGAAGCTGATGACCCGATTCATATTGTCAGCCCCGACCATGGACCGACGTGCATCCACGCCATCACGCTTTCGACCGCAATCCAGATAATGGTAATAGGAATGAAGACCTTCCAGCCCAGACGCATGATCTGGTCGTAACGGTAGCGTGGAAATGTCGCACGCACCCAAAAGAAGATGTACATGAAGAAGGCGATCTTGATAAAGAACCAGGGGAAGCCGCCCGCCACAATCCAACCAACAAATGGGAGCTCGCCATACGCCGCCAAGAACGCCAGCCCTTCAAACGGCGACGCCCAGCCACCCAGAAAGAAAATTGCGGTCAGTCCCGAAATCAACACCATGTTGGCGTATTCGGCGAGGAAGAACAGCGCGAACGCCACGCCCGAATATTCGACATGGAAGCCCGCAACAATTTCCGACTCGCCCTCCGCCACATCAAATGGCGCACGATTGGTCTCAGCCAGCCCGGAAATCCAGTAAACGAAAAACAGTGGTAACAAGGGCAACAGGAACCAGTTACTGAAGCCGCCCGCCTGTGCCCGAACGATCTCGCCAATGTTTAGGCTACCGGCAGCCATGAGTACACCAACCAGCGCGAATCCCATCGCGATTTCGTAAGCGACGATTTGTGCACCGGTGCGCATTGCGCCCAGGAAAGCGTAGGTCGAATTCGTCGCCCAACCGGCGAGGATCACGCCGTAAACACCAATCGATGTCAGCGCCAGTACATAGAGCAACCCGGCATTAATGTCGGCGATCACGAACCAGTCATTCATCGGAATGACTGCCCAGGCTGCAAGCGCAGGTATTAACGTTAGCAACGGCGCAATGACGAACAGAAATTTATTCGATCGGGTCGGGATGACGACTTCTTTGATCAGCAGTTTAATAACGTCTGCAAACGGTTGACCAAGGCCGAGCGGACCCACCCGATTAGGACCGACGCGCGCCTGCATACTGCCGATGACTTTGCGCTCGAAGTAGGTCGAGAACGCAACGACCAGGATTACAACTATCGATACCAGCAGTATCTTGCCGAGAACTGTCGCCAGGTACTGCACCAGCGGTGGCAGCGTGTCCCACATTCCAACCACGAAGTCGAGCATGGCACTCATGCGTCGTCACCATCGCTGCTTGCCCGCCTGGCTTCAGACGTCATCTGCAGTGCAGCGGCTCGGCGCACGAGACCATCAACCGAGTACAGCGGAATGTCGATTTCCGCATCCGGAGAATCAGCACCATTCGGTGAGCTGTGCTTCGCCGAACCGGATAGCTCGTTGTTGGGCGAGACGTCGCCCAAAGCAGCGGCGAGTTCGTCCCGCACATCTTCACTGCTCACGTAGTCGAAATCGGCCGCGTCGAGCAGATTGCCTATCACGCGCAAAACCTTCCAGGCCGGACGCGCTTCGCCAACCGGAGATGCGACGCCGGCAAAACTTTGCCATGTACCTGCAGCGTTCACATAGGTGCCGGATGTTTCGGCAAATGTACCGATGGGCAACAACAGATCCGCCGACTCACGCAGAGCGGCGGAATCAAATGGAGTTAGTGCTATTACAAAATTATGCTTGTCCAGTTTGGCGGCAGCACTTTCGATAGCGACCAGATCAGCATCGGGCTCGAGGTTGAGCAGCACGACGGCATCAAGCTTCGCGTCGAGCATTGCTCCTGCATCCAGGCCGGTCGTCTTGCGCGGCTGACCACCTTGAGTTCGATGCGGCAGTACACCCGCCAGGTGCGCGCCCGCCGAATTCGGGCCCTCTGACAAATTACCCAACTTGGTACCGGTTATGGTCGCGATACTCGCGGCCAATGCGCGCACGGCCGAATAAGCGGAATGGCGCGCCGCAATGTTGCCGAGCAAGACGAGGCCTTCATCAGCAGCATTGAGTGCCTCAGCAACGCGTTTCTGTTCGTCGCTGGCCTTCACACCTTTGCATAAACCTGCAACCGACGACGGTAGCTTCTTGCTACCGGCTGCCGCTACCGCGACGCCGGCAAGTAGTTCGACCAGCCCTGCACCATCGACGTACGCATCGACGTCAAAGAAGTATTCGTGCCGCGAACTACTGGCAAAACTGATTTTCGCGCCGCCGAGAGAAGCCTTACGCAAACGATGCGCCAATATCGGCGCCTCGCGCCGCAGGTTGGAACCCACGACAAATATTGATCCCTGTTCTTCGATGGCAGCGATCTCGCAGCCCAGCCAGGGGAACACAGGATCATTGGCCTGGTCAGAAAAATCCCGGCGGCCGATACGATGATCCAGGTTAGCCGTGTTCAGATGACCTGCCAGGCGGGCCAGCAAATGGGCTTCTTCCAGCGTCGCGCTCGGTGATGCCAGCAGTCCGATCTTGTCCGCATCGGCGCCATCGAGAGTTTCGGCTGCTTTGCCGAGCGCATCTTCCCACTCGATCTCACGCCATTCGCCATTCTCACGAATCTGCGGACCTTGCAGCCGGTCAGCGCTGTAAATGCCCTCGTAACTGAAGCGATCACGATCAGAAAGCCAGGTTTCGTTAATGCTCTCATTCGTTCTGGGCACGATGCGCTTGATCGTGCCACGCAAAACGTGCGCATACATGTTCGAACCGACACAGTCGTGCGGCGATACGGTCTCGTGCTGAATCATCTCCCAGGCACGTGCACTGTAACGATACGGTTTGTTATTTAACGCACCGACCGGGCACAGGTCGATGATGTTCGCCGATAATTCATGATCGACACTGTTTTCGACGAAGGTGCCGATCTTCATTTTTTCGCCGCGCCCGAGTGTGCCGAGTTGCTGCATGCCCGTCACTTCATCGCCAAAGCGAACACAGCGAGTGCAGTGAATACAGCGCGTCATATCCGTCGACACCAGCGGGCCAATGCTCTTGTCTTTGACGACGCGCTTGCCGTCCTGGTAACGCGAGACATCCCGGCCGTAGCCCATCGCCTGATCCTGCAACTCACACTCACCGCCCTGATCGCAAATCGGACAGTCCAGCGGATGGTTGATCAGCAGAAACTCCATCGTTGCTTTTTGTGCAGCGATGGCCTTGTGCGATTTCGTGAATATTTTCATGCCTTCGCCAACGGGCGTGGCACAGGCCGGCATCGGTTTCGGTGCCTTTTCAACTTCGACCAGACACATACGACAGTTCGCGGCGATGCTGAGTTTTTCGTGATAACAGAAGCGCGGTATGTACGTGCCGATCTGATCGGTCACTTCAATGACCATCTGACCTTTGCGCGCCTCGACCGGCTTGCCGTCAACTTCTATATTTACGAGGTCGTCACTCATGGCGTGTCAGGCTGCGGCCTCTGCGGGGTCATCGACAATACTGCGGCCATGATTACGGACCATGTATTCGAATTCGTGGTGAAAATGTTTGAGGAAACTCTGTACCGGCCACGCGGCGGCATCGCCCAGCGCGCAAATCGTGTGACCTTCAATCTTGTTCGCGACATCCACGAGTTTGGCGAGATCTTCTTCCCTGCCTTTTCCTCCCACGATTCTCGTCAACATGCGGTACATCCAGCCCGTACCTTCGCGACACGGCGTGCATTGCCCACAGGACTCGGCCATGTAGAAGCGCGCGATGCGCTGCAGCACTTTGACCATGCAGGTGGTTTCGTCCATGACGATGACCGCACCGGTACCGAAGGAAGAACCGGCCTCTGCCAGGGAGTTAAAGTCCATGGTGCAATTCATAACGGTCTCGGCTTTCATGACGGGACATGAAGAGCCGCCCGGAATGATGGCTTTTAGCTTGCGGCCGCCTAGCATACCGCCACTTATTTCAAGCAGGTCCTTGAACGGAATGCCCATGGGTAATTCATAGTTACCTGGCTTCTCGACATGACCGGAGACTGAAAACAGCGCCGTACCACCTGACCCTTCCGGGCCCAGGCCTGCAAACCACGCAGCGCCGTTGCGAATAATGGCCGGTACGCTCGCAAGACTTTGCGTGTTGTTGATCGTGGTCGGCTTGCCGTACAAACCGAAATTTGCCGGGAACGGCGGTTTGAAACGCGGCTTGCCCTGTTTGCCCTCTAGTGAGTCGAGCAACGCGGTCTCTTCGCCGCAAATATAGGCACCGGCACCTACGAAAGTATGAAGATCAAAATCGATCCCGGTGCCCTGGATGTTCTCACCGAGCAACCCGGCATCGTAGGCTTCCTTTACAGCAGCCTCGAACCGCAGTACGGGCTCATCGATAAACTCGCCGCGAATATAATTGTAAGCAACCGTCGCGCCCATCGAGTAGGCGGCAATCGCCATGCCCTCAACCAGTGCGTGCGGGTTATAGCGCAAAACTTCTCGGTCGTGGCAGGTACCCGGCTCGCTTTCGTCGGAGTTGCATACGAGATACTTCTGGCCCGGCGCATTGCGCGGCATAAAGCTCCATTTCAAGCCGGTCGGAAAGCCTGCTCCGCCCCTTCCACGCAGGCCGGATGCTTTCACTACATTGATAACCTCTTCCTGCGACATCTTGCCGGCGAGAATCTGGCGCCATGCTTTGTAACCGTCATGCTCTTCGTACGTCTTGAGTGTCCACGACTCGTCCGCGCCGAAAGTATTGAAACAAACCAGGTTGTGCTCGTAGGCCATCAGTCGAGCCCGTCCAGAATTTTGTCGACTTCATCGTTGCTCAGGTTTTCGTGATACACGTGGTCGACCATCATCATCGGCGCACCGCAGCAGGCGGCAAGACACTCTTCCTCACGCTTTAGATAGATACGACCGTCGGCTGTGCTTTCGCCGAGCTTGCAATCCAGCCTTGTCTCAACGTGCGCGACGATATCCTGTGCGCCGCGCAACATGCACGAAATATTGGTGCAGATCGCAACGTTGTGACGACCGACCGGCCTCGTCTGGAACATCGAGTAGAAAGTGGCGACCTCGTATACCTGGATCGTTGGCAGGTCGAGATACTCAGCGACAGCATTCATCAATTCTGCCGTCAAATAACCATCGTTCTCATGCTGCACCGCGTGCAATGCGCCAATGACGGCGGAGCGCTGCTTCTCTTCAGGAAAACGTGCCTTCCAGTGATCGATTTCACCGCGAACGTGTTCGGAGAGAATTTCGGCTTCGCTCATCGATCCACCTCACCGAAAACAATGTCCTGAGTACCGATCACAGCGACTACGTCAGCCAGCATGTGTCCCTCGACCATCTCCGACATCGCCGATATGTGCACGAAACCCGGTGCACGAATTTTCACGCGATAGGGTTTGTTCGCGCCGTCCGACACGAGGTAAATACCGAACTCCCCTTTCGGGTGTTCGATTGCCGCGTAGGACTCTCCCTCCGGCACACAATAGCCTTCAGTGAATAGTTTGAAATGATGAATCAACGATTCCATGTCGTCTTTCATCTCGACCCTGCGCGGTGGACTGACCTTGCGGTCATCCAGCATCACGGGACCGGGATTGTCGCGCAGCCAGTCAATGCATTGCCTGATTATCCGGTTTGACTGGCGCATTTCCTCAACGCGAACCAGGTAACGGTCGTAGCAATCGCCATTAGTGCCGACCGGGATATCGAAATCCATGCGATCGTAAACTTCGTACGGCTGTTTTTTGCGCAGATCCCATTCCACTCCCGAGCCGCGCAGCATGGGGCCCGAAAAGCCGAGCTGCATGGCACGTTCCGGGGACACGACGCCGATGTTTACCGTGCGCTGCTTCCAGATGCGGTTATCGGTGAGCAATGTTTCATATTCGTCGACACACGTCGGGAATTTATCCGTAAATGCCTCAAGAAAGTCGAGCATCGATCCTTCACGGATCGAATTCATGCGATCGAGCTCTTTCTTGTTGCGGAACTTGGATTCCTGGTATTTAGGCATGGTTTCCGGCAGGTCGCGATAGACACCGCCGGGACGATAGTAGGTCGCATGCATGCGTGTGCCCGAAACCGCCTCGTAGCAATCCATGAGGTCTTCGCGATCACGGAAGCAATACAGGAACATCGTCATCGCGCCGATATCGAGTCCGTGTGCACCCAGCCACATCAGGTGATTCAATAATCGCGTGACTTCGTCGAACATCACACGAATATACTGCGCCCGTATCGGTGCCTCTATTCCCAGCAGCCTTTCAATGGCCAGCACGTAGCTGTGCTCGTTGCACATCATGGACACGTAGTCGAGCCGGTCCATGTAGCCGATGCTCTGATTGAAGGGTTTGGACTCAGCGAGTTTTTCGGTTGCACGATGCAACAGACCGACGTGTGGATCGGCTTTTTGAATGGTCTCGCCATCCAGCTCGAGAATGAGCCGCAATACACCGTGCGCTGCAGGGTGCTGCGGCCCGAAATTCATCGTGTAATTATGAATCTCACTCATCGCCGCTACCTCGCAATTGCTCGTCGTAGCGGTTGTCATCGCGGATGACGCGCGGCACCAGTGTCCTGTCTTCGATGGTGACCGGCTGATATGCAACTCGGCCCTTGTCGGCGTCATAGCTGACTTCAACGGTACCGATCATCGGGAAGTCTTTGCGGAATGGATGACCGATGAAGCCATAGTCCGTCAAAATGCGTCGCAGGTCCGGATGGCCTTCGAACAGAATTCCGTATAGATCGAAAACCTCGCGCTCGAACCAGTTCGCCGAATTCCAGATATCAACGACAGAGCGAACGATCGGCGGATTGTTGCTGCCGGTGTAGACGCGTAAACGCAACCGCGTGTTGTGCCGCAATGACAGCAATTGATAAATAACCGCAAAACGGCGCGGATCAAACTCGTCGGCCTCATCCAGGATGACCGGTTTGCGATTCACGCCACGACTGAAACCACTCTCGGTAGCACTTGAGGTTGTCCACTCGGTGTCGCCGTAGTGCAGGTAGTCGACGCCGCAAACATCCATCAGCATTTCGAATCCGAACTCGGCTTCATTGCGCAACGCCGTGGCAACCGTAATCAGGTCATCCTTGCCAACCTCGATCGCCAGCTCACCACATGTCGACACAATGCGCATCACCTGGTCGCCGAAGCGCTCGTCAATTCGAGCTGCTAATGTCTCGTGCCGGTCAGTCATTTTTTTTCTTATCTGGCTATTGTGCTCGTGCGGCGAATCTTGTTTTGCAGCTGGATTAACCCGTATATCAGTGCTTCCGCAGTCGGCGGGCAGCCTGGTACATAGACATCGACGGGGACAATACGATCACAACCACGCACAACGGCATACGAGTAGTGGTAGTAACCGCCACCATTTGCACAGGACCCCATCGAAACAACCCAGCGAGGTTCTGGCATCTGGTCATAAACTTTGCGCAATGCAGGCGCCATCTTGTTAGTAAGCGTACCTGCAACAATCATGCAGTCGGACTGCCTGGGACTGGGCCGGAAAATAATACCGAACCGATCAAGATCGTAGCGGGACGCGCCCGCCTGCATCATCTCGATGGCACAGCAGGCCAGGCCAAATGTCATGGGCCACAAAGATCCGGTTCGAGCCCAGTTCATTACTGCGTCGACACTGGTAACAACGAAACCCTTCTTTTGCAGGCTCTCGCCGGCGTCGGCGGCGCCCACTGCTGGTGCCGTCTCTTTAGCCGAATTCGCTAATCCCACTCGAGCGCCCCTTTCTTCCATTCGTAAATGAAACCGACCACAAGAATGGCAAGAAAAATCGCCATCGAAACAATTCCAAAACGACCCACTTTGTCCAGCGAGACTGCCCACGGAAACAGGAACGCAATTTCCAGGTCGAAGATGATGAAGAGGATGGCAACCAGGTAGTAACGCACATCGAATTTCGTGCGCGAATCGTCAAACGGCTCGAAGCCGCATTCGTAAGGCGACAATTTCTCTTCGTCCTTACCGCCGCGCCCGATCAGAAATCCCAATGCCAGGAGGACCAGACCAATGGCCGAGGCCACCGCGAGAAATACGAGAATGGGGAAATATTCGTGTAGCATTATTGCCTGTTCCAGAGCGCCTGTACTGCGCGACATTGTAGTCAGTGTGTCGCGCTTTGAAAACAACAAAAAGTTTGGTGCTCTGGGCGAGACTCGAACTCGCACGGCTTGCGCCACTGCCCCCTCAAGACAGCGTGTCTACCAATTCCACCACCAGAGCAATAAAATACGGCCGAGACCAGCGGCCTGCTATTCGGAGTTACCACTATCCTCAATCGGATCTTCCGCAAGGGATGGCACATCACTGTCAATCTCGGCCGGCTCAAGTGCCGGGACATCGTCGGCCGGAATTTCGTCAGCAATATCGGGTACAGCATCGGCCTGCTCTTCTATCACCTGCGTTTCGTCAATCAGGCGCTCTGGCTCTGTAACGCGCTGCGCGCTCAGGTAAGCCAGGGTGAGACTGCTCGCAAAAAAAGCCGTGGCCAGTACTGCCGTGGCGCGCGAGAAGAAACTGCCGGATCCACGTGCACCAAATACTGTGCCCGACGCACCCGCGCCGAATCCGGCGCCAGCATCGGCACCCTTGCCGCGTTGCAACAGCACCAGCGCAATAATACCCAGTGCAATTATCGTGTGTGCAATCAGCACACCTTTCTGAATCGTTTCCATCAAAACCTCAAATACTGGCTGCCGCAGTGGCAATCGCCAGAAAATCGTCCGCCTTCAGTGATGCCCCGCCAATCAGGCCGCCATCGATGTCAGACATAGAGAATAAACCTGCCGCATTGTCGCCTTTCACGCTGCCGCCGTACAGGATAAGTATTGCCTCGGCGATATCGGCGTCATGCGCCCGCATCGTCGAACGAATAAAGTGGTGCACATCCTGGGCTTGTTCCGGCGTAGCAGTCATGCCGGTGCCGATGGCCCAGACCGGTTCATAGGCCAGCACTGCCATCGTAAATGCGCTAATCCCGACCGCCTCCAGAACCGCGCCCAATTGCTCGGCAATGACAGCCTCGGTTGCGCCGGCCTCACGCTGCTCCAGGGTCTCGCCAACGCACAAAATAGGCTTCAGACCACCCACAATGACTGCCTTGAATTTCGCCGCCACGTCATCGCTAGTCTCGGCAAACAGGCTGCGCCGCTCCGAGTGACCCACGATCACATATTCACAACCGATATCGCTGAGCATCGAAACAGACACTTCACCCGTAAAAGCACCGGCCTGGTTTTCCGAGACTGTCTGCGCTCCCAACAGGAGATCGCTACCACTGAGCTGCTCTGCAGCGGCCGCCAGATAGGGAAACGGTGGACTGACTAAGAGTCTTACTCGCTCAGAATCGGGCGCGCCCGCCAGAATCCCGGCCAAAAGCTCGGAATTGCCCGCAGAATCGCCATTCATCTTCCAATTACCGGCAACCAGAATGTCTCGCATGGAAGGTATCTCCAAGCCCCAAAAAGGCGCGCAGGATACCGGGGCTAACCCCGCAAATCAACGTGATTTATGACCGTTTCAGTTGGCGGCGTCCGCGACCACGGCCGCCAGACGCTCTGCCAGGGCAACCACCTGGTCGCGATCCTCGCCCTCAACCATCACGCGGATCACCGGCTCGGTACCCGAAGCACGCAAAACCACGCGTCCGGTATCGGCTAATTCGCTTTCGGCCACGACCACCGCATCCTGTATCACCGTGGATGTGCTCGGATCAAATCGCTTCTCGGTTCGCACATTGAGCATGGTTTGCGGGTATTTCGGCATACCGGCCGCCAGTTCCGACAGCGCTTTGCCGGTCTGCTTCATAATCGCCAGGATCTGCAATGCACAGACCAGCCCGTCGCCGGTTGTGGTCTGGTCGAGAACGATCATGTGCCCGGAGGTTTCCCCACCGATGACACCGCCCGTCTGTCTGAGTGCCTCCAGGACATAGCGGTCGCCCACGCTGGCGCGGCGAAATTCAATATCAGCGCGGCTCAGAGCGTGCTCCAGGCCCAGATTGCTCATCACGGTGCCGACGACCGGCCCGGTGAGTTTGCCGGCACGCTGCCGCGCTGTGGCCAGTATGTAAAGAAGCTGATCGCCATCGATCAGCAGGCCATGCTCGTCGACCATGACCACGCGGTCGCCGTCGCCATCGAGCGCGACGCCAACATCGGCCCGGACAGCCGGCACGGTCAGCTGCAGCAGTTCGGTGTGCGTCGACCCGCAACCGTCATTGATATTGCGGCCGTTGGGCGAACAACCAATCGGAATAACCTCGGCGCCAAGATTGGAAAGGGTCCGCGGTCCAACCTTGTAACCGGCTCCGTTGGCCCCGTCGAACACCACTTTCACCCCTTCCAGGCTCAGTTCTTTCGGAAACGTCGATGCCGCAAATTCCTGGTAGCGCACGCGCGCAGTATCGATGCGCTTTGCCTTGCCCAGGCTGCCTGATTCGCGCGTGATCGCTGGCTGCTCCAGATGTGCCTCGATCTGCATCTCAACATCGTCACTGAGTTTCGAGCCGCTACCGTCAAAAAACTTGATGCCGTTGTCTTCATAGCGATTGTGCGATGCGCTAATAACCACGCCGAGGTCGGCTTTGAACTGCTGCGTCAATTGAGCAATGCCCGGAGTAGGCAACGGACCCAGCAGCAATACGTCGACGCCGGCAGCTACAAAGCCTGCTTCCAGCGCAGATTCGAACATGTAGCCGGACAGCCGGGTATCTTTGCCGATCAGAACGGTACCGCCTTCGGGAACCAGCACCTGGGCCGCTGCACTGGCGAGACGCATGGCGAAATCGGCCGTCATCGGCTCCGCGCCGACTTTGCCCCTTATTCCATCTGTACCAAAGAAATTCCTGCTCATCATTTCCTGCCGGTTTCAATTAAACATCGTGCAATGCTCAATGCATCGACGGTCTCTGCGACGTCGTGCGCCCGGACAATCTGCGCGCCCTGCAATACCGCGGCAACTGCTGCTGCAAGACTGGCTGCCAACCGATCGCCAACATCGCGCCCGGTGATAGTTCCCAATGTCGACTTGCGTGATACGCCGATCAACAGCGGACAACCGATCTCCTGCAATTGTCGCAGATTCCCGAGCAACTCCATATTTTGTTCAGGCGTCTTGCCAAATCCAAAACCAGGATCCACGACCAGCAAGTCCTTGCTCAGACCTGCCTGGTCACATTGTGCCACGCGACTGGCCAGAAACTGTGTGACCTCGGCCACAACATCGTCGTATTGCGGCTCGGCCTGCATCGTCCGCGGATCACCCCGCATGTGCATCAGGCAAACCGGCACTTGCAACTCGACCGCTGTGTACAGTGCGCCTTCGGCTTGCAGCGCACATACATCGTTGATCATTGCGGCACCGGCCGAGACAGCTTCCCGCATGACGCCCGGTTTGCTGGTGTCGATTGATACGGCGATGTCGAACTCGGCAACAACCGCCTCTATCACCGGGATAACCCGATCGAGTTCTTCCTGCTCACTGACCTCGGCAGCGTCCGGCCGCGTCGACTCTCCGCCAACATCCAGAATAACCGCACCGTCGGCCACGATCTGGCCCGCCTGACGCAGCGCTGTTTCGGGCCTTATGAATTGGCCGCCATCCGAAAAGGAGTCCGGCGTTACATTGAGCACGCCCATGACGCACGGGCAGTCCAGTTCGAGCACGCCGAGTCGAAGCCTAGTGTTCGCTTGCAGGGCCACCGATTGACCCGGTCGACTCGTTTTCCGGTTCCTTGGGGTCCGCGCCAGTAGACGAGTCCATTGAGTCGTCCCAATCCTTTGGAGGACGCGGCTCTTTGCCATCCATGATGTCTTTTATTTGCTCGGCATCGATCGTTTCGTATTTGACGAGCGCCTTGGCCATCGCGTGCAGCTTTTCAATATTCTCTTTGAGAAGGGTTTCGGCACGAGTGTAGTTCGAATCAATAATACAGCGCACTTCTTCGTCGATCGCATGCGCGGTTTCATCCGACACCTGCTTGTGCTGCGTGACCGAACGACCGAGGAATACTTCGCCCTCGTCCTCACTGTAAGTGAGCGGCCCGAGGCGGTCTGACAGACCCCATTTGGTTACCATGTTGCGCGCAATTTCGGTCGCCCGCTCGATGTCGTTAGACGCCCCGGTGGTAACGCCGGATGAACCCAGGATCATGTCCTCGGCGATACGCCCACCAAACAAACTGGAAATTCGACTCTCCAGGCTTTGCTTCGACATGCTGTAACGATCTTCTTCCGGCAAGTACATGGTCACGCCGAGGGCGCGGCCACGCGGAATGATGGTGACTTTGTAGACAGGATCGTGTTCCGGAACGATGTAGCCCACGATGGCATGTCCCGCCTCATGATAGGCCGTATTCAGCTTTTCCCGCTCGCTCATCACCATGGAGCGCCGTTCCGCACCCATCATGATCTTGTCTTTGGCTTTTTCGAATTGCTCCATGCTGACAACGCGGCGATTCGCTCGGGCTGCAAACAACGCCGCCTCGTTGACGAGATTGGCCAGATCCGCGCCGGAGAAACCAGGGGTTCCACGGGCAATAAGGGCCGGCTTCACATCGTCATCCAGCGGCACCTTTCGCATATGTACTTTGAGAATGAGTTCGCGGCCGCGAATATCGGGCAGCGGCACCACGACCTGGCGGTCGAAACGACCGGGCCGCAACAACGCAGGATCGAGAACATCAGGACGGTTGGTCGCAGCGATGACGATAACGCCCTCATTGCCTTCAAAGCCGTCCATCTCAACCAGCATCTGGTTCAGTGTCTGCTCACGTTCATCATGTCCGCCACCGAGCCCGGCACCACGATGACGTCCGACGGCGTCCAGCTCATCGATAAAGATAATGCAGGGCGCCTGCTTTTTAGCCTGCTCAAACATGTCGCGTACACGCGACGCACCCACGCCCACAAACATCTCGACAAAGTCGGAGCCGGATATCGTGAAGAACGGCACCTTGGCCTCGCCTGCGATCGCCCGGGCCAGCAATGTTTTACCCGTACCAGGTGAGCCCACCATCAGTACGCCTTTCGGAATCTTGCCACCCAGGCGTTGGAACTTGCTCGGGTCCTTGAGGAATTCGACGATCTCGGACACTTCTTCCTTGGCCTCATCTATCCCGGCCACGTCCGCAAACGTGACACCCACCTGGTCCTCGCCAAGGAGTCGCGCCTTACTCTTGCCGAAGGACATGGCACCGCGCCCGCCGCCACCCCCCTGCATCTGGCGCATGAAGTAGATCCAGACGCCGATCAGTAACAGGATCGGAAAGGAACTGAACAGAAGCTGCCCGATAATGCTTTGCGACGGCGGTTCAACCGCGCTGAAATGCACGCCATTTTTGAGCAACAGGTCAACCAATGGACCCGTGTCGGTTTCCGGGTTGATCGTGTAATACGCCAGTGAGTTGCGAGTGCCAAAAGCGATGTGGGTATTCTCGTCCGAGAACTCGACAACATCGACCTGGCCGGCCCTGACCTGCGACAGAAAATCAGAGTAATCCCTGACCTGCGGCTGCCCGCCGTTGACAGTTGATAGTCCCTGCACGACAGACAGCAGAACTACGATAATCACAATGAAAACCAGGACGTTTTTGGTCAGATCATTCACATTCAGAATCCACGGCGAAATGCGCCAGAAATAAAGGAGTTAGATGCGCTCTAACGGTTTAGACACTACTACACTTGATAGTTTCTCGCTACCAAGTACACCTCACGGCTACCGGCCCTGGAGGCCCTGGGTTTCCTGACTTTAACACTCGAAAAACTGCTGCGAACGTCTGCCACGAATGGGTCAATTCCTGCGCCCTGAAACAACTTGATAACGAAATTACCTCGTTTCCCCAAAACCTGCCGCGCGAAGTCCAGCGCCAATTCTGCCAGATACATGGCGCGCGGCTGATCTATAGCTCGGTTGCCGCTGATATTGGGGGCCAAATCACTCATTACAAGGTCGACTTTGCCCTCGCCCAGCAGTTCCTGAAGCTCACTGAGGACTGCCTCGTCCATGAAATCGCCCTGAATAAACTCGGTATTCGGCAATCCATCCATTGGCAGCAAATCGATGGCCACAATTCGCACCCTGCCTTTGAGCTTTTCGCCGACGTACTGGCTCCAGCTTCCGGGCGCCGCGCCCAGGTCCACGCAGGTCATGTCAGGCCGCAGTAAACGCTCCCTGTCATCTATTTCCTCAAGCTTGTAAACCGCTCGCGAGCGCCACCCGTCCCGGCGCGCCTTTTGCACATACGGATCGCGTTCCTGGCGTTCGCGCCAGCTCAATCCCGAACTGCGAGGTTTACTCATCGAAACACACTGTTACACTCCGCGCCCATGGCACTAAGTGAAGCACAAAAGAAGCATCTGCGTGGTCTCGGACACCAGCTCAAGCCGGTCATCATGATCGCCGAATCAGGCTTGTCCGAGTCCGTACGGGAAGAGTACGAAGCTACGATCCTGCACCACGAACTTATCAAGGTCAGCGTTCGGGTCGGCGATCGCGCCGCACGCGGCGAGATAATCGAAAAGCTCTGTGCCGCAAACTCGACTGAGCTGGTGCAACGCATCGGAAACATGGCCTTGCTGTATCGGGAAAATCCAGAGAAAAAGAAGAAAATCAGGCTACCGAACCGCTAGGTCTTTCTCTCATTTTTAGGCTGGCCGTGACTCGCATTTCGTGCCCACCAAAACAATTTTCTAAATCCTTTGGCCCCAAATATGAGCCACAGACTGATGGCAATTTCTGGCAGGTACTTGGCCAGCTTGATCTTCAGTTCCGGGTCACCGCTAATGAAACCGTCACGGTATAACATCAAATCCTGTACCAACCACGGCAGGATCGAAGCAAGCAACCACAGCCCAATGAGCGCACAGCCCATCGCAAGCCATAAGTCTGGTGACGCGGAACTTGCGGGTTCGCGCGCTGTAGGAGTCAGTAGCTTTCCGGCGATGGTCATAGGAAAGCGCCACATGACGAACAGCAACAATATAGCGAGAACCGCGATCCCGGTATAGAAAGTGAAAGACACGCCCGGGCCAGTCTGAGCACTAACTTGCGTGTAGTAGACCGGTATCGCAAAAACAAAATGCACAGCGAGCCAGATGGCGAATAAACGTACGGCAACTG
>Ga0255047_10001011_pt1 | contig 21467 bp, 23 predicted proteins | sample JV7_2_1_MG_FD_183640 | JGI IMG/M metagenome (GOLD analysis project Ga0255047, IMG submission 183640) | Seawater microbial communities from Jervis Inlet, British Columbia, Canada - JV7_2_1 | ecosystem: Environmental > Aquatic > Marine > Inlet | place: Canada: British Columbia | collected 2016-10-06 | reverse complement strand
GATTCAAGAGTGAGCTGGAATGTCAAACACAAGCCCTCATAAACCAATTTGATTGGTGGGCCTGTATTCCTATATCTAGTTTTTAGAAAGGAGAAGAATGACAAAAATAAATGTCGAAAGAGAAATGCATCCTAAACGCTGGTCAAGATGGTGTTACCCGATAATGAAAGACTATAAGATTGTCTGTTGTGATTGTGGACTTGTTCACGATATGGAATTTCGTGTTACTGGGGATTACGACCATGTGGAATTTCGTTCCAGGAGAAACAACAGAAGTACCGGACAGGTCAGACGTCACATGAGGAGAAAAGAGGAGAGGATATGACGATGCAATTTACCGAAGAAGAGAATGATGATGCCAGTCTTGAAAGGTACAATAAGGCGGCTCAAATCGTTGATAAAGAAATAGAGATTGAGCGTGGGCCGTGCATATTTTTCAATGAGCCTACGCCAGTTGATACTTACTTGCGGGATTTAAGGATCGAGGTCGAAATTTTAACGCGGTTGCTGGCAGAAAAAGCGGGATTAGCGCGTTCCCGCGTCACGCTCAAGGTTCACGAAATAAAGAACCTTTTCCCTAGTTTCGACGGTTCTTCACCGTTGGAAAGGGCAAAAGAAATGTCGCGTATCATAGATGAAATGTCAGATGACGAAATAACTTTTCAACTGAAAAAGCGACTCCGCTATTCTGAAACTACCAGGGAATAGCCAATTTGAATAACGGAGCGCTCACCAACGGGAGGGGAGGTGACATAACTATAAAGGCAATAAATTAATATGACAACAAAGCAATTACCATATAAGCCCCATTGGGTTGCCAAAGAAATCCGACGCATGAGAGAAGAGCGTGGATTGAGTCAGCTAACGCTTGCAAGCATGGCAGATACCACACCCGCTACATTAGCTAATTATGAAAGCGGGAAGCGAAACATGCACTTGGTCAGAGTGGATGCTGTACTTGAGGCATTGGATTATGAAATCGACATTCATCCAAAAGACAGGCAAAAATTACCTGACGTCAGACAAGAGATTTCAAATGCCATAAAGCATTTAAAGAAATGTAATGGCAGCGCCAATGTTTCATATCCAGACCCAACAATCAGACCTAGAGTTTCATTGTTTGCTTCCGAAGAAACAAAAAATATCTATACGAACATAGAATCTGCGATAAATTGCCTTGAATTAGCTCAAGATAAATTTATCAAGGAAAATTCAAACTAATTCTTTGGTCGCATAGCCCTATCACCAAACCACCAAAGCACTGCCGTTGACGACATATAAATAACGCTTTGAATTATAGCTTCCTGCTGCGCAAGATCACTTATGCGAATGTAAATGAAAAGCATCAGACCTATCAGAGCGAATGTCAAAAGCGGGCGAACCAGTCGTAATATCGCTGCAACCCATGGATAACTTACTCCAGCGGATATATCGTGCTGATAACTTGCTGTCTTCGCAGCCCCTGCCGCCTGGGCTTCAACAATACCCAATTCACTTTCAAGCTCTTGAGAACGTAATTCATTCTGGAGTCTTGTCATCTCCATAGTTCTGGCATGTTCATTTTTGGCTTTTTTCTCTTCTTGCCAACCATCAATGAACCCAAATACTTTTCCCAAAACCGATCCAAGTATGCCTGTAGCACCACCTGTTAGTGCCGTCATAATAAAATCAAGCATCTACCACTCCCTTCGCCTGCCCATATCGATGTGCATGAATGTCCGGTATCTCATTCCAAATCCAGTGAAACCAACGCGCTCTGCCTCGTCCCGCAACTTGGATTTATCCATACCTCTCAATTGGACATCGTGCGCATGGCCCTCTAAATGACTCGATTTTGGCGCGCCACCCACACATGAATTATGGTAAGGGGAGCGATACGAGGATGATAGAAAAATAGGCACACCAAGATTCATCCTTAACTGATCGAGCGCCATCAGAGCCTCGGCGTGAATGAGGATGGAGCCGGTCCCTTTGCAGGCAATTTCATGTGGCTTGAAGAACTTGCAAGGCCACATTCTTGCAGGAATTTCAGAACACTTTGCATAATGCAATCCGCTCACTTGGTATCGCCATTACCGAAGCGATCACGCAGCGATGTGAACCTGTCGTCCAACCGATCACGAGCCTTGTCTTCTCGCGATAAAACACTCTCGTTTGCAGACCACAGTTTAGTGATATTTTTTTCAGCCTGATCTAACTGAGCCACAAGTTTTACAGTAGTCCGTGACCAATCTGCTGCCTCTTTTTCAAGTCTATCCAAATCCTTTCTTGCACCAACCATATCTTGATATGTTTGATCCGCTCTCGCCTTAACTTTGACGAGCGCAATTAATCCTGTGAGTGCCAGGATAGCGATAGGAAGGAATGTCTTGAGGGATGCAATATCCATCAAGTATCAATTTTCTTTGAATATTTTCTTGATACATGATCTGGAACTTGTAAACAAATCAGATCAGCATTATCAGGAGATGGATATTTAAGTAAATGGTCTGTGCGGACAAGATCGCAAGCGGCCTTATTAGGCCATATCATATCCGTAGTGATAGACGCATCATGTCGGAATAATACCGCAGTTAGGCTCACTTTGGTTGCGACCACGAGAACGATCATCCACACGTAAAATCACAATCTGTGTCAAATCAATCCGCGCTCTCTAAGAACGATAGAGACGGCTGCAACTGCAATGCCCGCAACGGCAATCCAAAAGTTATCTATTAGAACCGATACACCAACAATAGCTGCCGCCGCTGCTGCCCAACTTGATGGTTCAATAGATCGATCAGTAATCCATTTTATTATCATGAATCCTCATTGATGTTTTTATCGCCTTGGTCTTCGTCGCCCAAGACAAGTACCCAAAAGTCTATCTGGAATAGCTTTAAGCGTAAACCAAATACGATGAAACAGCAATATCGTGAAATTTACAGGCTTACATAACAAAAGAGGTATTAAGATGTTCTGTTAACCCCTTCAGTAATAAGCAAAACTTCGCCCGAAGTTCCTTGAATAGCATTTACAGCTAATGTCGAGAGATTTCCATTATGCCTGGACATTACGAAGCTGCCACCAGCAACAATCTTAATTCCTTGATTGGCGACTGCTGTGTCACCAACCTTAATATAAGCAGCGTCACTGGCATCATCATTTTGAATGAGAAGATATTTTCTATTCACATTTGCGGCTTTTGCCACTTGGCTTGTGGCGCTTGTGGTTAAGACCGTATGAGTCAATGTTTGAAAATGATCTTGTCTCGGTTCAATTTCATTTTGGCTTCCGGCTGTCATTATAAAATTCCTCTAAAGTTAAAGTTAAGCCGATTCATCCGGCCAAGTGATATGGTACTCATTTGGGAAACCTTGTTTTGATCTCGGCGACCTTCGCAGCCCACGTTCCTGCCGCTACCTCGCCGCGCTCTTCTTCTAGATGGAGGTGGTCAGCTTCAGCTTGATAAGCGTTGCGGCGGTTATTCTGAACTGCTTCCGCCGCTCTATCCGCCGCGCCATCGGCCCATGCCTGCTCCTGTGCGTCTCTCGCGGATTCTTCCGCAGCGGTGAAGGCGACCTCCACCCCGTCGATCATATGATGTCTAGACATTTTAATTAATTATCCTTTACGCTTTTTTCATTCCCAAAAATGTAAACTCGCCAGTAGCAGTTCCGTTGTTGGGGTAAAGTTGAATAGCATCTACATCAGCGGCACTCGCCCGCATGGCAGCACCGGCAAAGTAGGCCATCTTTACGTCGTCCCACTGATTAGCGTTGAAAATGTTGATATAACAATTCACGGCGGCGTCGGGGTTTACTATGAAAAGGTATCCCATGTTGTGTTCGCCCGAGGCGTTTCCACCGTTCGCACCTTGTAAGGTTATGTGGTCATTACCCGCAGAATACTCGATAGCCGTAGCGTTACTATCGTTCGTCGTCGTGCCTGCATATCGATAATCTGTAGCACCGGAATCGTATGAGCTTCCACCATTGCTCGACGTTCTCAAATAAAGCCGCGAATTATCAGTGCCAGGGGTATATCGCCAAAACACTTGGTACGCGCCATAAGTTGACGAATCAAACCCTGTGAAAGAGATAGTAGATGCCGCCGTTGCCACAGTATGTGTAATCATAGTCCAAGCACCTCCAGAAGGTGTTGCGAAACTGAGGGTGCCACTTCCATTTGTTTGGAGGACATCGCCGCTTGATGATCCATCAGCATCAGGAAAAAGCAAGGACGCATCACCAATCGCAACCTTGCCGGTGCCTTTGCCGGTTAGTGCTAAATTGGTGTTCGTGCCGGTTGCGGCTGTGACGGCATCAGATTCAATGGTACTCATTTTGGATACCTCGATTTAATTTCGGCACGCTTCGCGGCCCAAGTTCCGGCAGACACCTCACCCGCCTGCTCCTCAAAATAGAGTGTGTCAGCCTCTGCTTGGTAGGCACCACGGCGATTGTTCTGAACCGCTTCTGCTGCTCTGGCTGCTGCGCCATCCGCCCAGGCTTGCTCCTCCGCATCGCGCGCGGCTTCCTCCTCTGGGGTGAAGGCGACCTGTGCGTCGTTAACCATATGGTGTCTAGGCATGAGCGATTCCCCATACTGTCATTCGGCCTGAAGTTATGTTGCCTGTGTTCATAAGAACCTGTACGCGGTCGACAGTTATAACCGCTGTTCTATGCCCATGTACCGTGCCTCCCCTCGTTCTTGGTTCAGCGCTTATGGACGTCCAGTGTCCAATAAGTTTGGGGAATGTAGTGGCATCTCCCGGCTGGGTTAAATACAGCATAGCCCCCATCCCTTCCCCAGTGGCGTTCCCAATGCCTCCGCCTATTCTTATAACTGAATCTGAGGTACTAGAAGTTGCTGCATAGCTGGTTGAATTATCTACAACTACGCCGGAGTGATATCGATAATCGCCGGAAGTCGTATCGATCCCACTTGCGTCACCTAATCGGAAATCAAGGTTCGCATCATCTGTAGCGGGAACCATGTCCGAAATGGCAATTACAAAGGTGTCATAGGTGCTATTCAGCCCTGTGACGGTCACTGTAGCGCTGTCACTAGCAACTGCCGTGCCGATTATATTCCAAGCACCGCCGCCAGCCGCTGGTGCATTCCAAGTTCCATCGCCTCGCAGAAAAGTCGAACTGCTCGCGGTTCCAGAACTTGTGCGGATACTAGCCATCGGAACACCGGCTACGGAACCAACCTTGAACGAGGCCTCGATGTCAGGAACACCGGAGCCGTCGCCGGAAATACTTAGATCACCGTTGGTCGTTTTGCTGGTGAGAACGTCAGCTTTTAAGGTTGAGGTCATCAGCTAGGCTCCTCTGGCCATGTGGGATTTGAGGGATCAGCCGTGTTCGCCGGAAGATCGCGAAGTGCTGTGCGATAGGCGGTCTGTGCGTCAGTGATCGAACCACGCAAAACCCACCAGTCCGTTTCAGTCAACAACCTATTGCGCTCACCGCGCACTTGTTCCCAAGCCAGAGCGGTGGCGGCGGCAGCTTCAACATCGGTATCGCGGGTGACTGTCTTTGCGGATGCATCGATTGTCCATAAAGACTGATTACCGCCGGGGTCTTGAACCACAAACCCGCTGTAAGCCGCTGCATGGGTGTCGGCATCAGCTTCAATCTCAAATGGCTGATACTTAGCTAATCTATTATCAGCCGTGACGCCGGTGATCGATAGAAACATATTATTCTCCTAGTTACATATAAGTTATGTTCACCGAACCGGCGTTGAAACTACCACTAGCATTAAAGAATTTTAATTGTGTCAATTCCCCCGATAGCTGTTTACGTCCAGCGCAAGTATTTTGCCTATTGCTGGACGCTGGACACGACATGGTTCCGAACATTGTCCAGCAATGGTTAGTGGAATCTTGCAAGGTAAAAATTACTGAACCGGAATGCGTGATACCCGCACCGTCATTGGAGTTCTGCAATGAGAAATGAGCGGTGGAGCCTGAAGTATAAGACACATTGGCGTTTATGGCTCTGGAGGCGACTGAGAGATAGCCGGATGTTTCGAGTCCTCCAGAATCTCCTAGTTGAACTATTAGTATGCCGCTACTGTTGCTTGACACGGCGTCCAGCCCCAACACAATCATCTTAGTTCCTGCCGGAATACTACCAAATGTTACGTTGTTACCGGAAGTAGTCGCGACCTCCGTTCCCATGGTCATCCCAGCACTGGCTGCTGCCGTCGATTGCCAGGTACTTCCGTTGCTCGTCAAGATGTTCCCACTTGTCGAGGGCGCGACGACCTGAAGAGCGCTCGTCCCATTACCCAATAGGACGTTGTTTGATGCGAATGTGGACGCCCCGGTTCCACCATTGGCAACACTGAGGTCGGTGCCCGACCAGTTGCCATTATTGACGCTAACAGCTTCAAACGCTGGTGGACTGCCAGCGCCGGTACTGGTTAAAACCTGACCGTCAGTTCCCGGGCCAACGTGGACTGGGTTGCCTGACGCATCGTAGGTGATAACTACCCCGTCAACCCCCGTTGCCATTTTCGCAAGGGTTACGGCATCGTCTTGGATTGAAGCAGTGGGAACCCCGGCTGATCCGCCCACCTTGAACGACGCCTCGATATCAGGGACGCCTGATCCTGCACCCGTGATTACAACATCGGTATTTGAACTGGCCGATGTGATCGCATCGGCTTTAAGGGTACTCATTTAATTCTCCTCATATCACTGCCAATACGCCGCTCACGGTTACTGTCACTCCCGACGAAACTGTAAGCGGTCCCGTGGCACTGGCATTTGTGCCGCTTGCGATTTCACATGAGTTGTCACAGGTAGCGCTATTCACGCGGAAGATGTCTTCAAGCCCTGAAGTTGTGTCGCCGGTTGCGGCTGTATTGCCTAGGAAATATCCAGCGCCGCCGCCAATTGATCCCCAGGCCGGGGAAGAACCGGCATATCCTTCAAACTCATTGGTTGTTGAATTATATCTAAACATCCCCGCAGCAGGAGAGCCGTCTCTCTGTGCTGTCGTTCCGCTCGGGATATTTGCACTTCCCGTTGCACCTGTTCTCGGCGTGAGGCCAGTGCCGGATAGCGCGATGGTGCCGCTGGTTGTGATGGGCGAACCGGATGTAACGCTAACGCCATCAGCGCCGGAGATCGCGACTGATGTGACTTGAGCAGTGGCAACTGAATCCGCCCAGCTTGTGCCGTTATAAAATCTGAGCTTGTTGCTGGTCGTGTTGTAATAGAGGTCGCCTTCATCGAGGCTACCTGTCGGATCACTGGATGCTACGCGATAGCGTTCAGCGAACGAATTAACACCAGCAATGTTGGTCGCCACAGTAGCCATATTGGTTACGTTTGCGCTCGTGCCGAGTGTGTTCATGTCAGTGACTATGTCTGCGGTGGCGAGCACATTCATATCTGTGACGACATCCGCCGTAGCGAGCACGTTCATATCTGTGACGACATCTGCCGTGCCTAGGATGGCAAGGTCCGCCACTGCATCGGCAGTGCCAAGCCGTCCAATCTCTGTGGCTTTCCCTGCCACGGCCCCGATATCTGTTGCATCAGCAGCCACGGACGTTATGTCGGAAGCTATCGCTGCCAGGGTATTCATGTCGCTCACTGCGTCAGCCGTGCCGAGAGTGTTCATGTCGGACACTACATCGGCGGTGCCGAGAGTGTTCAGGTCTGCTACTACGTCGGCAGTTCCCAAAATTCCCATATCAGTGATAACGCCAGATACACCGAGGAGGCCCATCGCGGTCACATTTGCACTTGTTCCCAGCAAATTCATATCGGTAACGATATCGGATGTAGCCAGGGTATTCATATCGGCCACAACATCTGATGTAGCCAGGACATTCATATCGGTTACTACGTCAGCCGTACCCAAAACATTCATGTCTGATACGACATCAGCAGTGCCTAAAATACCCATGTCTGTGATAACACCTGAGACTCCAAGCAATCCCATTGCGGTAACATTACCGCTTGTTCCCAACAATCCCATGGCAGTGACGTTTGCGCTTGTAGCCAACAAGTCCATATCAGTCACGATTGCAGCTGTACCTAGAGTATTCATGTCAGCAACAGCGTCTGCTGTACCAAGTCGGCCAATTTCGGTAGCCTTGGCTGCTACTGCGCCAATGTCAGTTGCATCGCCAGCAACCGCTGTAACATTTGCAGCTATTCCCGCAACCGTAGTTACATTTGCAGATATACCGGCTACAGCCGTGATATCAGATGTAATTGTCCCAAGAGTTGTAAGATTTGCTGAAGCTAGAGTGGTTTCAGGATCGCCATTGGCATCAAAACCAAATATCTTTGAGGCCCTTGTTGCCTTAATTGGTATTGTAAAATCATTTACTGTATCAAAAGGATCAGCCTTAAACATGAGCTTCTCAATATCACGCTCAGTTTGGAGATGCATAAGCGTGATTTTTGCAAGATCATCATTTAAAGCGCCGATATCAAATGATCCGGAAACAGGGAAATTGGCAGTTCTGGCAATGGCCATATCTCGAATAATGGTAACTGTTGCATTACTAACAGCACTTCCAAAGGTCACGGTGCCGCCACCGGACACCCCAGCACCTGTTGCTGTGTAATGAGTGGTCAAACTCTGAAGAACGCCATCCTTGTAGACTTTGAGATCAGCATCCGCAAACCATTCAAAACTAACAGTAAAAGCCGTTTGTGGCGTACCGCCGACAACGGTTACAACCCTTGGAGTAGTATCACTAATTGTAATTGGCATATTGCTTCCTACCGTGCTGCCTGTTGCGCTTCATCAAACATTTTGTTTAGTGCAAAATGATTATTTAATGGAAACATTCTTCTAATTGCACCCGCTGTACCTTCACCAAATTCTCCTCTTGAAGTATCGCTCAGTACTTTTCGTAAGTCTATAAGCCGAGAAGCTGTTGGGCCAAGTATAGAACCAGCAACAACTCTGTCAGGAAGATTTCTTTCTCCCTGGAAAATACTAGAGTTATTGGAAAAAGCAGCTAAAGCTCTTTCGATATCTGTAAAATACCCCAAAGCTCCCGAGCGATCTATTCCCGCAAGAATTGTTTCGGGCAGAGAATCTTGGCCGTATTCATATCCAGAGAGGTCTTTTTTCAGTTGATTAACAAAAACACCCATTCCAACTAACATAGCTAAACCATAAAGATTATAAGCCTGTCTTTCCTGAAGACCGGATATCAAAACACGCTGTGCTGCACCAACAGCAAATCCTTTGAATTGAGAAATAACAGAGCCGAGTTCTGTAGACATCCACAATGGTCTATCTGCCGCACCGGGAGTAACGATGGTTCGATCAACGTCTTGTTTAACCGCAGCACGAAAATGCATAACAGCTTCTAAATCGTCCCATGCGTCTGTATTCGCAAGAAAAACACTTCCTTGTTTACGAGCTCTCGCGATATGAAGAGCAATAAATGCATCTATATCATTTGGTCTTGAGCTTTTAAGAATGTCCCGCATAAGCGTTCCATCTTTATGGCCAATATCACCATGTTTATAGAACTCTTTCATTATTCGTTGTGCCATAGGGAGATCGATACCAGATCGTGCCAATTTAACAAAATCATGGGGCGCTTGTTTATATTTTCCCCATACCTCGTTTCCTCTAACCCAGAGATCGGCAGATTCAAAGATGCGGGAAGCAACAATTGAACCCGCCCATTCTTTGATGGCTGCGTTCCAGGGATTAAGCAGGTTAATCATTGAAAATGCTTCAGCACCACGATGAAGAATTTTTTCTAATCCTGTTTGACGGCCAAATACATCTCCCCACATATCTGACATCGCTAAAGCGCGAGTATTCATCACCATATCGGCACCAGTTCCCGAACGATGAGTTTCTTTTTGACTTAATTTTCGTATGTGAGAACTGTGCTGAAGAAGAGCATATGATGTTCCAAACACTCTATGGAACCCTTCAGTCATCATTGGTCTCGCAAGATCAGGAAGAGCCGACAAAACTACGCCGCCAAGCATTGATATGTAATTCCACTGCTTCATTACTCTGTAAAATCTTGACAAAAGTCTATATGGATCATCGGGAAGGCCATATGTGCCACGCAGCCTATCTCTTAAATCTCCTATATCATTTATATTTTGCTCAAGAATCTTTTTTGCTTTTGCTTTTTCTGCTGCTGGCAGAGAATTTATATATTCTTCTCCCAGACGCTTCATTTCTTGAATTGTGTCATACATATCAACAGTGTCGAAGCGCTTGACTATTTCCAAGTCAGTCGCAAAAGTTCTTACATGCGCCCGCAAGATAGTTTCAATATCATTTTCAATAAATTCAAAAAGCGCACTATCAGGCAAATCAATAAGCCGTTCTCTTGCAGATCGTGCAATGCCTGGATTATTGTCGCCTAAAGCACCAAAATCATGATCCCGGCGAATGCGCTCAAGCATTAGATCAAGCTCTTTATCAAGAGTTCGAAGCGGCACACCTTTATCTAGTAGGTATTTTCCTATTACTTCCCGGAAACCTGCTTCATTTGCCTCTATTTTATCAATGCGCCAAATACGAGGCACATAGCCTTCTTCATTGAAGACAGTTGGCCCCTCTTCTTCAATCCTATCAATATTCTCTTGTAGGGATTTTTCTTTCTTTAATTCTTGTCTTCTTTTGCCTGTCTTGGCTTTGGCAATACCCTGTAATGTAGTTAACTTTTTCCTTGCCGCCTGTAATTCGGCCAGTATAGCTTCTGTTCCCGTAGCAAGCTCTGAATCCCCAATTTTCTTTTCTAATTCAGAGATAATTTCTCTTTGTTTTCCTATAGCCTCACGAACACCTTTAATGCTGTCCTCAAGTGCTTCAATTTCAGTTCTAAGTCTTTTAATATTGGAACGATGATGAGCCGAAAATAAACCAGCGTCTATAGCCTCATCTCTCAATCTATTTAATAATTTCCTGACACGTTTTGCATAAGTCACAACATTTGGATTTTCATGAGCCTCGTTATTACGCAAGGCTATAGTGGTTTGCTCTCTATACTGCGCTTCAGTTACATCAGGACTTTTACCAAAAGTATCTTGAATACCAAGTTTAGCGCGGCCAATAACTTGTTCTGTTGCACTGTCTCCTAGATTATGTCCTCGCATAGAAGCATATTCTGTAATACCGACATTCAAAGTCTCTACAAGATCATAAAGCCAGTTAGTAGCAATTTTCGTTTCTACAGATACTTCTGTTGCTTGAAGCTGAAAGTTCGCATTGTAAAATAGACCGGGGCTTTCGATTAAGCCCGCAGTGACTTCTCGATTAAATGTTATCGGAGACATTAAAAGTCTTTTAAACGGAGTATCCGGAAGTCTCTCTAGCCCAAATGCCGGTGCTAAACCCGCCGCTTCCCGCTCTTCACGCGGAGTTGGGCCAGAAAATCCTTCTCTTGTTGCAGCGGCCCCCGTACCTTTAAATATTGGCCGTGTATCGTCCGCGCCTGGATGGACTTCCCTTCCACCACCAGTTTTTGGAAAGGGAGGACTCCCTGGACCACCGCGAGTACTAGATGAAAAATTATCTACATCATCCAAATACTGCTTTGAAAGTCTATTGACATACTTGCTGCCAAATTGCCCTGCTATTCCTCCAAATATGCCTACAATGCCAGTAGACAAAACTACATTCATCATACTTTCTTCGGCTGATCGTGTTGGCTGAGTATCGCTCAAAATCATTTCATCGAGCGTCATAGCCAGGAATGTCGGTGTAGCTGTAGTTTTAAAACCACGTGCAAATCCGATGCCTGTTTTTAACGCTCCAAAGGGAACTGCTACTTGCAAGGGGTCGGTTACTGCTCCCGCAAGCGACCCTAGTGCGGTATACCAACCATTAGACTGCATAATCTGTTTAGACAATAACTCTTCACGAATCCTTCTATCAGTTAGATAAACAGATGTTTCTTTGGTTAATCCCACATATTCCAAAGGAAACATGAGAGAATATTTGCCTATTTCAAATGGATCAATATCAGGAGCATCTTCTCCCTCTGCCTGCCTAATAGCCCTATTGTGAGAATCGGAAGCAGCAACGCTGGCAAATATATTATTATGCTTGAACCCTTCCGATATAATCCGCAACGGACTCCATTGATGATCGCGAATCATAACGGAAGACTCGGTTGCGCGGAAAGGCGGCATCCCGGCAGGAGTCGGAGGACTATAATTTAAAGGCGAAGGCTCCCAAGATTCGCCTGGGGCTTCATTATTAAATCTGGATTCAGCCATTTATTAAACTCTTATCCAGTCGGAGGATAGTTTTTTGCGGAAAGTCTTTGATGTTCAAGATGTTGCGAAAGTTTAAGACGCTTTTCTTCGCCAGCTTTTTTAAGATGCATGCGTTTCCAATATTCTTCCCGCGTTTCTCCTGCTCTCTGGGGCTCTTTCTGAGACATTCTGACTTGTATTTCATCATCAACAAATTCAAGGAATGATTCAGGCAGAGAGGAAGCACTCAATATTTCAAGCTCTTCGAGAGTTGCCATTACAAGATAACGGGTTGGATTATCTAATATTTTATTAAAGAGCGCAGCGCCCTCAGGTGTCATGCCTTTGGTTATCTTATTTTGATCTTTAGCAGGCACACTTGCTTTTTTAGTTCTTAAAGGATTTTCCGTAAAAAATATTTTGGAAATATCTTCAAGGTCTGATGGTTTAAGTCCTTTTGTTATCGGAACAAACTTTGCCAGTACAGATTTTGCATCTATATTTTCATTAGCTGCTTCATTTATTTTTGTTTCTGAAGACATAAAGCTGAAAAGTTTTGCATCATTCATTTCAGGGAATATGCCCAAATCAATTAATTCCCTGTGCTGAACAAGATTGGCCTCAGTGTCGGGCGATGACGCAAGTCTCCAGCCACTTCCAGTCAGGAAGTCACGCATAGCATCTTCATCTGAAACAGTGCCCTCAGGAGCCTCCTCAACCTGTTCTCTTGTTCCGCCGCCACCTGGGCCAGCGGGTGTGAACGCGGATGTGAACTCTGCTTCGATATCATCATCGAGAGCTATGATAATCTCATTTGCTCGAGCGCTTGACTTTTCATCGGTTAGGTCTTCGTTTACCGAATAACCCCCAATAAACGATAGAGGGATTTTGCTTTGGTCAGCCTCCCCAACATCAGGCACCTCTTCAAGGACCGTACTGTCGCCAGTATTTGCCCCCCATTTCATTTTGAGAATCTGTGTAATTTCAGATGCTCTATTTTCTATTCTTTCAAACAAGTTGGGATTATTTTCATCGAGCTTCATTGTCTTTTTATATTTATCGGAAAAATGTTTTACTACATTATCTAAAAAAAGAATTTCTTGAACAATGGGAACCTTTTCTCCAAATACTGTTGCGTCTTCAGCAGATTTTCTCAAAACATTGGTTAGCCATTGCGGTGGGCTTTCGTCTTGTGGAAGACTCCATATTAAATTCTCACCAAATCTTTCATAGATAGGAGTGGTCCCTTCTTCTTTGTGCCAAACAAAACGATATTGCTGTTGGTTTTCTTTGCCCTGTTTTGAAATCGGTATTGCTTCGATCTCGCCAGTTCTAATAGCTTCATACAAATCAAAGTCTGTATCTACATCAAACATTACATTGTCTGTAAATAGAGGAGCCAATAATTCGTATATAGCCATCTCAGAAATAAGAGTATTTATGGCCCCACCGGCATGTGGTATATCAGTAACAAATAGTGAACTCGGCTGGGCCTCCAGCGGATAAGGCACTATCTTCTCCGTGCCGCCCACGTTAGTGAAACCAATATTATTTCTTTCCTGAATTATTTCAAAAGCCTGTTGGAATGCTTTGGCTTGGCCATTTTTTGAATATCCATATATCTCCATCAGAGCTTTGGCAGTATTCCGTATTTCTTCCACGACAAATCTAGGTAGCGGTTCATCGGATGGCTTATTGCCTAAGATCGCCACAATGGGCAAAGTGGTAAATTTACCACCCCAAATACCTTCCCAAATTTTTCCAAGTATAGCTTTTTCTGCATCCCATGTACCGTCACCTCGTAGTCTCTTGATATTTACTTCCTCAAAGAAATTAAGTGCACCCTTAGGTGTCCAATTCTGAAGCGCCTCCTGTAGATTAAAATCGATCATCTCTTCCGAGCTACCAAAGTTTGCGTTTCTTGCACTTTCTTCCGCGTTTTCTCTTTTATCAATAGCCCTCCTAGCTTCATTCATCTGGTGCCAATTGGCTTCATACAAAACCCCAAGATTTGCTAGAGACGATATGTTAATTAGATTTGCTAATGATTCATTATTTATCTGTGCTAAAATATTAGGAGGAATCTCGCCGGGCTCTATTGTTTCACCTACATTAGCATCATTAGCAGCATGATCGATAACAGCGGCTTTTAAAAATTGCCCTATGCCACTTACAATCTCAAAACTATTTTCTTGATTGGGCATACCCGCCATATTCATTTGATTTATTATTTGATCGGGTAAGGGAAGGTTTTTAGCCACCAGTTTCAGAATTTCTGAAATACCTCGGTCATCTAAAAACAAGCGGGCCATGTTTGGCTCGCCCGTGATTTCAAGAGCGAGCTGCGTATACACCGTTGCAATGCTTTGTTTTTCTCCTTTTGTTATTGCCATTCCTGTGAGCGACGGAGGTCGATCCATAAGCCTGGTAACATCCGCTTGTGCAGCCTGTAGGGTGTCTTCTGCATTCTTGGCTGTTTGGCGCTTTCCATATGCAGCCTGCAATTCACCCTCGAGTTGCTTCAAGCGATCATTTGCTTTTATATGAATATCTGCATTACTTGGATTGTCCTCCTTCCATGCATTAATTTCTTTTTCTAAGGAGTAATACTGTGTGAGGATTTCCGTAAGGTTTCCTTGCTCAAGAAGGCCTAACCACACGGTAGCCTGTTGTTCTATTTTTAACTCAAATTCAGAATCTATTACTTTTATGTTGTTGTCTTGATTTTCTTTTATTTCTGCTTGTAGAGTGGCTTCGTGGGCCAGCAGTTGTTTCTCATCTTGTCTTAGTAGCTCAGATAACTCAGTCCTTTGATCCGGAGACATATCCTTTGTTAATGGATGATCGCCATCAATTATGGCATCAAAAAACAAAGAACTAGCTGTCTTGGCCTCAGTCCTTAAATTTTCCTGTTCTTCGAAATAGCTAGCTGGTGGAGGTATTTCAGCGCCGCCATAGGGGGCAAAAGACTGAGCAATCTGATCGGTGTAACCTCTTAATTCATGATATCCCAAAGCACGGGGGATCGAAGTATCTAGCTGACTAAATGTGAGATTATATTTTTCCGGGGTCACTAGATTAGCAGTAACGCCGTCTTCTAAGGTCTTAGTAAGTGCATCGATCTCTTGAGATGTTGCCTCAGAAATCTCACCTTCGTTTCTTATATTAGATAGGATTGTGTCTACTTTTGATTTTACATCCTTATCAATATCGGCGCTAAGTTGCTTATCGGCTTGTCGCTTTTGATTTCCCGCAATCTCTTTTCCATACTTACTCACATATTGTTCGGCATACATATTAGCACTTGGGACTAAATCCTCGTCCATGTTCTGGGTTAAGCCAGATTGAAAGGATTTAAATTCTTCTAAAAAATTTTCTAAATTAAATTGATTATTAAGATAAAATGTATTGGCCTGTTCATCGATATGCGTCTGTATGCGATACTCATATGCAGCTATAGCTGAAGCGTTATAAGCGGCATTAAAAACTTTCTCCTCGTCATCATGAAGCTGAAAATCTTTCAATTGATCCTTAGTGAGATTGGAAACATCCCGTGTGCCAGCCTTCGTCCCCTTTATGCCAATTTCTTCAGCAGTCTTATTAAAAAAATGCTGTGATAATTGACCAATTTGATCAGCGGCTTGACTCCATCCTTCTGATAAATTTGCCGAACGGACTATACCAGGGATATTAACCGAGATTTCCGATCTATAGGTTCTATTAACCATTACGTTGTCTTACTTATTGATTTATAAGATTTATACGAAGAGTATCCAGTTTGGGCCGCTTTTCCAAAAGCAGACCATTTTTTGGATTGAGCCTCGGCTTTAGATTGTGCTGCACCAAGTTGATTAACTTGTATTCCAGTAAGTGTATTTGACCGAATAGTTGATAAAGTTCTATCTAATTCTGCCAATGCGAAAGTATCCCTAGCGACTGGTGTTCCGCCAGTACGGGGATTTCTTTGACCTTGTGCTGCACCTTGCGCTATAGACGCCTGTAGTAATTGGCGATGACGCTGCATCTCTGCTGCTTCCTGTTGCAATCCTTGAACTCGAATCGCCTCACGCTGCGCATCGTATTGCTGTCTTTCCAAATCAGCCTGTTTTTGGGCTTCTCCAGCAGCTTTCAATTGGAATCCCATACTAACTGCGCCCATAATCATCGGTAATGCTGCGGCACCCATTAGAAAACCACCTCTTTTTCTATACCAAGTATTGTCAATGGCAATGGCGCATCTTGCGTAATTGTAACTTGGCCTAATTTATCATAGCCCAGAATGAAAAATTCATACGTTCCGGTCTTGGCAACAGGTGCTGCACTCAAATCATCAGTGACCTCATATAAGGGAACAACATTGCTACCAATAGTCCATGTGTAGGAATCAATAACAGCTAGATTGACACGCGCAATACGTTTCAATTCACCTAAAATAGTTCCTATAGATAGAGTGAACTCCACAGGAAGGGTTGTTATCGTCGGAGCAAAATCAAATCCAATATCAACATTGCTGTGCGCCGCAGTAGATGTAATTGCAGCAGAAGCTACAGTATATGTTCCGCCATGAGTCGTATCGACATTATCAAGAATGTCTACGCTTTCCCCCTCAAGATGAGAAAGCCCGGTCCATGCTGTTATCTCCGATCCAGTCTTTGTGATATTGCAATCAAGAGTGCTGGTATAATCTAGTTTTTCTAAATAATAGACAGTAGAAGAATTTATACTTCTCTCGACGCAGAAAAAAATGGCATCTTCCACCTCTGTGATGGATATAAATTTATCACCTGTTTTTGTCTGCCACTTAGACCATCCAGATATACTCTCAGAGCGCATCGTATTGAGTTGAGCAACATCTCCATCAGTATTGATGATGTATAAATATTGTTCAGGATGTTCACTGGAACCAGACAAAACCTCACAATCCTTAGGAGTCCCCATAATTTCAGGAACGAGCTTGGAAAGAGATTCCGATGAATATGCTTGCTCAATGTCTGAAAACAAAAACTCCCTAAGATGCTTTCCTGTTCTATCAACAAATAAAGTCACACCATCCATTTTGCGTGGCGGAACATCGAGACTCCCAAAACTGGTTTGCTCTTGAAAAGCGATATTCGTGGGAGTGAAGGGAACAGCCTCAGTGGTAGGCACAAAAAATTCAGCTTGGTTGGTGAATATTTGCAAGTGCCGAGAAGACACCAAATTCATGATTGAATTTACTTGATCGCTACCAATGGTTTGCTGAAAGCCTTCAGCATCTTGTGCCGTACCAAGACTAAATTTATAAAATGCGCCAATGTGAGAACCAAACAATGTATCGGGAAGAGACTTTGATCCACCAAATATTAATCTCTGTAAGTGAAATCTAGCTGTTCGAGGATAGCCTTTGACATCATGAAATGCCGGTTCATCCCAATCGGTATCAGCAGTTGTCGATGGCAGAGTTTCCCGTACAGTTCCGGTAAGAACCGTTGCAGAGGTATATCCGGTAACAAGAATCTCTTTTGCCTTATATCGGATAATTTCATTTATATAATCTGTAGTCCAATGTCCGGACGAAAGGGTAAGCGTAACGCCGCTGCCCGTAGTAGCGCTCGGAGTTAGCGTGATGGATTCTTGTGCATATTTGTAATATGGCTGATGAAGCGGAGCGCCGGAAGAATCTTGCTCAAATGTTAAAAGAGACCAAGTAAACGAAGAAGCGCCTGTGCGCTTTAATTCATAAATAGGATGATCTTCGTGAACAACGATCATGGTATCGCCAGCTTGCGCCCATCTCAATTCATCAAGCTGTGCCAAGGTATATGGAACACTAGATGAGATTGTCTGATCGAGAGAGCCGTCTGAACTATACACATCGATACGGCTGGCCTGGAATGCCACTATATATTGCTGGCTTTCAGAAAATACAAACTTCGCCAATCTGGACTTCCCATTGAGGGTGGCCATGTATTTCGTTCCCGGTCTACGGGATACGCCGCCATGCAGTAACGGCCTAAAATTTGTAAGAGTTTCCAGGCCATTTTTATAAGCTGAGATATCGGAACGCATTCTCATTCCAGGGTCGAGTTGCCCCGAAACAAAAGAATTTTGTAATCGTCTAACTTTTGTCATGCACGACCTGCGCCAAGCAGTCTCGATTTAGACAGTCTTGTAACGTCCATTCTTTTAGCGGTCTGACTTTGTGCATCATTGCGCCTAGCTTCTGCCATGAGCAATTTTGCCTCTTGATTAAGGCTCATTGCATATTCAGCATCTCGGGCAAGAGAAAAAGCAAACCGTGAAGCAAGACCAATAATTATTGCGCCCTTGAAGTCAGCAGGCCAATCGTTTTCATCAACACGGTATGTGTAATGCGCAACAACATCATCCGAATCATTGTCTGTATCTGTATAAATTAAATCCTTGAAACGCTCAAAAACGATATCGCTATCTCCGTGCGTAACACGATGCAACATCAAAAGATCAGAGGGAATATCATATCCATAATCCCAGCTTTCGAGGGGAGCGTCTGAACGCTTATTTAAAGAGAATTGTGTTTTAGCCCAATTCCACCGAACACGGCCAATTTCAGAGGCAACATAATTTTCATAAATAACAGAAGCCACATTGGATTCCGTTATACCTTGGGTAAAGGAGGTAATAGTGGAGCCACCAATAGTTACAAGAGCTTCACTGGATATAGTGATATTGCTATCAGCCATGTTGCTTTCCTAAAAAGGACCGGGAGCGCCCTATAAGCGCCCCCGTTCCAATTCGCTAATCGGTGTCTGTTAGACTGATGGCCGTTCCATCTGAGACGTCGACATTGGTTCCATCGTTGGACAAAACCACCATCCACGTAACGGTTGGAGTGGCTGAGTCAACGACAAGAATTACATCGTTGACCTTGAGAACACTAATAGCGTCGTTAAAAAAGCCCGCGCTATCCACCGTAGCCTTAGCATCAGCACCGATATAGTGCCAAAGCGTAAAGCTATTGCCATATGCGAGAGCGGTGAGACTTGTATAAGCAAATGCCATTATCTTACCCCCCTAGCTTTCTTGACATGAAACTTCGATGATACCTTCGGCATCAATCAAAACCGCATTCATCTGCATCTTGTTAACAAACAGATGAGCTTGCTTTTGACCTTGCCAAGTAACATCAAGTTCTACGTCTGCACCAATGGCATGACCCATCGATGACTGATGATAGGCAAATGTTTTGCGAATATTAGACGCAACATCTAGCCCGGAAAATGCGAAGAAGTTGAAACCAAGCCAACTTTTCGCAGTTACACCGTCCAGCCACGGGCCTTCGCCGGGGCCGATATAGTCAAGACTTGCAAACTCTTGCAAATCCATCAGATCGGTCCATTGCTGATAGCCAACAACCCAATAGCGTCCGCCATCTTCCGGTACATCATTATTACCGAGAGTTTCAAACGCCTCGGTTACTTTAGCTTTTGTCAAAGCCGCAGAACCGTGAGCAATCGTGCTGGTAGTGGCATCCATCGCAGTCGTGATAAGCGAGTCAGTCTTGCGACCTAGCGCCCAAGCACCAGAACTAGCAGCCACCATACGTTCATCGATATTGATCCGAAGTTCATCGAGATCATCGACATACTCTGATGCGTACCAGTCCTGAAGGGTCACGTTGACATTGGTGTGGGCCAAATTCATTGGCGTCACATCGCCGCCGCGCGATTTCTGTGACGCAGCGCCCTTGGCGACTTTTTGGAAAGTCGTTTTGTTTGCTACGCCGTTCTTCGTACGAACAGTATTCCGAAGGCGTGAACCCTGCCGTTGATAGGCAAGATGCACATCCGCTTCAAACTGCTCGATGAAGGCAGTAGAGATGGTATTAGCCATTAGGCTTTCTCCTTCTCAGCTTCACCTAGGTCTAACGGTTGTGCTATTTTGCCGTATTCCGGTTATGCCTTTCGGGGCCGGAACGGTTTCAACAGGGCCGCAAACTGACCGTGGCGCTACATGCCCTCAAGCTAGGATGCGTTGAGGGGTGCAGATTCTTGATCGCCGGGGAACGCAGCCTCCCAGGCTGCATTTACCTCGGCTACATATGAAGCTTCGCGCTTGTTGCTATCCCAATAGCGCGGATCACGCTGCATTTGCTTGATTTGTTCTTTCGTTTTTATCTGAACGACATTCATTGGAGAACCCGGAGCATTGATTTGGGTGTTCTTGGTCAAATCGATTATCTCCTCCATCATGGCAACTCCGGAAGCATCGACCAAAAACCCTTCAAGGGCTTTTTGTGTTTCCTCACTGAAATTAGCCTTAGAAAAAAGATTAACCGATTTTATGCGTTCAGAAGCATTATCGCCCAGTTTTTTCATTTCTTGTTCGTAATTGGGCAAGGAGTCAATTTGCATCTGAACATAATCTTTTACAGCAGCATCAAATTGCTCTTGGTTTAAACCATTTTGATATGATGTCTCTTTCCACCATTTAAGGAGCGGATCAGATTCATCCATTTGCCACTCAGAGCCTTCCGGCAAATTAAGGCCCTCTGGCATTTCATATTTATATTGATCCGCTGTTTCCGGACGTTGCTCGAGACGTTTGGCCTCTAGCTCGCTGGCAATTTCTGCTCGCGTTTCTGCATTCCATTCCTCAGAGGTTTTGCCGCCACGAGTAATCTCGCCAAGTCGTTTTTCAGTTTCTGAATATGATTTGGCCAGATTCTCTATATTGGCAGAATCAGTATCGGTATTCCAAAATTTTTCAGGCATCCATTCGGGTCGTTCTCCCGAAGAGATATCACCACCACTTCCATCTATATCGGAACTGAATGTGGGTTTTGGAAACTTCATCGTTGTTCCTTTCCTTTTTCCATACGTCGCGCAAGAATGCCGACTAAAAATCTTTGGCCCTCGAGGTGTCGTAATGCCATATCATCAATACCGGGACCAGTCACATTATTTAGTGTGATTGATTTTAAATAGTCCATTAAACTTTCACCGGCAGGTGTTGTAAAAACAGAAGCAACAAGAGCATTTAATTCATTCTCGGATTCCTGAGAACGAACCACTCCATCAAGACCCATTTTATCCGCCGTCTTGGCAGCATCGCGAATATCAATAACGCGATTCCAAGAGGGCTTTGATTTAACGCTCATACAGTTTGTGCCATTTTAGCAATTTGATCCGGCGGAACTCCTTCTGCAACAGCTTGTTCGGCCATACCAGCCATTTGCTGAGTCAGTTCCTGACGGCTCGCATCAGTGCGGACTAATTTTTCCGGAACACCCCATTTTTCAGCA
>Ga0255047_10001010_pt1 | contig 21482 bp, 37 predicted proteins | sample JV7_2_1_MG_FD_183640 | JGI IMG/M metagenome (GOLD analysis project Ga0255047, IMG submission 183640) | Seawater microbial communities from Jervis Inlet, British Columbia, Canada - JV7_2_1 | ecosystem: Environmental > Aquatic > Marine > Inlet | place: Canada: British Columbia | collected 2016-10-06 | reverse complement strand
AATTTAATCATAAGAATCTCCGCAACGAAGGTTGACGGTCTGGCCCCGAGCTGGTGGCCCTGGACGTCGACCGTGTCGACTCAGTCTAAGACCTGCCCGGCCCCAGATCAGGGAGGCAAGTGTAAGAGCTGCCGCGCATGCTGGTCTAGAGACATCCAAAACGTGACATATGCAAAACACTAAAATAAAAAAGCTCCATGAAGCGTGGGCCAAGGCCCATGGCTACCGGCTAAAAGGTGCAAGCTGCAAGCGTCAAGCCGTAAGGCCCAAGCGCCAAGCTTCAAGCCTCAAGCTTCAAAAGTTTTCTGAATTTCAAGCCAAGTAATTGAGCTCCAAGCTCCGTGGCCCACGGACCATAACTCATGGACCATGGCTCCTGGAATAAGTTTCAAGGAGCACGGACCGAGGGTCCGGGCTAAGATAAATGTATTCTTTGGATGTGATTTATGGAAGGCAATTTGGTGTGGTGAGAAACGAACTTTGTTTCCCTTTGCGACTTTTAATTCAACAGTGAAAAACTTCCCAGAATTATTGTAGCCCAACACATCAGGCATACCAAGTAAGCTAAGGTTTTCAATGCGATTCCAGATAATTCCTTTGGTATTTTTTTTAAGATCTTGGTATAATTTACGTTCAGGAGCCATTTGTTTTTTAAAGGAACATTAGTAGTCATCTTTAAGCTTGGTGGGAAGAATAAGTGGAGATTCTTGTACGGTTTTTAAAACTAATCTATGAGCACTATGACCTTGATGACCTATGATTGGAACAGCATGTTCATGCACTTCCATCCGTCTAATTTCATGAAGGTGACTATTATGTTCAACCATAATAACTGCATTAGAAACAGCGTTGCCTTGACGAACGCCCTTACTATCGGCCGCAGTAAAAGTAGATAAAAATTCTTGTAGGTCTTTGACCCTCATTACATTCCTGACTTTCGAGCATTCTCAACTTGTCTGTCTAAATGATCGTGCATCTTCTTATGCTCTTCCTCTAACTCTGTCAATCTTTCTTGTAATTTTCCGTTAAGTTTTTGATGGGACTCGTTGACTTCAAGAGCATCAGCAATCCTATTATATAAATCATTATTTTCTTTCTTAACTCGATCAATCTCTTTTCTTAATTCAATCTTCTCTTTGGATAGATCTATTACAATTCTCTTCGTTCCTTCCAGCGTACTAGTATCTTGCAAAGCTCGAGACAATAATTCTTTCAACTTCCATATCTCCTTCTCATAAGTATCAATCAAAACACTTGTATCTGTAATTTTTTCTCTATCTTTTCTCATTTCTCCCATAATACATTTCCCTTCTTTCACATTGACTTTTTATCAATGTTACCTTAAATTGTCAATATGGGTGTTCCTAAGAGATTAACTGAAATGCAAATGAGATTCGCCGAGTTCGTAGTATTCGGAGGAGTAGATGGACCTATGACTCAAGGTGAAGCAGCCATAGCGGCTGGCTATAGTTCTAAGAGGGCAAGATCAGAAGGATCAGAACTCCTGAATCCTAGACTCAGTCCTTTAGTAGTACAGTATGTAGGTAAACTCAAAGAAGAAAGACTTAAGAAGTTCGCTGTGAGTTATGATGAACATGTGGCTGAACTTGCTCGGATAAAAGAACTCGCTTTAAAGAAAGGGAGCTTCTCCTCTGCAGTAAACGCAGAAACAAATCGAGGCAAGGCAGCAGGATTATACATAGAACGAAAAATAATAAAACATGGGAAATTAGAAGATATGTCAGAGCAAGAACTAGAAGCGAAAATGAAACAAATTTTAGACGATTACGCACCGATTTTAAATGTTACTCCTCCCAATGAAAAACTACCCAAACAAAAATTAAAAATAAAACAAAGCAAAACCAAAAAGCTACCATCTAGTAAAGGTTCAAGACAAGGCAATAAGTCAATACCACAGTCAGTAGTAGTAAAGATATAATTATTACCTTATCCGGATTAAACACTATCTTTTCTTTTTCTTCTTAGCTTTAGCTTTTTTCTTTTTCTTCTTAGCTTTAACTTTTTTCTTTTTAGCCATTAAATCCTCCTTCCATATATTATACATGTCTTCGCTTAGATCTTCTTCACTCATATCTTCACTAAACATTTCTCTTCTCTATAGCAGTTATAACACCTATAGGAAAGATATTCCTATCTGAATAAGCTTCGTCCTTCGAATCATAACTCGCAAAAGTCCAAATGAATTTCTTAGTACGTTTATAGATGTACGCAAACGAAATAAGCTTTGAGCACTCAAACTTATCAAACTCCTCAGCGGTAGCGTGTCCCCCATCCGCTGTAATATCCACCCAGGAGATCTTATAAAAATAATATTTTTTCTTATTGATCACCACGTGACGGTATTTAGTTTTTTTACGTTTCTTTGCCATAATTTTGCCTCAATTCAATTGCCGACACCTATATACAGAAAATATTTTTATTTCATTTGCGCTAAAAAATCCAGTCAAAGTGTCGGCTTTTAAAAATAATCTCCTATTATCGTTGTTAGAGTAGACGAATAGTCGAAATTAGTAAGTGTCGAATTGGTGTCGGCAGGGTGTCGGCAAAGTGTCGGCAGTGTCGGCAATTCGGGGTAACTTTGACCCAAAAAGGCATTTGCCGACACTTTAGGTGTCGGCGCCGACACCTCGCCGACACCTCGCCGACACCAATTCGACACCTCTATCTTTGCCATATTTCGGACACAATTGACCTAATTCATTCCGTAATAACGTTTTAATGTTGCCATCTTTTCAGCTGCATCAGCTACTTTACCTAGGAGCTTATCAATATCTTCCGTCAAAGCCGTGTGTCCTGGTATAACATCTCCTTTTAAGAGTGCATCGATCTTAACCAACGCAGTTTCTTGTTCAGCTGTATAGTGTGCAACTAGGGCTTTATAAATTCTTTCCCTCATTGTGCCTGCTTCTCTCATTTGTCCTCCTTAATTTTGTTTTCTTCAAATTCTGCTAATAATTCTTTTTGATCTACAGGGGGTTCTTTTATAATTTCATAATACTCATTTAATCTTTTTAAAAATTTATGTTTCCAGTCCCTTAAAATAAGCCCGGAAAACTTGAATTCTTGGTAATATAGGTCAGGAGTACATACCATTATGATGCCTTGTTCAATGTTAGAGCCATGAATATAGTCATGAGCCATGGCATATGCTGCAATCTGCAGATAGTAATCCTCAATCCATTCTTCTTCTTTTGGGCGATTTGACTGTTTAAAATCTGCAATGGTGTCCATGCCGTTGTGCCTACACACAAGATCCGTGGTCCCCGCATAAAGACCCGGATAGTATAGAGTCACTTCACTCCCATAGTATTCAGATACCGGTGCGAGTCCTACGTCAATAATTTTCTTAGCCATCGGAGCTGCTTGACGACCAATGTCCGTAAGGTCCTGGTACCCATACCCTTCGATATGTTTCTCCAAGAACTTATGCATGGCAGTGCCCCGCTTACTAGATAGGTTGAATATTCTTTGCGCTTCGTCATGACCGATTCGGTCTTTCCATTTGGTTAAAAAACTTTGATCCTTGGTCTTATTAAGGATGGTTGTAACAGAAGGCAAGTTAAATCCACTGACCTGATAGGTCCGTGTGCCGTGATCCGTGGACCGTGAACCACGGACATAATTGTATTTAGTATTTTTTTTCATAGCGCGTCTTCCACTCTTTATAACCCTTGATCCATTCATTCGGATCCTTTGCACGTTTCTTTAGTCGTTTATAGCGTTTATTAAAAGCCCATGCATGAAGCTTCTCGGCCCATTCTTCAATAAAATATAAGATCCGGTCTTTCAATGGAGCCTTTCCTTGCTAACCTCGTAGGGCTCAACCTCGGTTGTGGTCGCTAGAGTCATGATCTGATGATATTCACTTTCACTGAGATGAGTTTTATAGAGTCGTTGAGCAATGGCCATCAGGGTTCCTGCCACCAACTCGGGAGGATGATCCTGAATCAGAGCGATCGCTTTCTGGAACAGTTCGTCATAGACCTTGTACTCATCTTCTTCTTTATTTTTCATAATTTTTTCGTTTCTTTCCCATCATTAAAATTTCGTACTTGGATGTGTCCTTTCTTATTAATATAGGTACACCAACCACTAAACTTGGGATACTTCATTAGTAATTTTTTAAATAATTTTTTCCAGCTCATTTCTTTTATGATCTCGGCTTCGCCACCCTCTTTGGTGATGGTGTATTCATATCTCATGGGTTATGCTTCTTTCCTGAAAAGTAATCGACACGTGAGTCTTGATCGACCCCAATGATAAAAATTATAATTAACTTCGTTCATATAGTATAAAGCATAAAGAGGGATAAAAGTACCATCGCCCCCAGTGACGCAAATATAATAATAAAAAAACTGTTCATATATTATAAAACGTATAACGTATGGTTACCTCTTCCCCTTTTTCAATGTCTTTGAGAGTAACTAGGTTCCATTTTTTATATTTATTATCTTTAAGTTCGACCTTAACGACGTTCGGAGTGTTAGAATGATTGATGAATCCTCCAAGAGGAGTGCGGATAATATCACCGTTGAATTTGTAATGAGACACACCGAAATTGGTTCCTTGCATGACCTTCTGATCAGCAAAGAGTCCTAAACCATTAATACCACTTTGTTTAACGGTTAGTGATTCGGGTAAGGGTTTGTACATGTTTTTTTCCTTTATCATAAATATGTTTCTTTATACTTTTGTCTGAATGCATAATGGTTAGTACGTCCACACTATTATAGGCTTTCACGTAAGCATTCTGACTTATGGCAATACTTGATCCACTCATAATGAGTGCAAATTCAGTGCAGCTGCTTACGAAAATAAGTGTTGTAAATAAGATCATCAACCTGAGCTTGAGACCAATTGATCTCGCCCTGGGATTCACATGTCCAACACTGTTTAACTTCTGTTTGTTTCTTTGTATCAGTAACATAAATATATCCGTTTCCTTTACAATTGTCGCAGATCGCTTTATATCCCATTATAAATCCTTGGTCTACCCCCCTTAGCGCCCATGCCTTGGTAGTAAAGGTTCTTCTTTTTCATTTCTCTGCCTGCTTTTGCAGCATAATAAGCATTCCCCGTTAAGTGTTTCGTTTTTCTACGTCCTCTTCTTTTCCCACGTTTAGAACCTTGTCTATAATGAGAAGTAATTGGAACATCTACATTCCATCCATTGTTTTTTAAAATTACTTTTCTAACTTTGTTTTGAACGTAAGCAGGATTGCGTCCAGCCATTTCACATATAAGATTGAAGTGATAACCCCCCTCCATAAAAAAATGACGCGCTGCTTCACGGTTAAAGTTATATAAAGTTTTATGGGATTTGTTAGCCTTCCTGGTCATGTCTAAATCAGGAGGACCTTTACAGGCGTCTAAGACGGCTCTGCATAAGACAGCAACCCAGAGATCTTTTTCCGGAATGGTTACTTTGTGATCACTAAGTGTTTCTTCTGCGTGTCCTACTAAACTGCTAAAACTATTTACGGCTCTTCCCATTTAACTTTTTATCTTTCTCATTTGCTAGTGCTTCAACGGTTTTACTGATGGATAATTTAGCATCCGGCAATAAAGTCTTTGATAGCCTCACTAATGTGTTATAGGTATCATGTGTTAAAGATACGTTTCGATATTTACTAATGTCTGTCATATTCTTTCCTTTTTAGAGTAGAATATAGGATTTTACGAAGCTGCTGTCAAGATGAAAAAGGACTTATTGACAATTGTGGCAGAAATGTGTTAATTTTACACCCTCACCTTTATACCTATCCTATCTCCCTTAAGGATAGGTTTATTAGTATACCCAGGACACCATGGAGTGTCTGGTTCCTTTAGTTATTTTTTTAATTTCATGGGGGTATAAAAAATTACTAGGGAAGATCAATGTTTCTCCAGTTTTTAATTTATACTTATACTTTTCACACAGGATAATTTCTCCGCCCTCGTAGTCCTCATTTAATGCTGTTATAATGGATAAAATGGGTATTCCTCTTGGTTTTCCGGGGCTTTCAAATAAGTCATATATATGGTCACAATGCTGTTTCATTAAGGTACCCTTGTTATACTCTAGAAATTTGGGAAAAGCATAACCGGTAAAACCTCCAAACCATTTCATCTTTTCTTTTTTATTTATCCACTCTAGAACATAGGCGCATATAACTTTATACCATTGGCTTTGAATTAAATTTCCTATGGATCCTCTTTTTTCATTTTTTAATAAAGAAACTTGAGGATCACTACCTGTTTTTTTTCTCTTGTTAGTTTGGGCTTCATAAAATACATGTGTGTGTCTTGTAGAATCATCCAAAGAATTAATAATCAATTGGCATTGTTGTTTTGAGAAAAATTTATTATCAAAAATTTTAATATAATTTTTAATGTTTGTTTTCACAATACCATCCCCCAACTTGAATGGGCTTGTCGTTTAAATACCATCCCTGATCTTTACCTTTTTCCTCAGGTCCGTGGTACGTGGCTAGTTTTTCAAGAACCGCGTGACCCTGACTAAAACAGTCGGGTTTAATGTTTTCGATCGTAGGGAAAGTAAGGAGTGTTCCCGTTGCTAGAATCATTATCACTTTCATTGGTCGGAATTATAGCAGAATGACCACCCCAATCAACATCATCTTCGTGAACTACGCAATTTGAATGAGGGTGTGGATCTTCCATATAATTTACATACGTTACAACCAGAGGGGTTGCAAGAAAAAACGTTGGTATCAGCGGTTAATTCGTAATGTTTTGTAAATAAATGTTTTACTATTTGTAAAGGTTGTTAACCTTGACCGCGTGACTTCTTACGCTTGTTCTGTTTATTAGGTCTTTTAGAATGACGTCCGGGTCGTTTGCGTGGCTTTTGTTTGATGTGGACGTACCCAAAAGCCCTAGGCTTTTTGCGGGCCATCTTCTATGGTTTCAAGAACAGGTACCTTGTCCCCTGGAGTTGAGGCGGGAATATATTGAATAACTCCATTCACCTTTTGCTCAAGATCCCCTCCACAAGTAGTGCAACGAAAAAATTCAGGAGATAGAGATATAAAAACAGATTTGGCTTCACACATGGGACATGTCCCATTCACCACTTGGGTTTTAAAGATCATTCCCCCGCCGAATCTGCCTCCTCCAAACATATTTTTTTCCTCCTATAGGATTAGTTGTACGACTTTTTCTTTTTATAGGCTGGTTCATATTTTCCTAGTATTTTGTTAATGTGCCAAGTACCATCTTCTAAAATTTCAACTTCAGCCTTTACCTTATCACACATAAACATAAATCTTGTACCACCCATGAGTTCTCTATGTTTAGGGTCTTTATATTTATTGACCGCTTCTCTACGTTTTTTAATACATTCACCCATGTTTTCCGCATGACGGTGGTCCACTAAATATTTAGTTCCATCTTCACCCATGGCAAAAATACAAACAGCAAAAACAATACCTTCTTTAGGTTTAGAATTAGTTAAATCAACCACATCTCCCTGACCTACCTTATCTTCACCACTAGCACTGCCTGGCATCATACATGCTGTTAAGAAAAGTGTAAGAATTAATATAAGTAGTTTATTCATCTAATACCTTTATAATTCTTTTACCATATTTGGCTTGATCATCCAACTCTACTTTTGCTTTAATAACTTTACAGCTAAAAATTACGCGCTCAGGATTTAATTCACGAGAAGCTATGCGCTTGGACTTGAGGCATGAACTAAGATCGGGCTTGTAAACATGCTCGATCATTGTTCCGTTTAAAAATAATAATAATGCTGTTACAGTTTCGATCATTGGCTTTTATGATTTCCATTTGCAAACGTTCTTTGCTTATCTTTTAATTTTTCAATATCACTTAAGACTTTTTCCACATCTTTTTGTAAACGCTCGATGTTAACGGAATTTGACATCATGTCCTCCATTCGCTCTTCCATCTTTGTAATTTGTCCAGCCATATGCTCCACTAACATGAAAAGCTCGGATTCTCCTGATGACTGGCCCAGCTCACCCCTGGGGTATTTGATCCTAAATTCTGAATTTTGATCCAAGTCTTTGGTATGCATTTGCAGAAGAGTGTCGTGTTGGTTGAGTTTCTCTTGAATCTGGAAGTAGCCCATCGTGCCTAGACTGACCATTATAATTAAAGAGATCACGGTCTTCATCGGCATCTGAACGTTTTGCTCTGGACCGAGTTTCATAAATTAGTTTGTTGATAGTGGATTCGTTGTACTTACTTTTATCTCTTCTATTTGAAGTTTAATTAATTCTATTTCCTTTTGTAAAACTTTAATTTCACCTACATTCTCTAGAACATCTTCAGTAGTAATTGTAATTGCCTGTTGATTATTACTCACACCTTTTTTAGCATCACCAATCGCTCGTGCTAACGGTGTAAGATCAGGGCCAGTTTGCTCGGATAATACATCAAGTCTGGTCATGACTTCACCATACTTCACAAAACCACCACCAATAGCAACAATAGCTGCTATCAGCGCAGCAATCCCTGCTAGTTGATCTTTTAACTTAAATTTTCCCATTTTTTAGTTGCTCCAATTCTATTAATAGTCTCTGTTTTTTGAGATTGATTTCGTGCAAGGCGTTCGCCTTGATTGCGACCTTATCCGTCTTGATATAGCTCGCGAGATTCACACTATCATAAATCTGCCTAGGATCAAATATATTTAACTGCTCTAAATAGATGTCTTTTGGCTTATAAAATAGTGCATTTTGATACATCAATAGTGCATCCTTATCACCTATCATAATATCTAATTTTATTAAGTTTTTAATTTCTAAATTTTTTATTGGATTTTTTACTTTGGCATCTACTTTTTTCATTACCAATTCAAGCTTGGCAACTTGAGTTTTTTCCGATTGTACACCTTCTTGCTCTTGACTATTTGCTGTCTCAGTAGTGGACTCGCTAGTAGTCTCGCTAGCAGGTTTCTCTTCTTTAGCTTCTTCTTTTTTTTCTTCATTGTTTGGTCCTTTTTGTACCATCTTAGTGGGTTTCTTTTCTTCTTTTTTTCCTGTCATCCCTGGAGGGGCTTTGGTAATTTTGGGCTCCTCTTCCTTGGGTGTTTCTTCTAGCAACATGGGTTGAGGTCCAGATGTTAGTTCTTCTTTAGCTTCTTCAATTACTTCTTTTATAACTTCTGTTTTTAATGTCTCAACAGTTTTAGTTTCGGTCATGGTTTGAACTAATTCTTGAACCTGCGCTACCTCTTCAACACTGGCGCCTGGAGCTGTGTATACAATTACTTCAAATGTTTCTTCATTAAATTCTACACCTGTAACTGCTCCACCTGTTTCTAAGTTTAATGTTTCACCAATACTTTCCTCTAAACCTGATACGATATCCCAGATCTGACTTTCATTTAAGTTAGCTGTACCTAGAGCTTCGTTTATCGTTTCAATTTCAGTGGCACTCAATGGTTCATAATCATCTGTTGGAAAAGCTAACTCTAGTTCAGCACCTAATAAGTTTGGTCCCCGTGTTATGACACTAGTACTCTCGGATCCATCAACACCTTTCCAGGACCATTCATAAGTGTTGGCATGAACACCATTATAATTTAAGCTGTCATCAAAGGTACGTGCATTGGCATTGTAACCAGCATCTGTTGTTCTTATTTTTGTAGATGAAGCTAAAACCTCACCATCGGAATTTTTAATTTTCATAGTAATAGTATAAGAATCAGCGACACCTACAGAATTACCACATTGATAACTAGAACCACTCCATTCACAGTTTTGTACAGATACATTACTGGTTATCCCTATTCCACCATTAAGTTTTAATTGTGTTGAGGTGTGAGATACTCCATCAGGAGTACTTGTTCCTGAAATTCCTACTAAAGAACCTGTTGCTGTAACTGTCATGTCATGACTAGCTTCTAGTTCTCCACTAAATGCAACACCACACGCACTGCTAACCTGCGTATCGCAAGTAATAGTAAACCCATTGTGTGTTGAGTTGTTAGTTAGATTACCTGTGGACCCTGATTGAACACCATCTAGACCAGCATTACTTAAACTTGATGTTGTAGTACCAGCATTAGGTAATATGTTAGATGAGAATCCTGTGTCGTTATCTTCTGCAATAACTTTATTAAAAGCGCATGCACCTATTAGATAACAAACAAAAAAAGTAATTATAAAATTTTTTATTTTGGTTCTGTCCATGTGACTTTATCCACTTCTTTTAAAGATATGGCGTTAGGAGTAGGTGCTACCTTTTCTCTTTTTTTCATACGCTTAACATACGCTTTATAATCTGGTCTTTCAAAGTCATATTTGTTCCATAAAGCCTGGGCAGCTTTTCCGATTTTGCCGTCGATTGGGCATGGAGTGCCCGCCTGTATCATGCTCTCAAAAACGCGCTCATCTTGACAGAGAATAGCAACGGCTGCTACTTTCATACCAAAGTCATTAAGTATTCTAGCTAGCTTTAATCGTTCACAATTTTTGTCAATAAAATGTTTTCCACCTGAAAGGCCCACACCAAATGTTTGTACTCCCATGGATGCTCCTACGGCACATACATCTTGTGTCATAGAATTATAAGAAGGTGCTCCTGCTGTTGGTGGAGCTGATCTTATATTTGAATTGCTTGTAGAATTTGTAGTTGAAGTAGATTCAGATCCAGATTCATAGGTTGTAGCTCCTCCGGTATAGCCTCCTTCAATACTTGTATTACTGCCTGAAACGTTCGTTTGCGTTTCTGCAGCGTAGGCACTTGTTGAACACACCAATAGTGTCAGTATTAAAAATGTAAATAAATACTTCATCAATTTCCATAAACCCTTAAGTACAGTTGTTTTTGTCTAAATCAATTGGCTTGTCACCATTAAAAAACCATACATAAGATGAGAGTTTCGTTCCATCTTGTGTATAGGTACATTTTTTGCCTACCGAACAGGCGCTTAATGCAAATAATAGTGCAAGAACTAAATATAATTTATTCATTTGGCTCCTCTGTTTTTTCTTCTTCGTTTTTTATTTGACAACATGTACCTGATTTTTCTTTTTCTTTGGTATGCATATTGCAAGTTTTTTCTTCGTCTATTGACATGTTTCACACTCTTCTAACTCATGTTCGCAGCCTTTACAACTGCATACACCGTACAGATCGCTATGTTCTTTTAAAGAACAGTGGCAATTACAGTTACAGTGCTTACACTTAGTCCCTTCCATAAAAATCTTTCCAGAACCATTCTTTAAATTTTTTCCACCATTTATTCATTTTCTTCCTCCAATTTTATTTGTAGATCCATACCTTCTTTTAAAAGTTCAGATGTAGTTTTTTCCTTTTCCTCAATTCCGTAGAAGTACTTATCAGTATCTTCCGTTTTCCATTTACTACTATCTTCTACATTCCATTCAGAAGTTTGTACCTTCCAATCAAAAGGGATTTCATCCTTCACCGTGAAAGAGGGAATGCTCCAGATTAGTCTGTTGTTAGGTTGTGCTGCATAATTCCCATCATCCAAGGCCATTATGTGCGCGCACTTATGTTCGTGCGGGATTTCCGAATGATCTGTATCGACTATATTACTCTCTGGATGGCCCCAGTCAACCGTGAAAAGGTACGCACCCTCGCGCCATTTTTTATCTTTACCTAGGAATTTACCGGACTGACCGTCCAAGACATCAAAAGAAGTAATGCTAGGATAGTAACTAAAGCAATTCCATAACTCCAACTCATCAAGTCGCAGCCGAGGAACCTCACTTGCTTTAAATCCTCTTTGTATGAATGCAGAGATCGGCAAACGGTAGAATACAGCTCCATTTTCCATAATTGCATGAAAGAGTATCGGACGCCCTGTAATCGATGCAATCCCAAAAAGTAGGCAGTCTTCCACTTCTCCATGGTGTTCTTTAAGGTCATAGAGATATTCTCTTCTTACCTGCGCATACGTGGCAGGAATGTTTGCGTTCAAGTAAGCCATGTAACATATAGTCCTACGTTGCTAAAAAATAGATAGCAACAATAACTACCACGATAGCGGCAGATATTTTGGGATTAGCTTTTGCTAATGTCCAAAGTTGTTTCACTTTTTCCATAGTTCCTCCTAATTTTACTCGGGTTTGATATTACCCCAATTGGGTCCTGATTCATAGTCTACTTTATTAGGGATTTCAAGTTTAATTGCCTCTCTCATAATCCCCTTTATCTTCTCAGCTTGCTCTTTATCAGTTATAGAAATGCATAATTCATCATGAATTTGAATATGAGGTAAAATACCTTTCTTATATAACAAGACCATTGCTTTTTTGGTCATGTCTGCAGCACCTCCTTGAACTAATTTGTTTAATGCTCGGTATATAAACGCAGGACGATAAAAGTTTTCAAAATTTTCGCATTCTTTATCAGGAGGATATCCTTTATCAGATAGTTCAGACTTATAATGAATTTTAGCATCTTCTTCAGACAATAGTGGTACAGGTTTTTCTACTTGGATTTTCTTTACTTTTCCATCCTTATTTTTCTCAACTTTACCATCCTTATCTTTTTTATCTTCTTCTACTTTGATTACAAATTTTTTCTCTTTAGGGTTCCATTTCTTACGAATGGGTTCCCATTTATCAAAACGACAAAATCTATTTTCCAGTGTGTAAAGAAATTTATTTCTTTCAGCGTATTTTTGTAAGCTAGAAGAAAGTTGTTTTACAAAAGGAACTCTCTGATGGTATTTATCAAATAATTCTTTTGCTTCTGTATAGTCAAGATTAAGTTGTTGGGCCAATTTATTTTTACCCATGCCATAAAATAAACCTAAATTAATTGTTTTAGCCGTGATCCGTGGTATTTTAGCCATGTCTGCTACGATTTGATGAAAATCTGCGTTCGGATCTTCTTGATAAGATTCAACTACTTCTTCTGTCCCTTTCATTTTCAATTTCAAAGCATAATGAACAACGATTCTTGGCTCTTGTTGAGAGTAATCGAAAGAACCCCACGAGCATCCTTCTTCAGGAAGAAATAGTGCTCGCATATTTTTACCAATAAAACCTTTGGCTGGAATTTGTTGTAAATTTGGATTAGACATTGAGAATCGTCCCGTAATAGTTCCACCTTTTTCTCCTCTAATTTGATTAATATCAGCATGAATTCTTCCTTTATGAACAAATTTTAAAAGACCTTCAACAAAAGTGCCTTTTGCTTTGTCAAACTCTCTAGCTTTAGCAATTAATCTTATGAAATGATTCTTATGAGTTTTTAAATAATCTTTAGGTAATTGAGGTAAATTAGATTTCGGTGTAGTTTTATAATCTTTTATTTTTAATTTATCTAAAAGTTTTTTAATAGAGGCTGCTGCCCAGATCTCAATTTTAATTCCTGTTCTTCTTTTAATATACTCAACTATATTATTTTTAGTTTTCTTTAGTCTTTCTCCAAATTTCTTGGCTCTTTCAATATCAATTCGAACTCCTTTAAACCTCATATCAACAAGACAGGGGAATAATGCAGTCTCTAATTCAAAAATAGATTTTAAAGTTTTTACTTTTTCATCTGGTGTTCCAATTTCCACTTTTTCTTCTTGATTTAATTTTTTTTCAAAGTGTCTCCATAAACGTAGAGTTAAATTAACGTCTTGTTCTGCATACTCTTTTACCAATTCATAAGGGAGTTTGTGCATATTAGTCATCGGATCATTGATAAAATAAGGAGCAGCCTGACTTTTTTCCTTTAAATCGTATTTATATTTCTTGTCTTTTAAGTAGTCTTTACTGAGAGAATCTAATGAATACTTCATTCTGTTTTCATTAATAATTGAAGCAGCGACCATTGTATCGAGCAGTGGTCCGTGAGGCATGAGTCCTGATTCTTTACGAATCCAACAGACATCATACATGGCGTTATGAAATACTTTTTTAATATTAGGGTTTTGAAATAATTTTTCGTTAAGATACTTCCATGCTTCCTCGGAAGGAATATTCTTGACTTCTTTGTGATCAAGAGGAAAATAAAGTGTTTGTTTACCAGTGGCTATAGCAATACCGCATACCCAACCGTTATCTCGTACTGCTCCTGACCCTTTATCTTTTAAATCTGGATCATAAGTTTCCAAGTCAACTGCAACGGTATCAATCCCTTTTAAATCAAGATCGATTAGTTGTGGAGCTGAACACATTATTTTTTCTCTGCCTCTTCTTTAGTAATCCCTGCATTACGATATTCTTCTTCTTCTGTCATGGGAGTCATGTCCGGATCTTTTGGTTTAATTAAAGTAAAACCATAAGGTAAAGGTTTAGTATGATCACCGTAATCTCTTTCAATAATCATATCAATATAGTGTTTTGCTTTTTCCAAATCTTGAATTTCTCCTTTATGTGCGTGTCTGCAGATATATTTAATAGCATTTCCTTCTGCAAATTGCAATTTGTTCTTGTTTATAAACTCACTCGGCTGAACCACCATGTTCTTGTAATGGGATCCTCCTATTTGTTTTTTATAGACGTTCATATTCTCCTGTCATTATTGTTAGGGTTTTCAATTTCATTCCAATCTGGTCTCCATCTTCGGTGAAACTGATCTTCATCCATTGACCTTGGTCTTCTAATAGGAACGGGACCGTAGTTTCCTAATTCTTTCCCTGATTGGGTTTTTAAAACCCATACATCAAAAATACCTCGACTAAACATTGTGTAGGCTAATCTACGCTGTGCAAACCAAGATTCGGGTCTGTATAGTGATAAATCTCCAATTACATTATCAAAAGTTTTTCCTTTAACTTTATGTATATTTCCATATTTAATTCTGATTTTTTCATCCCAATCCACTTTTCTTCTTAAAACATTCTTTATATAAATCATTCGATCACTGTCACGTTCTTTTCTGAGAAGATCAAATTCTTTATCTAGGTTAGGTTTAAAAAATTTATTTTTTACTAATTCACTATAAGTGTAATCTTTCTTGATCCATTCCTTAAAGTCTTCTTTTCCTGCGCCATGTATTAAAGCTTTACGTCCTAAATAAAAATGGAAGTCTTTTATTTGGTTGAAACTTTTAGGTTCTCCTTTCATAAATTTAGGCCATTCAAAATGACACCTTAATTCTTTTTTTGAAACATAAGCACTGTTATCTACACGGGCATATTCAAAACCATAGTGCTGTAGAAATTTAGTTACAAGTTTATGACTAGGAGTTCCTCTGAAAGAAAATATAAAACTCTGTTTAGTGTTTCTCATTTTATTTATAAGAATGTCTAAATTTTTTGAAGGCTTAAGGTCTGTTAATTCATATTTATGTCCTTCTATAATATCTCCCTCCTTACATCCCTCTGGTATTTCGTGATATTTTTTATTATAGACGGCTGGTAACCAGGTTCTTCCACCACCTTCATATTCATAATGTTTCCATATAGGGGCTATGATTTTTTTACAAAATTCGTTAATAGCACGGCCACATCTAAGCCCCTGCTCTAATTCATCGTAGGGATGAGCTGCAGCTTTATGAAACCATTCAGCATCTGATCCGGCATACTCATGAATTGTTTGATCAGGGTCTCCAACTAAATAAAAATGGCCATCTATTACATGTTTAGCTATTTTTTTAATGGCTTTGAGCTGAGGAACATTAGAATCTTGAGCCTCATCAACAATTAAAACTTCGACATCAGATTCTTTAGTTAAAGAATTAAACTCATCAATCATATCCGCAAAATCTTGTAATCTATTTTCCTTATCGTTCTTATAATCTTTATACGCTTGGTTTAATTCCTTTATATTTTCAATATTATAATTTGCCTCAAGTAAATCTTTTTTATCTGTATTTGAATGATTCCAATGTTTATCTAAATCTCTTCCATGACCTCGAGCATCTTTAATAAAATTAAGGACAGGATGTTTTTCAACGTCTCTTTCTTTACTTTGACGAAATCCTCTTCCATCTTCCGTTATACATAAACCTCTCAAATCTTCATTTGAAAATAATCCTTTGTTTCCCATAATTTTATGGTTACAGTAATGATGAATGGTGCATATGCGGTCCTCAAAATCTTTTCTTGTGTATCCTTTTACTTCTTTAAGTTTCATTATTGCATTTAGGATTTGACCAACAGCAACGTTCGTGTGAGAAAGCAGTACTATTTTCTCTGGAGTATACTTAGGAAAACATTCTTTATATAGTTTAATTATCCTCTTATGTGTTTTTCCTGTTCCTGGTGGTCCAACTATAAATCTAGGTTCCATCTGTTATCCTTTCTGTTTCTTTGGCTTCTTCATATTCTCCATCGATGACAAGATCCTCTTTTGCTAAATCATATTCTTCTATTCTCCAAGACACACAAGACTTATTTTTAACTTTCCCATGATATTTTTTAGCTTTTAATATTCTTTGTATGTTCATAACAAGGTCTACCCTTTTAATCTTCACTCTTTTTTCTACTAAAAAATCTTCAAAAGAATCTAGATTAAATTCTAAAGATCTTTTTGTCATATTGAAATGTGGACGTTTGTATTCAAGTAAATTAATTTTATCTGAAAAAGCTTGTTCTTTTTTAATATACTGAGCAAAGTATTTTATGAAGACAAGATCTTCATTGGCTTCTTCTACATAATCTTCTGATTGAGTCCTGTTATTAAATTTCTGCATCATAATCCTTTCAAACTCTGGACCCTTCATTTTAGGAATCCAGACCGATGCTTGTGCAATTACTTCATCATAGAAAGGCTCTTGTTTCTTGAGCGTTGGTCCAGTTATTCTAATTTCTTTTTCTTTTAACACACCATTAATAAATGCATTTACTTTAACTATGTATCTATCATGACCATACTCAATAATGTCTCCAACTGCTTCCTGTGCAATTTCTTTTCCTGCTGCATATTCAACTCCAACCCAGCTAAATAATTCTGCAACGGCTCTTGTAGAGCATCCAATTATTTCAGCAAGTTTTGGTAGACCAAGATTTCTATTTGCTTTTTTACCACTGGAACCTTTAGATTTTCTCTTTTCTGCTTCATTATCATCAGATTCGAGAGCTAGATTATAAACAAATTCATTGATTTCTTCTTCACTCCAATTGGTGTGTTTGAGGAGCACACCTGCAATTGCAGTGCAATAGGTGTCCCTTTGACCTTGTGGAGCATAAAGAATACATAACGCAGTAGAGAGAGCTACTTTTCTTAAATCAGTGTTTAAATTACCTGGATATTCATTGATGCCTTCATATTTTTCCCATCTTACGTTTTCGTTTGCTTTGCTATGTTTTGATCCAGGAACTATAGTATAATGTTTTGCTTCAGTTCTTATTTCACAAAGTGTTGTTCCATGTGGTAAATTTTTACAATGATCTTTTAATTCTGATGGTAGTATAAATTGTTTAAAAGTTAATTTACCCTTCCAAATATAATGACTTGAAGGGTTACTATCACGACCAAATATACTACCAGAAGTTTTTACATAAGTTTCTATGAATCTTTTCGTTAAATCATTATCGATATCAAAATCAATATCTTGATCTAATCTCAATCCTATTGCACAGTGAGTGTATTTCTTTTTCCATTCTTCTTTCGATATTTTAAAACTGGAGTCTTGCCAATTTTTTACTATTGGCCTCCCTTTTAAACATGGAATTATGATTCTACCTAAATCTATCCAGTGTTCATACGTATTGGGTGCATCCCCATTATTAAATTTGTTTATCATATTATTACCGGGGCGGTTTAAGTCTCCCGCTGCCGCCCCTTCTTTCCTTCGCAAAGGAAGATTACAAATCTAATGAAGGTTGCTTGGTTTCTTCAGCTGTTTCACCATGCTTAACTTTTACTAAACCTTTGGTATTTTTTTCAGCAAAGTTTTTAGCAATTTGATAAACACCTTTATCTGTAATAGGACCAACTCTAGATACATCCCATCCAAACCATGTTCCTTTGTCATTAGACATTTGAACAGTTTTTAGATTATAAATGTGGCTATATGTTGGCGGTGTAAATAAGCCATTTTTCCCTTGTAGTTTCAATCCCATCATCAATGAGTTCCATTTTCGACTAACTTTTAATTGAGTAGCCTTCATAGATATCAATGCTGTAGATGGAGTTTTTCCTAAAAGAATCACGAAGTGATTTGCAGTATTTTCCAAATAATTACCATTTGGTAATCTATCCTTCCAAGACTTATCACGAGTAGTTGTACTGATGATATCACTGTCTGCTTTATGGATTGCTACAGGAGCATTTCCTGTTTGACCTCTGTCTTGCCATTCGACATAGTGTCTTTCATAATGGACAGGTATAATATTTATACCTTTAGTTCCATCATAAAGTTCTTTGGTTACGCTGTTTACAATCATTCCAGATTCGGCTCCTTTAATAAATTTAGCGTGTTGTTTATTAATTTCTGGAGATAATTGTCCCAAGACTTTCAGAAAAGGTAACGCAAGATCATCCTGCGTCATGTTTTGAGAGCCAGCATTTGCATCCGCTTCAAATATATTTGTAGCCAATGCACCTGCATTTTCGCGTTTCGCGATATTTGTTTCTTTGTTCATGTTTATTGTTTCCTTGTTATTTTGGTTCGGTTTCCTACGAACACGTTAAAAATATCCGCTGGCATTTCTTTACCTGCTTCTGTACGCTCACGGACTAGCGCTTTCAGGGTCATAGGCTCAACCTTCAACTTTTGTGTTGGTTGATACCCCTGACCCTTCGCAAGGTTAACATATGTTGTCGCCTTGTTATCTTCGTCCTTTCCAAAGGAAACGGTGATTTCATTCTTTATTATATCACCTAGGCCATTGGAACGAAGCCAATTATACGCCGCTTCTCTATTTTTTAAAGAGATGTTAGCTGCATAATACGGTTTCACATCAACTGCAGATCCATCTGCAAGTTTAAGAGAAGAGAGTCCCATTTCACTTAAAAGTGTAGGAATAACTTCTCCTGAAATTCGTTCTAATTCTTTTTTCTTATTTTTTAATAATTCTTCCTCAGTCTTCACTTCATCTTCCAAAGTTCTCAAGTTTTTAACTTGATCAGCCAAAGAAGTTAGATTCTGTGTACGATCTAAAATTTCCTCTTGATCTTTTTCAAAATTAATATCACTCATCGATTGTTCCTTTCTCATGTAAATTAATTTGAATAGGATAATATTTTCTTTCTTGTTTATCCCATTTGAGTAATTGATATTTTCCATTTGTCATGTCAGAAACTATAGAACAAGCCACACCAATAATAGCAGGATCTCCGGTTAGTAACAAGAAATCTTTGGGACGATAGTTTTGTAAACCTTTTCTTAGTTTAAAAATTAAAGGACCAGGTGAAAAAATAATTTGAGAAAGCTCAGGTAACAGAAATTTAAATGTTCCAAATTCAGCTGCTCCCATAATATTTATTTTAGGACGTCCATCTCTGGTTCCTGCAATTTCCTGAATAACGTACACTGTCGCAGGTGTAGTTTTTATTTCTTTATAATCTATACTTTCTAGCATTGACATTACATATAAGATATCCTATATATTAAGTCAATAGAAAGATGAAATATAAGTTTAAGACACCACCGTATAAGCATCAGCTTAAGGCATTAGAGATGTCTTGGAATAGGGAAACGTTTGCCTATTTTATGGAAATGGGTACGGGTAAAACCAAAGTACTCATTGATAATATGGCTATGCTCTATGATAAAGGTAAAATTGATGGAGCATTAATCATTGCCCCTAAAGGAGTAGTTGGAACCTGGCACAATCAAGAGTTGCCTGCGCACCTGCCCAATCATATTGAGAATGTGACCGTTCTGTGGCAAGCCAATATTACTAAGGGTCAATCAAGAAAACTAGGAACCTTATTTAAAACAGGAGAAGAACTACATATTCTAATTATGAATATAGAAGCCTTTAGTACTGTAAAAGGCAGTCAATTTGCTCAAAAATTTATGCTTTCTCATAAAACTTTAATGGTGATAGATGAATCAACAACGATTAAAAATCCTAAAGCTAAACGTACTAAAAATATCCTTCAACTTGCAGATCGTGCTCAATACCGAAGAATTTTAACAGGGTCTCCTGTTACTAAGAATCCCTTAGATTTATTTACTCAATGTTATTTTTTAGATCCTTATCATTTGGATCATCAATCCTATTATTCATTCAGAACACGTTATGCGATTATGAAAACGGCTCATATTGCTGGACGCTCTATTCAATTAGTTGCAGGATTTAAACATTTAGCTGAACTATCTGAAAAATTAAAACCTTTTTCTTATCGTGTCTTAAAAGAAGATTGTTTGGATTTACCTGATAAAATTTACATGAAAAGGGTGATAAGCTTAACGGACGAGCAACAAAAAGTCTATAAGCAAATGAAGGAAGAGGCTTTAGCTATTTTAAATGAGAAAACAGTTACCACTGTAAATGCTTTGACTCAATTAATGAGATTGCAACAAATTACCTGTGGTCATTTTGTAGCCGATGATGGCACGACTCAAGAAATCAAGAATAATAGATTAAAGGAGTTAATGGATATTTTAGATGAAGTAGAAGGTAAAGCTATTATTTGGGTGCATTGGCAAAAAGATGTACAAATTATTAAAAAAGCTCTTATCAAAGAATATGGTCCGGGGTCCGTGGTTGATTATTACGGGTTGACACCTCAAGATCAAAGACAGAAGAATCGTGATGCTTTTCAGAATGATTCTAAAGTACGCTATTTCGTAGGAACTGCTCAAACAGGTGGATATGGTATTACACTGACGGCGGCTAATACCGTCATTTACTATTCTAATGGATATGACCTGGAAAAACGAATTCAGTCCGAGGACCGTGCTCACCGGATCGGGCAAAAGAAATCTGTAACCTATGTGGATATTCTCGCGGAAGAAACCGTCGATGAAAAAATCGTCAAATCCCTCCGCAAGAAAATTAATATCGCCTCTGAAGTAATGGGCGAAGAACTTAGATCATGGATTTAGTAGGATATACGCGCGAGGCGCGCAGAATTTTCTAATTCTCTATTTTACCGTGATCATTTTTGGCTTTTTGCCTTCAGGAACAATCTTCTCCAAGGATATTTTCAATAATCCGTTTTTTAACTCAGCACCTTTGATTTCTACATCATTGGCGATGGTAAAAGCTTTAGAAAAAGATCTCTTCGCGATTCCTTGATGGATCACTCCGTCTTTTTCTTTATCGGATTTAATTTCCTTCACAGATTTTATAGTTAGTACACTATCTGCGTGTTCTACAGCAATGTCCTTCTTGTCGTAGCCTGCTAAAGCTATTTCAATATCGAACTTATTGTTTTCCTTCTTTACAATATTGTAAAAAGGAAAATTAGCTGTCAACGAAGACCGAACATTATCATACTCGTCGAAAAAATTTTCGAAGTGATCGAAAAGATTATCGAACCCGATTGAGACAGGTCTAAGTTGTTTAAAGATTGATGGTAGTTTATCGAATGTCATTTAACCTCCTTGTTAGACAGTTAATAAAATGGGCCTTTAAAGCACCCATCTTTAATATAGACTATTTTAAATAAATTACA
>Ga0255047_10001009_pt1 | contig 21484 bp, 22 predicted proteins | sample JV7_2_1_MG_FD_183640 | JGI IMG/M metagenome (GOLD analysis project Ga0255047, IMG submission 183640) | Seawater microbial communities from Jervis Inlet, British Columbia, Canada - JV7_2_1 | ecosystem: Environmental > Aquatic > Marine > Inlet | place: Canada: British Columbia | collected 2016-10-06 | reverse complement strand
CGGCAGCGACGTGGTGATGGCGATCACTGCTGGGTCGTTCCCCGGATCCCAGGCGTCGAGGCCTCCCGGTACCGCCGACCAGAAGTAACAGGGACCGAGGACGGGGTCGCTCGAGGTGACGACGTAGCGCAGCGGCGGCGGCTCCCCCGGAGGCGGCGGCACCGGATCACCGGGGATGACCCCGGAGGCTTCGCAGATGATTCGTCCGCGAGCTGGGTCGTAGGAGCATTGGTCCGTTTGCGCCAGGGTCCCTTCGATTCCCACGAAGGTGACAAGAATCAAGGCCCCAAGGGGTGCGATCCATCGCACAGCCAACCCTCCCCTACGTACGAGTACTTGAAGGTCCCCTTGATCGGTTCGAGTACCACGACCGATACGAGCTGGTCGCCTCCCACCAACAGACCGCCGAGGTCAATCATCACTCTCGCGGCGATGCAATCCGGCCGATCCACCAGCACTTCCGTGACCTCGACGAGGACTCTCGCCGGCTCTGTGGCGAATTCGACCAGGTCGAAGCTCTCCAGGTCGCGTGCCAGGTAGGCCGCGTTGGCGAAGAGGGCGGCGAAGGCCTCCCGATCGCCGTCGTAGAGGGCCTGGAGGCGGCGCTCCTCCAGGTCGCGGAAGATGTCTGTGATCTCCGCCAGCCGGTCGGCCGCCGTCGCCGTGGTCACCCCGATGGTCGTCGTCACCGCCGGTATCATCGCAGCCGTCACGACGGAAGGCGTCGCCGTTGTGGTCGTCACGGGCGCCGTGGCGGGCACCGAGTTCTGCGTCGTGCAGGCGGCGGCCACCGTGCCCAGTATCACGGCGAGCACCATCCACCTGTCCACCCTGCTCACCCTACGGAAGGCGATCGGGGCCGAGAACCCAGCCGAAGCAGTTTCTTTCCCGCTCTCTGCCACACTGCCCGCACGGAGGTGGGCGTGCAGCAGCGGCGCGGCATCTGGTACGGCGTCACTGCCTACGTCATCTGGGGGCTCAGCCCCATCTTCTGGAACGCCATCGAGGACGTTCCCGCATTGGAACTCCTGGCACACCGGGTGCTGTGGTCGATCCCGTTGCTGCTTCTCGTGATCGCCGTGCGCCACCGGTGGTCGATCCTGCGCCACGCCTACGCCTCGCGGCGCACGGTCGTGGTCGCCGCGGTCTCCGGGATCCTGGTGGGAATCAACTGGGGCGTCTTCGTGTGGGCGGCCACGTCCGGTCACATCGTCGATGCCAGCCTCGGGTACTACATCAACCCGCTGGTGTCCGTCGCTCTCGGCGTGGTGGTCCTGCGGGAGCACCTCACGATCGGCGCTCGGATCGCGGTCGGCATCGCGGCAGTAGGCGTTGCGGTGATGGCGATCAGCATCGGCGTCGTGCCTTGGGTTTCGCTCACCCTTGCGTTCGCGTTCGGCTTCTACGGCCTGATGAAGAAGCGCCCAGATGCCGCCCCTCCCATCGAGGGCCTGCTCGGCGAGACCGTCACCGTCGCCGTCCCTCTGGCCGTCGTCGTCGTGCTTCTCACGGCCAACGGCGACAGCTCGTTCGGAACCACGACCACGACATCGGTCCTGCTCGCCCTCGGTGGCGCCGTGACGGTGGTACCGCTGCTGCTGTTTGGAGGAGCCGCCCAGCGAATCCCGCTCTCGATGGTGGGCTTGCTGCAGTACCTGACTCCCACCATCCAGCTCATCATCGGTGTCACGCTCTACGACGAGACGATGAGCGGAGGACGGGTGTTCGGCTTCGTGATGGTGTGGATCGCGCTCGCCGTGTACACGGCCGACAGCCTGCGCAATGCCCGCAGGGCACGGATGGTCGCCGGCCCGGTCGGGAGCTAATCGAATCCTCATCCACCCCTAAGCGTCGCTGGAGACCATCACGCAGAAGCGTCGAGGGGAAAGGGAGGAACAATGACCCACACGCTCAAGACGGCCGGGGCACCACGCACCGGAGGAAGCAATTGGGGGATCTATGCGCTCATCGCACTGGTGACAGTCGGATTGGCCTTTGCGGCCACCGCACTCATCCAGAACGTGGACGCCGGGGGTTCATCGGGCAACGCAGCCGTTGTCGAGCAGCCCGACACGAGCCAGGTGATCGCCAACATCGTCGCCTCCGAGGCGGCGGCAGCCCGAGTGGGCTCAGCCGACCAGGTCTATCTGCAGCAGGCAGCTGCGACAGGCGCCGTGGGCTCAGCCGACCAGGTCTATCTGCAGCAGGCAGCTGCGACAGGCGCCACCGTCTCGGCGAGCCAGATGGTGGCAGACGCCATCGCCGACCAGGAGGCGGCGATGACCGAGCAGAATCGGCAGCACTTCAGCTTCGAGCTGGATCCGGTCGAGGAAGCCTTCCTCACCGGACAGCCGCTGCCCACCAACGAGCCGCAGGGCGGGACCTCTCGCACTCCGCTCGACTGAAGCACCGCCGGCACATGCCGGACACAGGACGACCGATGACCGGGACCTCCCCGGTCATCGGTCATGGGCGTATCAGGCCTCCGGCCACACCCACCGATGGGGCTCAGGGGCCCGCCCGTCACGCTGCTCGAGCATGGTCCAGAAACGCACAGACACCTCAGCCCGAGGAACCTCTCGTTCCCAGCAGGCGCCATCTCCTGGAGTGCACGGCGACTCATAGCCGGCGTCGCGCAGCGCCCTGCCCGCAGCGTCGAACCCGGTTCCGGCTCCGGGATCGAGGTCGAGCATCCACGCCATCGACGCCGCCAGCTCGCCGGCGGAGACCGGCCGAGGCGGGCACATGATGTCCTCGTTCGTGGGGTCGCACCCCTCGTAGGGGAACCCGGATCGCTCCAGCCAGGCGAATGCCCCACGCGTGACGAACCCGCCAGTCCCGCGACGAATGCCGATCTCTTCCCAGCGCGGCTCATCGTCGCCGCACTGTGGCTCTTCGGCCGTGAACCAGATCGCGAGCGGGAGCCCGTCGGGAAGGGGCGTGTTGCCCAGCCACACGTGCTTGTAGCGACCGTCGTAGACCACCAGATCCGTCCGGCCGTCTCCGTCGAAGTCCGAAGCAGCCGCATCGACGATCGTTCCGGGAACACCAGCAGGTTCGTGACGGTGGGCGACGGTGGCGAACCGGTCGGCGGCCGCCGCCACGGTGACCGTCCCATCCTCGAGTGACCACAGATCCGGGAGCTCGTCACCGTCGGCGTCACCCAGCATCAACGTGCCGGTCGTCACCGCAGACCCTCCACCCAGTTGCAGTAACGCGGCGCCCGTCCACGGATCGACGTCCCAGATCCGGATTCCGTTGTCGCCGACGACGACCAAATCGAGGGCACCGTCGCGATCGGCGTCCGCAGTCGACAGCCAGGCGGCGCCGTCCGGCATCGGGATGCGGGTCGTGACGGCGGTCTCCGCCGAGTAATCGCCATACCGATACCGAACCGTCAGCCGGAGGAAGCCCTCGTCTTCGGTCACGAGCCACAGGTCGTGGCCGCCCCTGCCGTCCCAGTCGCCGAAGCCAAAGGCCACAGGGTCAGGAGCGTCGATCACGACCGAGCGGCGCAGCGAACAGGCGTTGTGGGTGCGCGTCGCCACAGAAGCATCCACGACGAGGTCGGCGCCCAGTCGGCTGAGATTGATCACGTCGACGGCGCCGCTGCCGTCGCCATCTGCGAGCAGTGTGCCGAACGTCCCGTCAAGCGGACGGGGGACGACCCGTGTCACCAGGGCTTTGGCGTCGAGCGGCACGGACTCGGTGAGCGGCGCAAAGCCAGGAGGGAGCTCGCCTCCCGGGGTGAATGCCGGGCCTTGCCATGCGAAGTGCATTGCATCCTTCGAGCCGATCCACTGTCCACCCCAGCAGAACCCGCTTGCGGCGAAGGCGTCGACCCACCAGTCGGGGAAGTCCGTGATGAGTTGGTTGTCGTCGCGGAACGGGTTGCGGCGTGAGTTGAGGTCCATGGCGATGCCGAAGGTGTGACGACTCAATCGAGAGCGGCCCCCGATGGTGCGCGCAGCGAGCGAGGAGGTTTGTGAGGAGTCGATGACGTATCGCTCTCCGAGCGCCATGGCGGCCTCGAGCTCAGCGGCGACCAGTTCCAGCGCGGGAATGGCCCGCTCGTGAACGGCCATCGCCCGCGTCGACCCGGGGATTCGCCAGGTCGTGATGTTGGCGCGCACCTGGGCAACGGTGCGCCCGAACATTGCGCCGTACGGTCCGCGCAAGATCTCGTCGACGGGAATCCCCCCGGGCTGCTCGACGTACGGAGTGCGGGTGAAGACCGCCCCGCAGGCGCTGGACTCGTTGAACGTCGGCCACGCTTCTCCCTCACCACCGGTTGCCGCTGCTGCCGTCGGCACGGCGATGGCCAGCGCGACCACGGCCGCAATCTCGGCGAAGACGACGAGCACGAAACGCATCGATTCAACGGTATCGGATCTGCGGTAGATTTCCGTCGTAGGGTCAACACCTCTGGGGGAGAACCACTCGATGGCCAACGACGAGCTGCGCGCCGCCCTGCTCACGGTTGCCGGCGTTGCCGAGGCACAGATCGACGATGAGGCCGAGCAGCCCATCGCCCGACTGATCCTGGACGGGACCCGCGAAGCCAGCGACGTCGAGCGCGATGTCGATCGCGTGATGACGACCCACACCCGGCCGGTCCGCAAGCGCGGCGGCCTGGGACGCGACCTGGGCGCCGTACTCGAGCGCACAGAGGAAGAGGCCGCGCCTCGGCACATGCAGCCGGTTCCGACAGCTCCCACGCAGGGGAACCTCACCGTTGCGCTGGAAGAGTCAGCGTCAGGCACGCGCCTGACCGTCACCGATGCCGCAGGTCGTACAGCCGCCGTTCCGACCGGTTGGTCAGACGACGAGCTCCAGGCAGCCGCGGTAGCCGCAGTCGCCCGTATCTCCTCGGTCGACTCCGTTGCTGTGCTCTCCAGCGACACCAGGGAAGTTGAGGGAAGCAGAATCGCCACGGTGTTGTTGCAGAAGGCCGACGGCAGCAGGCACGCCGGTGCCGCAGTGGTGACCGGGAGCCTGCTCTACGCAGTGGCCACCGCCGCTGCAGCGGCGTTGGAGGTGCCATGAGTGGCGATATGACCGGCCTGCCGGATGGCAGGGACACCTTGCGGACGATGGGGTGGGTTGCGCTCCCCTACGGCTGCACCGGGATCCTCAGACGCAAACAGGTCAACGAGCGCAACACCGCCTGGTCGTGGCTGATCGTGGTGCCGTGGTCCGATGACGCCAAGCCGTGGATCGACGGCACCGAGATCTTCGGACCGACGCTGAAGGACGAGGACCAGCAACGCCAGGATGTGCTCGCCAAGATGCGGGCGCTCGTCGACGGGCGCTACGGGGACGTGGTCGGCAACTCGGCCATCGACGACCTGATCCGGGAGATCCAGGACGACGCCTGAGCCGGTCAGCCGTTGGGGACCGCCAAGGTCACATTCGCCGGAGCGGCATCAGCGAGCTGGGCCGTCACCGTGAGCCGGAAGGTGGCCGCATCGTCCTGGTCGGCATTGAACCCTGGACCCCATATGTAATCGATCGTCCCCCCAGGCGGGACGGGATCCAGGAACGGCGGTCCGGGGAAGTAGCTGCCGATCGGCGTTCCCGGGACCTCGAACAGCTCGATCGCCACTTCGGCGATGGCGGCATCTGCCGTACCGACGCGCCACGCAAGCTCGCCGAGGAAGTTCCCCAGAGTCAGCTCCGTGATCGTGTACGTGTCTCCGGTGTCCAGGTCGATCGTGAGCGGTTCTACCAGCGTGTACGGAGTACCGGTGTATGCCAGGTCGGCGCTTCCGCCGGCCGTCCGGGGGTCGAAGGTGGCGACCAGCGTGATCGTCCGCGGAGTCCCGCTCGAGGGGAACTGCACGGAGAATGCTCCGGGCCGCAGACGGTCGTAGATCACACGTTCCGAGCTGACCGTCGCCCCATCCGTGGTCTCCATCACCCAGAGCCCGCCAAGCGGATGCACGGAGGACCTCTGATCGGTACCGCGCCGGGTCGCCATCATGACCGGGACCACAATCCGGTCCTCGAGGACGATCGCCGCTTCTGCGCGATAGGCGCTGAAGTCGCTCACCGGGACGAATCCGTCGGGAAACTCGGTCTCCTCGACCACGATTCCTCGGGGCGTTTCGGTGGTCGGTGGCGCCGCGACCTCTCCAGGAGTGTCGTCGATGGCAAGAGCCATCAGGGCGAAGACCGCGGCAGCGGCAACGACAGCCGCGGCGAGACCCGCCCAGCCCTGCCAGCGTTCCGGCTCGTCGTCGAGCGGGGACCGCAGGAGGATGTCGAGATCGAGATCGCTCATGCGCCGCCCCCGAGGTCGACGACGAGTTCCTCGGCCAGCGGCATCCACGCCGGGTGATCCTGGAAGAGCACGATCGCGTGCGGCGTGCCACCGCCGTCGCGGATGAACTGCAGCTCGCTTCCCAGTGCGGGACCGCCTGATCTCCTCCAGCCGGGGTCGGCGGCGGCGATACCGAACGACGAGGCTCCGTGCCACGAATCGTCTGGGTGTTCCACGGTGAGACGGACGATGGTGGAGTTCGCCTGGGCGAGCACCGTCTCGATCGTTACGACCGTGCCGTCATCGAACGTTCCCGTGGAGTCCGGTTCGACCGCCAGCTCTACGGTGCTGCCCAGCGGCGCGGCGTACCGCCAGGTCACGATGCGCAACTCGGTGATGTCGGTGCGGGCCGTTCCCTCTGGCAGCTCGAATGACAGGCGGAGATCGTCCGAGTCGGTTTCACCCTCGATCACCGTTCCATCGGCGAGTTCCAGCTGCCAGCGCTCCGGTCGAACCACGGTGTGGATCGGTGTCAAACGGTCGTCTCCGTCGTCGTCGCCATCGAGTCCTGGAGTCAGAGGAACGATCTCGAACTCCAGGTTCGCCGCCGTTCCGTTGACGACGAAGGCCTGGGGCACGATGACGGTGGTGCGAAAGCGGCTCCCCCCATCGACCCAGGGCGCCTCTTCGACGATCGGAGGGAGCGTCGTCGACGTGGTCGCGGCCGCGACCGGCCCGGCATCGCTGCCGATCTGTCCCCATGCGACGAAGGCCCCGGCGCCCACGAGCGCGCCGATGACCAGTCCGATGACGATCCGTGCGGCAGAGGACATCTGAGCGCAGAAGCGTAGGCGCCCCAGCTGGATGGCGGTGGTCGTCAGACCCCGGCGAGGAAGGCGCCGACGGACGTGCGAACTCCGGCGGCGTCGAGGCCGTGTGCCGCTCGATGCTCTTCTGCCGATCCGTAGTGTCGGTGTTCGACGTTGGCAACGCCGAGCGCCTCGATGCGATGCGGGGTATCGCGCAGCACCGCGGACACGGCGGCCGCCGACGTTCCCTCGAGGTAAGGCTCCACCAGCACTACGTCGGGCGTTTCGGCGAGCTCCCGGCGCAGGGTGGCGCCGTCGAACGGACGGACCGTGGCCGCATAGAGCACGGTCACCGGAAGATCGGCAACCCCAGCCACGACCTCGTCGAGGAGCGGGCCGACGGCGACCACCACGGCACGCGGTGCGGGGTGCCGTCGCACAACCTCGATCACGCCGGGCTCGGTGGCGACCGGTCGCTCGTTCTGCAGTGACTCCAGACGAACGTAGTGACGCCCGTCGCACGCAACGGCGTGGCGGAGCAGCATCTCGACCTCGTCGGGATGGCCGGGAACGTCGATGTGCCAGCCGGGCAACGTGTTCAGGAGCGCTACATCGCCAGGGCACTGGTGCGATCTGCCGCTGGCAGCCGAGTCGTAGGAACCGCCGATCGAGACGAGCACGGCTCCCACGTCCTGGTGGCCCAACCCGAGCTTGATCTGCTCGAACGCCCGCTCGATCAGGAACGGGGCGTAGCTGTGCACGATCGGGCGCATGCCCTCGAGCGCCATGCCAGAGGCGACCCCCATCATCAGCTGCTCGCGGATCCCCACGTCGATGACTCGATCGGAGTGGCGATGCAGCGCTCCGCTGTCTGCGAACCGGCCGGCACCGATCACAGCGACGACGACGGCGACGTTCGGATCCGAGTCGAGCAACTCAGAGGCAACCGTCCCGAACCGCTCCCGCATGGTGTCCATCAGCGGCGCTCCACGACGGCGACCACGGCGTGCGGTCTGCCGTCCTTCACGGTCGTCAGCGCCTCGCGCAGAGCGGCGTGGTCGCGACCATTCACGGTGCTCGTCCCCCAGCCTTCGACCGCGAAACGGCGGTGGACGCCCCCCGGCCAGCCGTGGCGAGCCGATTGGTTGTCGATGACGATGGCCGTCAGTCGGTCGAGCCCTGCTCTGGCGGCGAAGGCGATCGCCTCATGATTCGAGCCCTCATCGAGCTCGCCGTCTCCCAAGAGACAGACCACTCGGGCTCCCTCCTGGCCCCTGGCATCGAGCGCCAGCGCTGCGCCGACGGCCATGCCGAGGCCGTGGCCCAGAGACCCGCTCCCGATCTCGACGCCGGGGATGAGCACCCGGTCGGGATGCCATCCGAGATGTGACTCGTAGCCGGCCCAATGCGGCAGCTCCTCGACGCCGATGAAGCCCTTGACGGCGAGGACGGCATAGAACGCCATTGGGCCGTGGCCCTTCGACAGGTAGAAGCGATCCCGGTCGGGATGGTCGGGATCAGCGGGGTCGACGTCGAGGATCTGGTCATAGAGGGTCCACACGACGTCCAGTGTCGAGGTCGCAGCCGGAGAGTGCTTCTCGTCGCCGGTCATCAAGGACATGAGCCGAGGAAGATCTTCGTAGCCGAGCGTTGTCGTCGTCATCTTTCCAGCGTACAACTTCAAGTAAGCTTGAAGTCAAGGTACTTCCTGCGGAGGATTCGATGACCGAGCCAGACGACCTCTTGACCATCGGCGAGCTCGCCGGCAGGGCCGGGGTCGCCACCTCAACACTGCGCTTCTACGAGGATCGGGGCCTGCTGTCCTCGACCCGAAGTGCAGGCAACCAGCGCCGGTATCGGCGGGCCGATTTGCGCCGGGTGAGCGTGATCCGGGCTGCCCAACAGGTCGGGGTTCCCCTGGCGGCCATCGGAGAGGCGCTGGCGGCACTTCCCGAACGACGAACCCCAACGACGAACGACTGGGCCAGCTTGTCGACGGCGTGGCGGGCTCAGCTCGATCGCCGGATCGATGAGCTCGCCCAACTCCGCGACCAGCTCGACGAGTGCATCGGCTGTGGCTGTGTCTCGTTGACGAGCTGCGGGATCTTCAACCCCGCCGACCAGATCGCCGAGCGGGGCTCCGGCGCTCGCTACCTCGCCGGAGACGAGAAGGTTCCGATCGACTGAGACCGGTCAGCTCGCCGCGACCTTCCCGGCAGCCACGTCGAGCGTCATCCCATTGCGAATCCGCCCGTAGTGACTGGCGTCGATCACGACGACGGGACATGCGAGCGAATACAGCTCCCGGGCCACGAACGCACCGAGCATGACGATCGGATCCGGCTCCCGCATGATGATCGCCGCAGGCGCGGTGCCGAGTCGAATCGCCTCGGCGAGCACTGCGGATGCCGAAGACGACCCCCGGCCATGCGGCAGCACCAGGACGGTTCCGGTGACGTGTTCGCCTGACTGCGGGTGGTGGCGGTCGATCACCTCACCCGTCTTCGGGTCGAGCCCGCCCCAGAAGCTCAGGGGCTCGTCCAAAACGAATGCCGGACCGGAGGCGTCTCCTGCGAGCAGCGGCGTCGCGTCCGTGACCCACACCACGTTCACACCCCCTGCCAGATCGCAGGGTCACGCACGATCCTGCCGGCAATCGCAGATTCGACGCACTCTTCTGTCGCGGCGTACACGACATCGACGCCCAGGTTTCCCGGGGCGTACCAGGCCCATTTGCCGGAGTCGGTCATCATCAACCCGTCCGTGCGGCGCACAATCGGCGTCACGTACGTGCAGGTGTCGGTGACGATCTGCACGTTCGAGGCCTCAAGGGTTTCGAGCCAGCCCCGAGCGGCAACCTCGTTCAGCGTGTCCCTGCCGGTGTTGACGTAGCAGTCGATCTCGTTGTGGATCCTGCGACCATCGATCAGGAAGACGAGGGCAGCGAAGCCGTCGATGGACATGTGGGGTGTTCCCAGGTTCACGGCCCGCAGCGGCAGGTCGGTTCTCGTCGTGAGCTCGTCTCGAGCGGCCGCCAACAGCGGTGGCGTCACATCGATGACGAGCTGCGGTTCCTGTCCCCCCAGCGCCGCAGTCAGGGTCGGCGCTTCCGGCGTGACGCCCACCGCGTGGAACATGGCCACACTCCCAGACGACGCTGCCGCTGCCCCGATCGCCTTCAGCTGGTCTTCGGTCGTCGTCGGGAGCAGTCCCTCGATCACCGGGACCCCGGTCCCAGCTCGCCTGCCCAGAAGGTGGCCGAGCACGGGGAACAGCACATCGTGACCGAGCAGGTGGTCCGGAATGCCGTTGATACGGAAGAGCACATCTGCGCTCCGATTCTCCGAGAGGTGGAGACCGGCGGCCGGTGCCCTGCCGGTCACCGCGCACGAGACGTCGATGAAGTCTCCGTAGCGGTCGGTGCGCGCTCCGATCACCGAGTTGGCGAACACGATGGCGTTCGACTCTGCCCAGGCGATCTGCTCGCCGAAGACCGGCCGATCCGGCAGGTGGTACGGAGCGCAGGTCCACGTGGGGTATCCGCCCATGGCGATGTACGCGTCGGTGAGCCGAGTCGCCAACTCCCGGGTCTCGTCGTCTCCGCGATACAGCTCGGGGTGCAAGAGATCGAGCGACGAGATGTTGAGCGTGGTCGGCACCACCACGGAAGCTCCCCCGGAGACGAGGCGCTCGGCGAAGTCGAGACCGGCGACTCCGTAGAAGACGCACGAGTCGATGTGTGCCCTGGAGATGTCGAGCAGGCGCTCGGCGCCCATGGTCCGTGCGGTGTGGACCACGATCTCCATCGCCAGGCGGCGTCCGGGACCGTGGACACCATCGAGCAGGTCGCGGTCGCGGTCGGTCAGATCCAACACCCGCCGAGCCTATCCGCCTCCGTTGGCCGACCCCGTGCCTGCACCCGTCGGGGACACCCCCGATACCCCTCGATCACCCGATCGAACAGGCTGGTGCCAGATCGAGGAGGACCATGCCAACCACCACAGCACGTGCGGCCGGCCCCTCCCTCTACCGCGTCAAGCGGCATTTCGTGGCGGCGCTCGAACCGGTTCAGCGCTGGCTCGCCCGGCACGGTGTGGCGCCGAACACCGTTTCGTTGGCTGCCGTCCCTGTGATCTTCGCTGCAAGTGGTGCCATCGTCGCGGGCACACGGGCTCCCGGGATCTGGCTGCTCGTCCCTCCGCTCTGCCTGATGTGGATGGCGATCAACGCCGTTGACGGGGCACTCGCCCGGTCGACGCGCAGAGCCTCACTCACGGAGAGGAAGGGGTTCGCAGATCTCGGGCGGCGCTGGCAGCAGGGTGGAGCGTTCTGATCTACCCCCAGGGAACGAGGGACGGGGGACCGTTCCGCGCCGGCGTCGCCCGAGTCGCCAGGGAGACCGCACCGGTGGTCCCGGTGCACATCACCGGCACGACGAAGGTACTGCCCAAGGGGCGCCGCGTTCCCCGCCGTTCGCCGATCACCGTTCGATTCGGTCATCCCCTCGCGGTTGCGCCGACGGAACCGGATTCTGCCTTCGCTAGGCGCTTGGAGTGTGCCGTGTTCGGGCCGGCACCGCACAGGGAACCAGCATGACCGTCGAGCCGATCTTCGTCATCGTGCTGATCGGCCTGTTCGTGTGGTCCTTCGCTGAGGCGTTCGTCTGGCCTGTGGTCCCGGACGCCGCCATGGCCGTTGTTGCCTTCCTGGTGCCGGAGTGGGCGATTGCGAGTGTGCTCGCCCTGGCCGTGGGCTCCGTCGTCGGAGGGGTGCTCGGCGTCGCTCTGGGACGTGCGGGTCGATCGTGGCCCCTGCCGATGGTGACCGGCCGCATGCAACAACTCGTGGCTGAGTGGCTCGACGCCGGCGCCTTCGGGTTGGTATACCAGCCGCTCACCGCGGTTCCGTACAAGGCGTTCGTCGTCGAAGCCGCCGAGCGCCCGATCGGGTTGGCAGCCTGGGGATGGGCGACCGCACTGTTCCGCGGCGCCCGCATGACCGTCATCGCCGCAGTCGCCGTCGGGACGGCCGCGATGCTGAACCGGTGGGTGCCAGCAGGCTCGCTCGCTGTCGTGCGTACCGCGGTGGTCGCGGGGGCCATCGCCCTCTTCCTGATCGGTTGGCGGTTCGCCTTTCGCAGCTGGCAGCGGCGGGAGAAGCGAGAGGCCCTCCATTCTGGGTGACGAGTCACATGACTAGTTACCCGACGACGGGCGGGAACGATCCTCCAGTCGAAGCCCCAACCGACCGACGGCATCCGTATGCCCCGGAACCATCGCTCCGCTATGCGCAGATGCCTCACGATGGCGGTTGCCGTCGTCACCCTGCTGGCAATGCTGACCATCGCCGGACCGGCGTACGCGGTCACGATCACCGTCGACACGACGGCGGACGTCGTCGACGGTGCCGATGGGCTGACATCGCTGCGCGAAGCCATCGACGTGGCCAACGCGACACCGGGCGACGACGCCATCGTGCTCGGCGCCGGGACGTACACGCTGACCATCGGGGGAACCGGGGACAACAACAACCGCCGCGGCGACCTCGACCACACCGAAGCCGCCGGGTTGTCGATCACCGGAGCCGGATCGGGAACCACCGTGATCACGACCACGCTCGACGACCGGGTGCTCCACATGCGCCGCGGCGATCTGACACTGGCGAACCTGACGATCACCGGGGGCCGGGTGCAGCAAGGTGCTGGCGTCTACTCCGAGAACGGGTCCGTCACCGCCTCCGGCGTCGTCTTCTCCGACAACACGACGACAGGAAACCGGGTCGGGGGCGCGGTGCGGGTTCGTGCCGGGTCGTTCACCGGGACCGACGCCACCTTCACCGGCAACGACGCCCGCGACGGAGGGGCTCTCCACGTCCGCAATGGAACCACAACGCTCACGAACGTCATTGCGTCCGGCAACACCGCTCGGCGCGACGGCAGCGTCATCAACACGAACCGAGCGCTCACGGTCGCCGGAGGAACGTTCACCGGCAACACCGCCGTCCGTAACGGAGGCGTGTTCCGGGTGAGCGGCGATGCCACCGCAGTGACGACTCTCACCACAGTGGTGGCAGACGGCAATGCCGCCGGCCGTGACGGCGGTGTCGTGCAGTCCAGCCGCACCGTGAGCGTCACAGGTGGCAGCTTCACCGGCAACGCCGCGGGCCGGCACGGCGGTGTCCTGCGCACGGGAAACAACTCGCCGCTCCAGATCACCGACGCCGTGTTCTCGACGAACACCGCAGTCAACCAGGGAGGCGCCGTCCGCGCCGCTCGCGAGCCCGCCTTGGTGGACGGGGCGACGTTCTCCGCAAACGTGGCGGGCCGCGGCGGTGCCATCTGGATCGACGAGGCCCTGACCGTGACCGCCACCGTCTTCTCGGCCAACCGGGCCACCGTCGACGACGCCGGAGCCGTCTGGGCGCAGCGCCGGGCGGCGTCCCTCACCGCAACAACGTTCTCCGGGAACACCGCAGCCCGCGACGGTGGGGCCCTGCGTCTCGCCGTCGGCGGCACCTTTACCGCATCGACCTTCGACGGCAACACGGCGGGCCGCGACGGAGGCGCCGTGCGCGGCTATCAGACGGTGACCTTCCAGAACTCGACCGTGACGGCCAACACCGCAGCAGGTCGCGGCGGGGCGATCCGCGGGGCCAGGGTCGACGCCACCCACACAACCCTGGTCGCCAACACCGCGCCAACCGGCGCCAACGTCGACGCCACCGACTTCAGGCCTGTGGGCACGGTGATCGCCCTCGGCACCGGCGGTGCGGACTGCGCAGCCACCACGACCTCTGGAGGAGGAAACTTCGACGGCGACGGCTCCTGCGGCCTCGGGGGCCCGGGCGACGTCTCCGCCGGGGGCGATCCGCTCCTCGGCCCGCTCGGAGCCAACGGCGGATCCACCCAGACGATGCTTCCGCTGCCGGGAAGCCCCCTGACCGACGCCACCACGGCTGCACTCACTGTCGACCAGCGTGGCATCGCCCGGCCGCAGGGTTCCGGGGCTGAGATCGGATCGGTCGAGGTGCGGGAGCCGGGCGCTGTGGACGATACGGCCGTCACGGACGAGGACCAGGCCGTGGTCGTGTCTGTGCTGGGCAACGACCCGGACCCCGACGGGCAGCTCGTCCCGGCCGCGGTCGTCACCGTGAGCGCACCGGCAAACGGCGCGACGACCGACAATGGTGACGGCACGATCACCTACACCCCGGACCTGAACTACAACGGTTCAGACAGCTTCGGTTACGACAACGGCTTCGCGACGGCGACCGTCAACGTCACAGTCGATTCCGTCAACGACGTCCCGACCGCAGGCGGCGACTCGGCGAGCACCGACGAGGATCAGGCCGTAAACATCGACGTGCTCACCAACGACGGCGACATCGACGGCGATCCGCTGACGGTGACCATCGTGGTCGACCCGGCGAATGGTGCCGCCGTCGTCCCAGCCGACGGGACCGTCACGTACACGCCGAACGCCGACTTCAACGGCACAGACGCCTTCGACTACCAGGTCGACGACGGCAACGGAGGAACGGCGACCGCGACGGTGAATGTGACCGTTGTTCCGGTCAACGACGCACCCGTCGTCGATCCCGACGCCGTGATGGCCATCACCCTGACCGAGGACGGAACGATCACCTTCGACCCGACGGTGTGGTTCATCGACGTCGACGGCGACCCGCTCGTGGTGGAGAGCGTCGGCCCGGCTGCCAATGGGGCCACGGCCGTGGGGTCCATCACCTACACGCCCGATCCGGACTACTTCGGACCCGACGCCTTCGATTTCACGGTCGGTGATGGCAACGGCGGATCGATCACAGCCTCCGTCGCCGCCACCGTCACCGCGGTCGACGATGCTCCCGAGGCACGCGACGACGTCGCCGTAGTTGCCAAGGACACCCCGATCACGATCAACGTTCTGAGCAACGACTTCGACATCGAAGGCGACCCGATGACCGTGACGGTGACGGGCGCCACCAACGGCACGGCGACCGTGGTCGGCAATCAGGTCCGCTTCATGCCCGCCAACGGGTACATCGGTCCGGCGTCCGTCACCTACCAGGTCGAGGCCAACGGGCTGACCGACGACGCGGTGGTTCAGATCACGGTGGAAGACGCCCTCCCGGCGACCGGTCTCGACACCGACCACCTCGGCATCATCGGGATCACGCTGGTCCTCCTCGGCGCCCTGGCTCTCTTCGCCACCCGCCGCCGGGAAGACGCCGCCGTTCTTGCGTAACGAGGCGGCGCATATCGCCGTCCCTGTACGCAAGAACGATGACCGTGACGACCGCAGACATCGCTCTCGAACGACCACGGCAAGCGCCCGGGCCTCCTTCGCACATCGCTAGGTTATGGCGTCTACGACATCCCCTGCGGCGGGCGACAACTCCGCCGGGAAGGAGCGCGACCGCATGGCCAACGTGGTACGGGCCGCCATCGTCCAGACCGAGTGGACCGGCGACAAGGATTCGATGATCAAGAAGAACGCCGACTACGCCCGACAGGCGGCTCAGGGCGACGCTCGGGTGATGTGCTTCCAGGAGCTCTTCTACTCGCCGTACTTCTGCTCGGTGCAAGAGAACGAGCACTTCGATTACGCCGAAGGCATCCCGGACGGCCCGACGACGAAGCTCATGCAGGACCTCGCCAAAGAGACCGAGATGGCCCTCGTCGTCCCGATCTTCGAGAAGGAGGACGACGGCTTCTTCTACAACACGGCAGCCGTCATCGACGCAGACGGCACCTACCTGGGCAAGTACCGCAAGCACCACATCCCGCATGTGAACGGCTTCTGGGAGAAGTTCTACTTCCGCCCGGGCAACATGGGCTACCCCGCGTTCGATACCAGGGCCGCCGGTCGCATCGGCGTCTACATCTGCTACGACCGCCACTTCCCGGAGGGGTGGCGGGCGCTCGGTCTGGCGGGCGCCAAGATCGTCTTCAACCCGTCGGCGACGAGTCGTGGCCTGTCCATGTACCTGTGGAACCTGGAGCAGCCGGCGTCCGCGGTGGCCAATGAGTACTTCATCGGCGCCATCAACCGGGTCGGCAAGGAGCCGTACGGAGACAACGACTACTACGGGTCTTCCTACTTCTGTGATCCGAGGGGCCAGATCATCGGCAGCGCAGCGTCGGACACCGAAGAAGAGCTGGTCGTGCGCGACCTCGACCTCGACATGATCGACGAGGTGCGCAAGACCTGGGCGTTCTACCGGGACCGCCGTCCCGACAGTTACGACCCGCTCGTGGTGCCATAGGAAACGAAGGGAGCACACAGTGGCGCGCACACTCATCAAGGGCGGCACGGTCGTCACCGCCGCCGACACCATGCGGGCAGACGTCCTCATCGAGGACGACACGATCGTCGCCATCTACGGACAGACCGATGGAGGGGTTGCAGACGCCGTCGCCGGTGCCCTCGTCGGGATGACGATCGACAAGGAGATCGACGCGACCGGGAAGTACGTCATCCCAGGCGCCATCGACGTCCACACCCATTTCGAGCTGCCGTTCGGCGGCACCTACGTCTCGGACAACTTCGAGTCCGGCACCAGGGCAGCCGCGCACGGCGGGACGACGAGCATCGTCGACTTCGCCGTCCAGGTGAAGGGCGAGCGGATCATGGACGGTTACGAGACCTGGATGCGCAAGGCAGAGGGCACCTGCGCCATCGACTACGGGTTCCACATGATCGTTGGCGACGTCAACGACGAAACGCTCAAGGAGATGGACACGATCGTCGGTGAGGGCGTGACCAGCTTCAAGCTGTTCATGGCCTATCCCGGCGTCCTCTACTCCGACGACGGCGAGATCTTTCGGGCGATGCAGCACGCCTCCGCGAGCGGCAGCACGATCATGATGCACGCCGAGAACGGCATCGCCATCGACGTGCTGCGCGCACAGGCCGTCGCCAAGGGCAACACCGACCCGAAGTTCCACACGACGACGCGGCCGCCGACGACCGAATCCGAGGCCGTGCACCGGGCCCTCATGCTGGCCGAACTGGCGGGGAGCCCGTTGTACATCGTCCACATGTCCGCCAAAGAAGCCGTCGCCGAACTGACGAGAGCCCGCGATCAGGGCCAGAACGCATTCGGCGAGACTTGCCCGCAGTACCTGTTCCTCGACTGGGAGGACCACGTCTCTGCTCCCGGGTTCCAGGGTGCCAAGTACGTGTGCTCGACGCCGATCCGCCCCCGCTCGGAGGGCCACCAGGAATACCTGTGGAACGCGCTGGCTCGCGGTGACCTGCAGATCGTGTCGACCGATCATGCCGGCTTCTTCTACGACGACGACGAGATCATGGGGCGGCAAAAGCGCCTCGGCGAAGGCAACTTCACCCTCATCCCCAACGGGCTTCCCGGAGTCGAGGAGCGCCTCAACGTGATGTACCAGGGTGGCGTCGTCGAGGGCCGGCTGTCGCTCAACCGCTGGGTGGAGCTGTGCTGCACCAACCCGGCGAAGATGTTCGGCATGTACCCCAAGAAGGGAGCGATCGCCGTCGGTGCCGACGCCGACATCGTGGTCTACGACCCGAAGGGGTCCTTCACCTACTCCGCGGACACGATCCACATGAACGTCGACTACTCGGCCTACGACGGCATGGAGATCCACGGCAAGCCGGACACGGTGCTCTCCCGGGGCAAGGTCGTCATCGAGAACGACGAATACGTCGGCACGAAGGGCGACGGCCAGTACTTGAAGCGGAGCCAGAGCCAGATGCTCATCTGAGGAGACCGATGCAGACGATCAACCACTGGATCAACGGCGAGAACACGTCCAACCCTGCCCGCACAGGGCCGGTGTTCAACCCCGCCACCGGAGAACAGAGCGGCGAGGTCGCGATGGCCTCAACCGAGGACGTCGACCTGGCGGTACGGACCGCCAAACAGGCCTTCGAGTCGTGGGGTGAATCCGCGCTCACCCGGAGGCAGAACGTGATGTTCGCCTTCCGCGAGCTGGTGGCGAAACACCGGCTGGACTTCGCCAAGCTGCTGACCGCCGAGCACGGCAAGGTCATCGACGATGCCGTCGGCGAGGTGCAGCGGGGCCTCGAGGTGATCGAGTTCGCCTGCAACATCGCCCACCTGGTCAAGGGTGACTTCTCCCAGCAGGTATCGACCGGCGTGGACACGTACACGATCCGCAATCCGTTGGGAGTCGTCGCTGGCATCACGCCTTTCAACTTCCCGGCCATGGTGCCGATGTGGATGTATCCCATCGCTATCGCCTGCGGCAACACCTTCATCCTGAAGCCGTCGGAGAAGGACCCGTCGTCTGCGCAGCTGGCGGCAGAGATGCTGGCAGAGGCCGGGCTTCCCGATGGGGTCTTCAATGTTGTGCACGGCGACAAGGTGGCCGTGGATGCCATCCTGGAGCACCCGGACATCCAGGCCGTGTCGTTCGTCGGTTCGACGCCCATCGCCCGCTACGTCTACGAGACCGGGACGAAGAACCACAAGCGCGTCCAGGCGCTCGGTGGGGCCAAGAATCACATGATCGTCCTGCCGGATGCCGACATGGACTTGGCGGCGGACGCCGCCGTGTCGGCAGGGTACGGCTCGGCTGGGGAGCGCTGCATGGCCATCTCGGTGATCGTCACCGTCGGCGATGCCGCCGACCGTCTGCTGCCCAAGATGCAGGAGCGCATCGCCGCGCTGAACGTCGCGCCCGGCGACGTCGAAGGCGCCGAGATGGGCCCGCTGGTCACTGCAGCGCATCGTGACAAGGTCGCCGGCTACATCGACGCAGGCGAGCAGGAGGGCGCCACCCTCGTCGCCGACGGCCGCGGCATCTCCATCGACGGTTTCGAGGATGGCTTCTTCATCGGTCCGACGCTGCTCGACGACGTCTCGCCGGACATGTCGGTGTACCGGGACGAGATCTTCGGGCCGGTGCTGTCGACGGTGCGCCTCGAGCACTACGAAGACGCCATCAAGCTGATCAACGACAACCCGTACGGGAACGGGACCGCCGTGTTCACCAACGACGGCGGCGCTGCCCGCAAGTTCCAGAGCGAGATCGAAGTCGGCATGGTCGGCATCAACGTCCCGATCCCGGTCCCGCTGGCGTTCTATTCGTTCGGAGGGTGGAAGGACTCGATCTTCGGCGCCCATGCGATCTACGGACCAGAGGGGGTCAGCTTCTACACGAAGCCGAAGGTCGTCATCAGCCGTTGGCCGGATCCCATCCATCGGGGCGTCGACCTCGGCTTCCCCCAACACGGGTGATGGTGATGGATTTCGGCATCGTCCTCCAGACCGATCCTCCGGCTTCCCGCGTCGTCGAGCTGACGCAGATGGCCGAGGAGCGCGGGTTCTCCCACACGTGGATGTTCGACTCGCACGTGCTGTGGCAGGAGCCCTTCGTGATCATGGCCGAGATGCTCGCCAACACGGAGCGGATGGTGGTGGGCCCGATGGTCACCAACCCGGGGACCAGGGATTGGACCGTGCTGGCGTCCCTGTTCGCCACGTTGAACGACATGTCGGGCGGCCGCACGATCTGCGGCATGGGCCGGGGCGATTCGGCGCTGCGGTACATCGGCAGGAAGCCCAAGACGCTGGCGACGATGGTGGAGGCGATGGACGTCGTGAAGCGACTCGTCGCCGGAGAGACCGTCGAGTACAACGGTAAGGAGATCCACTTCCCGTGGTTGAACGGCGAGGGGTATGACCTGCCGATGTGGGCGGCCGGATACGGTCCTCGCGCCCTGACCGCGGTCGGTACCCATGCGGACGGCTTCATCCTGCAGCTCGCCGACCCGCAGATCCTGGAGTGGACGGTGGCCGCGGTGCGCCAGGCAGCCGTGGAGGCGGGGCGGGATCCCGAGTCGATCTCGATCTGCGTCGTCGCCCCGGCGTACGTCGGCGACGACATCGCCCACCAACGTGAGCAGCTCCGCTGGTTCGGAGGCATGGTGGGCAACCACGTCGTCGACCTGGTGAAGCGCTACGGAGACGACGAGTCGATGGTGCCCCAGGTGCTCTCGGACTACATCAAGGCACGCGAGTCGTACGACTACGACCACCACGGCAAGGCCTCGAACACGTCGACGGACTTCGTACCGGACGACATCGTCGACCGCTTCTGCGTCCTGGGGACCGCAGAGGATCACATCGAGAAGCTGCGCCTCTTGCGCGACCTGGGCGTCGACCAGTTTGGTATCTACCTGATGCACGACGACCAGGAGGGCACGCTCGACGCCTACGGCGCCGAGATCATCCCCGCCCTCAACAGGTGATCAGGCTCGCCGCCGCTGTTCTTGCGTAGCGGCGCGGCGTATTACGCCGTCCAGTTACGCAAGAACGATTGCTGCGGTCAGATGTCGTAGCCAGGGTTGCCCAGGGGGTCGACGCCGTACTGATTGGGGCCCTCTGTGCCGGGAAGGAAACCGCATTCCACCAACACCCAGATAGTGCCAATCAGTGGGATGAAGGCGATGAACACCCACCATCCCGCCTTGTCCCGGTCGTGCCACCGTTTGATCTGGACCGCGACGTACGGCCAGATTGCGGCCAGTGAACCCACCGCGGCGATGACCCACAGCGCAGAGGAGTTCGCGGCAGCGGCGATGATGAACAGGATCCACGTCGCCGCGTAGACCGCCACAATCCCGATCCAGAACTTCGCCCGGTTGATGCGCCCGTCGAATTGGAACAGCAGGTGCTGCCAGTCGATGGTGTCCACGAGTTGTCTCCCTTGCTCGTCAGGAACGAGGTTAGGAAGCCGGCACTCGGAGGCGAAGGATCATCGCGGTGTGGATTCGTCGACCGGGAACGCCGGACCGTGGCCGGGGACGATCAGCGTCGCCAGGTCCGCGACTCGTTCTCGGCCGGCGTGGAGTTGCTCCAGGCTGGCGGCAAGCCGGTCGGTTTCGGCTCCCTCGTACCCCCAGAGATGGGTCAACGCCGCAGTGCCGGTTGTCGTGTCGACCAGCGTGGTGATGTCCTGTGGCGTGTGGCCGGGCGTCTCGATGAGGCGGATGTCCCCCGCCAGCTCGAAGCCCTCAGCCGGACGCGCCGTCCACTGGTCGCGCTGATAGGTTGCCCAGTTGTCGTGCACCCTGACGGACTCCGGGAACAGCGCGATGTTGACGGTGTGGTCGGGATGGTGGTGCGAGATGACGATGTCGGTCACCTCCGCCGGGGTCACGCCAAGGGCTGCGAGCGGATCGAGGATGTCGGCGCGGGCGGCGACCATTCCCGGATCCACGATCACGATCACGTCGCCGCTCCGCAGGAGCGACACGGTGCTGGTGACGCCGGGGCTCACCGACCCGGCGTGGAGAACATCGAGTTGTGCCATGGGTCGAGGCTAGGCGTCGTCCTCGTCGCCGGTTGCGTCGTCTTCGCCGGCCGGCTCATCGGCGTCGCCGGCGGGCTCAGCATCCTCCGCCGAAGCGGC
>Ga0255047_10001007_pt1 | contig 21495 bp, 15 predicted proteins | sample JV7_2_1_MG_FD_183640 | JGI IMG/M metagenome (GOLD analysis project Ga0255047, IMG submission 183640) | Seawater microbial communities from Jervis Inlet, British Columbia, Canada - JV7_2_1 | ecosystem: Environmental > Aquatic > Marine > Inlet | place: Canada: British Columbia | collected 2016-10-06 | reverse complement strand
CCAATGGCGATTACGAGTCGCGGCATTACTCCCAAGCTCCGAGGACCGACGAGAGGAGCGCCATGCGCATGACAACGCCGTTGTAGGCCTCCTGCCAGTATCGGGCGTGCTTGAGGTCGTCGACCTCGGGAAGCAGTTCGTCCATGCGGGGGAGTGAGTGGAGGATGATGGAATCGCCCTTGGCCTTGGTCATGACCTCTTGGGTGATCTTGTAGTTGTCAGGGGTGATCCCGTAGTCGTCTGGACGCTCATGTACAGGAATCGTGTAGTCCGGCTGGATCACAGGCTCCATGTAGATGACATCGGCATCTGCGATGACTTCGTCGATATGGTCGACGGTCCGGTAGCTCGTACCTTTTGCGTCGAGTTCAGCGAGGAACTCAGGCAGAGGCGCCATGTCCTCTGGCGACAGGATGACCATCTCAGCGTCGAACTGGCTCAGCGCGTATCCGAGCGAGTGCATCGTGCGCATCCGGTGGTCACCAATGGCCACGAAGGTCAAGCCGTCAAGCGTGCCCTTCTCCTTGAGCACCGTGTAGAGATCCGTGAGAACCTGTGTGGGGTGCTCGCCCCAACCGTCGCCTGCGTTGATCACGGGAATCGATGCCCACTTGGCAGCCTCGTGTGGGGCGCCCTGCTCGAAGTGCCGCATGACCATCACGTCGCCGTAATACTCCAACATGTGGACGGTGTCCTTGATGGACTCCTGGTAGAAGTCGCCAGCACGGGTCATCTTTGCATCGGAGAATCCGGTGACATGGCCACCGAGCCGGTGCATCGCTGCTTCGTGGGCGAGACGGGTACGGGTGGATGGCTGATAGAACGCAGTCACCAGTGTCTTGTGGGCGAGGAGATCGGCGTTCCGACGCTCTCGTGCGATCGGTTCGAGTCGGTCTGCGATCTCAAAAAGATGGAAGAACTCGTTCCGCTCGAATTCCTTGAGCGAGAGAATGTCTCGTCCGGCGAAGCTACGCATGAATGTCCTCCTGGATTGGCTAGCGTCTATTGGTCGTACTATAGTACAACATGATGACCGTACGCCAGCTGGATACCATCGGATGATCAACCGCAATCCGTCGCTCACCGAGCAGGTGAAGACGCACATCAAGAAACGGATTGCAGACGACGGTTTCGAGGACGGCCGAATCCCACCTGAGACAGAGCTGGCCAACGATCTCGGAGTCAGTCGCACCACTGTTCGCGATGCGCTGAGCCGACTCGAACACGAAGGAACCATCTATCGCAGACAGGGTTCAGGAACGTTCGTGAACCAACAGGGACTGCAGATCAAGTCAAGGCTCGAAGAGATCTGGTCCTACGAACAGGTGCTTGAGGATCACGGCTATGTGCCATCGATACGCGTCCTTGCCGAGTCCGAGACAGAGGCCGATGTTGAGACTGCCGACGCGCTCGGCATCGACGAGGGCGACGCTGTGCTGTTCATTGAGAAGCTCTTTCTCGAGGACGAGGATCCGGTGATCCTGACTTTGAACCACATTCCCAGCAGGATTCTCACCGACACTGAGTACGCAGACGATGAGGCAACGCCTGTGTACGAATTCCTGGAGCATCACTGCAGCCGCACGCTCAGCTACTACCTCTCTGAGATCATCCCAGTGTCCTTGGACAAGGATGTGGCGGCGAAGCTCGGAGTCGCTCGTGGAACGCTGGCCATTTCGTTCGAAGAGATCGGGTTCGACCAGAACAACGAACCAATCGTGCGGTCGATCTCGTACTTCCGCGATGACCTCATCCGCTTCCGGCTCATACGCAAGAAGGCCGGGGCATGACCAAGATCGAACACCAACGAAGGAGCAATTGATGCAAACGCATCTGCATGGTCGCGACATGATCACGACCCAGGAGTGGACAAAGGACGAACTCGACACGGTGATTGACATCGCCCTTGACCTCAAACGAAGGCGAGCCCTCGGGGAGCAGCATGATCTGCTGCGCGACAAGGTTCTTGCGATGCTCTTCTTCTTCGCCAGCACACGGACGAGGGCGAGTTTCGAGGCCGGAATGGCCCAGCTTGGCGGTCACGCGATGTTCCTTGATTCCACGAGCACACAGATCGGCCACGGTGACACGTGGAAGGAGATCGGCGACATCCTCGGTCGCTACAACGATGGCATCGCTATCCGCCAGGTCGACTGGGGGATCGGTAACGACTACATCCGCGCAGTTGCAGAAGCAAGTCGCACGCCTGTTCTCAACATGCAGTGTGACTTGTACCACCCGCACCAGGCGCTTGCCGATCTACTCACGATCATCGAGCAGAAGGGCGACCCACGCAAGCTCACCATCAACATGAGCTATGCGTACGCTTCGAGCTATCAGAAGCCGATCAGTGTTCCCCAGAGTGTGATCCTCCTGATGACACGGTATGGCGCTAATGTCCGTCTTACCCGTCCGCCTGAGTTCAAGCTCATGCCAGAGATCGTTGCTCAGGCTGAGGAGAACGCAAAGAAGTCACGAGGTTCGTTTGAAATCGTCGAGGACTTCGAAGAGGGCATGCAGGGCGCAGATGTTGTGTACGCCAAGGCATGGGGATCCATGCTCACAACGTCAGATCTCGAGGAGTCATCGAAGATCTCAGACAACTACACGGACTGGATTGTTGATCCACGCCGGATGGAGATGGCAGATGAAGACGCCATCTACATGCATCCCCTCCCTGCCGATCGCAACATCGAGGTTACCGATAGCGTCATCGACGGTCGATGGAGCCGTGTCTTCGACCAGGCAGAGAACCGACTCCACGCCCAGAAGGCGGTAATGGCCCTCACGATGTGATGGTTCGCCCTCACGATGTGATGGTTCGCCCTCACGATGTGATGGTTCGTGCCCGCCTTGTCATACAGCGCCTCGGGGGACACTTCGGTGTCCCCCGAGCAGCGTAAAATCGGTGGTGTGAACGCCACAGACTCGATCTCATAGAGAAGGGAACATCTCATGCGTATCGCAGACCGGATCTCCAACCTCGGCACCGAGACTGCCTTTGCGGTTTCCGCCGAAGCAGCGGCCTTTGGAGCCAAGGGGAACAGGGTCTTCCCGTTCCATCTTGGCGACATCAACCTTCCGACGCCATCGACTGTGGTCGATGGCGCGGCGAAGGCGATTGCGGACGGCAAGACCGGGTACTGCCCGAATGCGGGTATTCCGCAGCTGCGCGAGGAGCTTGCGGCTGATGTAGCGGCGTCCCACAACACCGCGTACACGGCTGAGAACGTCGTCATGCAACCGGGTGGCAAGCCGACGATCGGCAAGTTCATCCTGACACTGATGAACCCTGGCGACGAAGTGCTCTATCCCAACCCTGGCTACCCGATCTACGAGTCCCAGATCGAATTCAACGGCGGTGTTGCGGTCCCGTACGGATACGTCGAGGGCGAGGACAACTTCGAGTTCGACTTTGATTCCATCGAACGAGGTATCACTGACAAGACACGGTTGCTGATCCTCAACGACTTGCAGAACCCAATGGGGGCCGAATGCTCCCTTGAGGAGCACGAGAGGCTCGCCGAGCTGGTTCTCAAGCACAACCTGTATGTGCTCGCCGATGAGGCGTATTTTGATATGAGGTACTCAGGGAAGAGCACCTCGTTCGTCGAGCAGCCGGGAATGGCTGAGCGCACCGTCGTGCTGTACACCTTCTCCAAGAAGTTCGCCATGACGGGATGGCGTCTCGGTGCCAGCATCGGGCCAAAGGAGATTCTCGACGTCATCGCAAAGATAAACGTCAACGATGAGTCCTGCTCGAACCACTTCATCCAATACGGTGCGCTCGCAGGGCTCCAGGGAGACCAGTCCGAGCCACAGGCGATTCTCGATACGCTCGAGATGAGAAGGGATGCAACGGCCGCAGGTCTGAACGCGATCGATGGCATCCACACCTTCCGGCCGAACGCCACGTTCTACTTGTTCCCGAATGTGACGGAATTGGCGGAACGAAAGGGCCTGACCGACTACGAGGAGTTCAGGCGCGCGGCGCTGCATGCAACCGGCGTCTCGTTCACAAATCGGCTCCACTTCGGTCGCGAACTCGCGGGCGAGCAGAACAAGTACATCCGATTCGCGTACTCGGGTATCGACGTAGCGGACATCGAAGAAGGCCTCGGCAGACTCAAGGAGTGGGCCGAGCAGTAGCAGAGACGAGCTGTGCGGTGTCGTCTCTGAACCGATATTGAACAACACGACTGAGGAGTTGAAGAGATCATGGGTCGAGAGTTTGGACCACGAAGAGCGACGTGGATAGAGGTATCGGAACCAGCTGATGGGATGCCGGAAGACCTGGCATCAATGGAACGGTTCAACACGATCTATCGGGGCTTGTGTGCGGTGTTGTTCAACTTCGCCCAGTCAGGCCACCCGGGTGGATCGGTGTCCTCTGGCCACATCGTCTCGGGCCTGGTGCTCGACGGCATGGACTACGACATTGGCGATCCGAACCGAAGGGATCAGGATCTGCTCTCGTACTCTGCTGGACACAAGGCACTCGGCCTCTACGCAATGTGGGCGCTACGCGATGAGATCGTCAGGATCGCTCGTCCAGACCTCCTGCCTGAGGAGGAGAACCTGCGCCTCCGATTCGAGGACCTCCTTGGGTTCCGTCGCAACGCAACGCGCACTACTCCACTGTTCAAAAAGTACAACGCAAAACCACTGGATGGACACCCGACTCCCGCAACTCCCTTCGTCAAGTTGTCGACCGGAGCTTCGGGGATCGGAGTCGGATCTTCCCTTGGACTCGCCATGGCGGCGGCTGACACGTTCGGTGATGACGCTCCCTGGGTACACCTGATCGAGGGTGAGGGGGGCATGACGCCGGGCCGCGTTGCTGAGGCAGCGGCGTTTGCAGGCACATCCGGTCTGTCGAACGCAATCGTGCACGTCGACTGGAATCAGTCATCGATCGATTCAGATGCCGTGACCCGTGAAGGGGACACTCCAGGTGACTACGTTCAGTGGGATCCTAGTGAGTTCTTCTACCTGCACGACTGGAATGTGATCTACGTCCCCGACGGGTTCGACTTCGGTCTGGTGCTGACCGCTCAGCGGTTGGCAGCCGACATGGACACCAGCCAACCGACGGCGATCGTCTATCGCACGACCAAGGGATGGCAGTACGGCATTGAGGGCAAGAAGTCCCATGGTGCAGGTCACAAGATGTGTAGTGACGAGTACTTCGAGACCCAGCGGCCGGTATTTGGTGATGACACAGCGTCGTTGCCGAGTGCGGACGGGTCGGATCCCGTTGCAGCCGAAGCAGCGCAGTGGGCGACACTGGAGCGATATCGGCAACTGCTCGCGTCCGAAGACATGACGGCGTTGATTGGCAAGCGTCTCGTCGACGCAAAGGTTCGTCTCGACGCGAGGGGACGCACGGCTCGCGATGGTGCGCCTGACCTGGAGCGGGCTTTTGCAGCGGCGAACGCAGAGTCGGTTCCCGATGAGATTGCCCTCGCGCCGGGCGACAACCTTGCCCTGCGACAGGCCCTCGGAAAGACGCTTGGATATCTGAACCGTGAATCCAACGGTGCCTTCCTCGTCGGAGCCGCTGACCTCCTCGGATCAACAGCGATCTCAGATGTTGGCGTCGGGTTCCCTGACGGCTTCTACCACCGGACCTCCAACCCAGAGGCCCGTGCGCTATCCGTTGGGGGCATATGTGAGGATGGACTGTCCTGCGTTCTCACCGGTGTGTCGGCCTTTGGCACCCATGTCGGGACGGTGGCTTCCTACGGTGCATTCCTTGCGCCGCTCGGACACATCTCGAGCCGACTGCACGCCATTGGTGACCAGATGCGCCAGGAAACCGAGCCGGGTCCGTATCGACCGTTCGTGTTGGTGTGTGCCCACGCCGGTATGAAGACCGGTGAGGATGGTCCGACGCATGCCGATCCTCAAGCGTTGCAGGTGTTGCAGGAGAACTTTGTTCCGAGTTCGGCAGTCACGCTGACGCCATGGGAGCCTGCTGAGATGTGGCCACTGGTATCAGCGGCACTGCAGGCCCGCCCATCGCTCATCGCCCCGTTCGTCACCCGTCCCGGTGAGACGGTTCCTGATCGCGATGCACTCGGACTGGCGCCTGCGTCGGCAGCGACCCAGGGTGTGTACAAGCTGCGATCAGCGAGCGCCCGACCCAATGGTGTCGTTGTGTTGCAGGGATCTGCCGTGACCTACGCCTTCGTCAATGAGACGCTGCCATTGCTTGCCGAAATGGGTATCGATATCGATGCGTACCTTGTCACGTCGGCCGAACTGTTTGATCGGTTGTCCCACCAGGAACGGGAGGCGATCTTCCCAAGTGCTGCGGCCGAGCGCGCGATGGGCATCACCGGCTTCACCCTGCCAACTACCTATCGGTGGATTCGGGGTGCTGTTGGGCGAGCTCACACGATGTCACCGTTTGAGAAGGGGCACTTCCTGAGCTCAGGCGTTGGTGACATGGTCGTCCACGAAGCCGGACTCGACGGCGAGGGGCAAGCGCAGCGGATCAAGACCTATGTGGAGGCCCTCACCGCTACCGGCTGACAGAGGGAATTGCGTCGCACTCCTCAGGAACGCGGTGACGCCTCCAGCGCTTCTGGAGGTCTCTTCCTGATCCCGTGGAGTTGCGTCGCAACTCCTTAGGAATGCGGTGACGCTTTCAGCGTTGCCGCATTCCCGATGATGTCCTCGGGAGGAACCGGGACTCTGGTCAGATTCTTGCCGATCGCGTTGGAGATGGCAGCAACGATTGCGGGGGTTGAGCTGATCGTGGGGGACTCGCCGATACCCTTCGCCCCGAAGGGACCCCAGTGGTCGCCCTCTTCGATGATCCGCGTCTCGACGTCCGGAGCATCAACGAACGTCGGGATCAGATAGTCGGTGAATGTCGGGTTCTTGATGACCCCACCGTCGACCACGAGCTGCTCCATGACCGCAAGGCCCATGCCCTGCATGATGCCGCCCTCAAGCTGGCCGGTGATCGCCTGTGGATTGAGTGCCCTTCCTACGTCCTGAGCGGTGTCGACGCGCACCACCCGCACAAGACCGAGTTCGGGGTCGACATCAACGACCGCACGGTGTGCGGCGACCACGAATCCGGCATGGACGTCGCCCTGTCCGTTCTCGTCCGGTTCGAAGGTCTCGGGATGGCGGAACTGGACGTGGTGCTCGATGGGGCCACCGGCACAGATCTCGGCGATCGTCGCCACTCGCTCGCTGTTTCGATAGACACCGTCATCTCGGAGATCGTCGCCGCCATGATCAGCGATGAGACGATCCCGCAAACCAATGGACGCCTCATAGACCGCCCCGCCCGTCATCTGCGTCTGGCGAGATGCCGATGTGGAGCCGGCCGATCCGATCTGGGACGTGTCATCCCACACCACAGCCACACGATCGGTGCCGAGAACTGTTCGAGCGATCTGCTGGCACACGGTGACAAGCCCTTGACCGACTTCCATGGCTGCAGTGTGGACCTCGATGCCAGCGGCGGTCATGATGACCCTGGCCTCGGCGAAGTCGTCGAAGCCCTCCGAGAAGGCGAGGTTCTTGATGCCAACTGCGTATCCGACGCCGCGCACGACTGCGGATTTCGGTGTCGTCAGACCGGTTCCGCCAGGGAGCAAGCGAGGGTCGTCCTCGGTGAGTGGGAGCGGAAGCGGGATCGCCTCAACGGCATCGATGACGCCAATGGTGGGAAGGGATCCTTGGATGATCTGTCCAGAGGTTGCCATTGGATCCCCTGGGGCAAGTGCGTTGCGCCGTCTGAGCTCAAGTGGATCCATGTCGAGTGCCTGGGCGAGGCGGTCCATCTGCATCTCTGATCCGAAGCATGTCTGCACCGCTCCGAAGCCACGCATTGCGCCGCAGGGGGGATTGTTCGTCTGTGAAACGGCCGCATCAACCACCACGTTGTCACAGCGGTAGGCACCCACGGTGAAGAAGGCAGCATTTGCGAGGACGGCCCGACTCGTGTGGGCATACGCTCCGCCGTCGAAGACAAGACGTGCGGTGACCTTGACCAGGTTTCCATCTTCGTCGGCCTCGTGTCGATACCACATGCGTGCCGGATGACGCTTGACATGACCGACGAATGACTCGGACCGGTCGTACACCATCTTGACGACCCGGCCGGTGGCGAGGCTGAGCATGGCGACATGAATATGAAGCGAGATGTCCTCGCGTGAGCCGAACGCGCCACCGATTCCCGCGGGGTGGCACCGAATGCTGTCTGGCTCCATATCGAGGCAGGCGATGATTTGTCTGTGGTCGACGTGAATCCACTGGCTTGTTATGTACAGATCGAGCCCACCCAATCCATCGGGGATGGCGAAGCCAGCCTCGGGTCCAAGCGGCGCCTGATCCTGTGTCGCAGTTTCGTAGAACCCCTCGACGACGACCGAGCCCACAGCTTCCTCGTCACCGCGCCGGATCCTCATCTCCCTGAAGACCTTCCCGTGGTCCGCTGCCTCGTCGGGATCGTCCAACGGATCGAGCGGCTCCCATTCAACGATGATCGCGGCGGCCGCACGTCGAGCCGTTTCCTCATCATCGGCTGCCACAATCGCGACTGGTTCGCCCCAGTAGCGTGCAATTCCGTCACACAACACCGGCTGATCCTGTTCCTCTTGGCCGAACAGCGGCTCGCCGGGAACGTCGTTCTGGGTCAGGACGGCACGAACACCGCTCATCGCGAGTGCGGGTGTGATATCGAGGTTCACCATTCGGGCGTGGGCATGTGGACTGCGTCGTGTCGCCCCCCACAACATGTCCTCCGAGGACAGATCCGATGCGTAGGCGAAGTTCCCGGAGACCTTCGGCTCACCATCGGGCCTGCGCGCACTGGTTCCGATACCGCTCCTGACGCCTGCGGACGTGTCAGTCGTCACGATTCCTCCGCCGAGAGCTTCTCGAATGCGCGGAGGATCGCTCCGTATCCGGTGCATCGACAGATGTTCCCCGACAGTGCTTCTCTGATCTCCACTTCGGTCGGGTGCGGATTCTCGTCGAGTAGATGTGCGCCAGCGACGACGATTCCGGGGGTGCAGAATCCGCACTGGACCGCTCCAGCGTCGAGCATCGCTACCTGGACGGGGTGGAGAGAATCGTCGCTCGAAAGACCTTCGACGGTGGTCACGATGGTGCCTTGTGCATCGGCGGCCATCACGAGACACGAACACACTGCCTCGCCGTCGAGTGTCACCGTGCAGCTTCCGCACTCACCCTGCTCACACGCATCCTTTGTGCCCGGCAGGTCGAGGTTGTTTCTCAGGACGCTGAGGAGGCTCTCCGGACCGGAGATGTCGACTGTCTGGACTTCACCGTTGACCGTGAATGTGACGTTCACGCGAGCGTCCTTTCCACGAGTCGACGGGCAAGTACTCCGGCTGCATGTCGCCGGTAGGCCTCTGTCGATCGATGGTCGGTGATCGGTGTGACCTCATCGGAAACGATTCGTGCGAACTCGTCGAGCGCTGCGTCCGAGACCGTTGATTCTGCGTTGATCATCTGTTCTGCCCTGGTCGCTCGTATCGGGGTCGGTGCCACTGATCCGAGAGCGACACGGTATCCGTCTTCGCCGCGCATCACTACGCAGCTGACCGTTGAGATCACCATGGCGTTGCGGGCACCGACCTTCGCGAACTCCTGAGCGACGGGGACGTCTTGGGGGACCGCCACGCCTGTGATCACTTCGTCCGGTTGGATGGACGTTCGCTTGACACCAACGAAGAACTCACTCCATGGAATGATCCGCTCGCCGCGCTCGGCCGACTGAACGACAATGTCTGCATCGGCTGCGGCGATCCAGGGGAGACCATCTCCCGCAGGACTTGCTGTGCCCACATTGCCCCCGATCGTTCCCGCGGCGCGGATCTGTGGCGAGCCGATGGTTCGGGCCGCCTGGGCGAGGGCCCGGTACTGCGATCGCTCGAGGCGTGCCCATGTCGCACCGGCTCCTATCCGGTCTGGTAACACCTCTTGGAGCTCCTCGACGCGTCGAAGGGATATGACTTTCGGGGGGCGGTGGTCTGCAAGGTTGACCTCAACCATGAGGTCGGTTCCTCCGGCGAGTAACTGCGCATCCGGCTGTTGGGCCTTTGCTACGAGCGCTTCTTCGAGGTCGTGAGCAGCCGTGAACTCCATGGCGCCACGGTAGCCGCGCCCAGAATTCTTGCGTCGAAACGCGCATCATGTTGCGTCTTGTGACGCAAGAATCCCGAGGACGGAGCCGGGATCGTCGATCAGCTGGCGCCAAGTGAATCGGAAGACCGTCCAGCCGAGCTGATGGGCGAGGTTCTGCTTCCGGCGGTCGGCCTGGAATGACTTGGAATCCATGTGGTACTTCTCGCTGTCGAGCTCCACAAGGATCATCCGATGTGGATACGCAAAATCAGCGCGACAGACGAACTGTCCGAGGTCGTCAAGCACCACGTACTGGGGCTGGGGAAGCTCCAAGCCTGCACGTGAAAGTGTGGAACGGAAGAGATCCTCGAGTGCGCTCTCTGTGGCTCCGCTCCACCCTGTGCGCTCCTCGATCAATGGTCGTATCGTCCCCACTCCGTTGCGACCCGAACGGGCGACGCTGGCGAGGTACCCATGGACCTCTCGGATGGTGAAGAGACCGTCGCGCAGGCCTTTGTCGAGACAACTTTCAACCATCCAATATGGCGCCGTCGCACCGAGGTCTACGATCGTGCGGCGCGCAGAAGTCACGGGAACTCCAGCAACCGTCATGACATCGGTCGGCTTCAGATCGAGCGATTCATGCGTCGTGATGGACTCGAGTCTTCTTCTGAGGTGTCGTGTTGTAACAACTTCGATCGAAGGCGGACGGCGATCGGTCATACCCCACAGGTACGCGGCGGTTCGATGAGATGCCGCACCCAGATCGCCACACGCGAGAACTGCTGCAACCACACGCGAATGCCAGTTTGTGGAAGTTCCCGCGAAGACGTAAACGCCTCTGTGCAGCCTCCGATATCGACGATTCGACGCGCGATCCTGGATCGTCCTCGGCGAAACACCACAGGCCCGCGCTTGAGCCATCGTGAACACACCGTGCTGTTCTTCAGCCAGCGAGATGAGGAGGGCATCGGACACTCGCAACCGTCCCACATCCGTCACCCAATTGGAACGCCCCTGATCCCACTCGGGCTTTTGGCGTCGCAAAGCGCAAGATACTGCGCTTGGCGACGCCAAAAGCCCTTATCGGACGAGGCGTGCCGCAGCGGCGTTGTGCTTCTCGATCAGAACTGGTAACTCGACACCGACCAACTCACCGTCATGCACGACGGCACGGCCGTGAACGTAGTTGTGGTCGACATGGGTTGGCGCCGCGAATACGACCGCGGCGACCGGATCGTGGAGCGCTCCGGCGTACCCGATGCGATCGAGTGAGATTGCGATGAAGTCCGCGGCCTTGCCAACCTCAAGGGAACCGATGTCGCCGCGCCCGAGCACGGATGCTGAGCCGCGAGTGGCGATCCGGAGTGCCTCCCTGGCCGTGAGCAATCGACCCCCTTCGATCGACGGAGCTGCTTCGAGCCTGGCAAGCAACATGGCCTGGCGCGCTTCGGCGATCAGATGGCTTGCGTCGTTGCTTGCGGAGCCGTCAAGCCCGATGCCGAGCCTCATGTCGGACGCCATGTACTTGCGTATTGGTGCGATGCCTGACGCGAGCCGCATGTTGGATGACGGGCAGTGCGCCACGCCGGTCTGTGTGTCGGAGAGCCTGGCCACCTCATCGTCGCTGATGAAGACACCGTGTGCGTACCACACGTCATCTCCGACCCAACCGAGATCCTCCATGAGTTCAACAGGTCGGCGTCCGAAAGCATCGATGCAATACGCCTCCTCGTCGAGGGTCTCTGCCACGTGAGTGTGAAGATGGACACCGCACTCGCGCGCGAGCGCGGCGGACTCCTTCATGATCTCCGGCGTGACCGAGAATGGTGAGCAAGGCGCAACCACTACTCGAGTCATCGCCCCAGGGGACGGGTCGTGGAACGCTTCTATCACACGCTGCGTATCGGCGAGGATCGCATCCTCGTCCTCCACGACCGAGTCGGGCGGAAGACCACCGTCACTTTCACCAAGACTCATGGAGCCACGGGCAGCGTGAAAGCGAAGTCCCACGTTTTCAGCGCCGGCGAATTGGTCGTCGAGGCGTGAGCCGTTTGGGAAGAGGTATTGATGATCGGCCGAAGTCGTGCATCCGGACAATGCCATCTCCGAGAGCGCCAGCTCTGTGGCGATCTGAACATCGTCGGGCGTAAGGCGTGCCCAGATCGGATACAGCGTCCGAAGCCAGTCGAACAAGCCAACGTTCTGGGCTCCAGGGACCGCTCTTGTGAGCGTCTGATAGAAGTGATGGTGGGTGTTGATCAGACCGGGAAGCACGACGTGCCCGGACAGGTCGACGACCTCATCGGCCGTGTCGGGAAGATCAGCGGAGGATCCCACCTTTGTGATGAATCCGTCAACAGCGAACAGCCCCCCGTGGGGGATCTCCGTGCCATCGTCGTCCATGGTTGCCAGGACGTGTGCGTTTCGAACCAGAAGTGTGCTCATGGGACGAATGTACCATCTGGAACGGGTCGCCCAATCCAGTTGACCGGTAGGGTGACGAGTGCGCCCACCGAGGAAGGCAGAGACAGATGATCACCGAGTATCACCGCCCCACCACGCTCGACGATGCCATCACCCTTTCGGCGTTACCTGGCGCAGTGATCGTTGGCGGCGGCACTGTGGCGACGGTCAATGCTGACCAAGATGCGGTCGTCGCAGTGGACCTGCAGGCACTCGCTCTGGACGGCATCACGGGCGACAGCAACTCCATCGAAATGGGCGCAACGACCCGTCTCCAAGATCTCGTTGAATCTCGCCTTGTGCCTCCGGTGCTCACCGAACTGGCACGACGTGAGGCGCCCAACACGATCCGCAATGCAGCAACCATCGGTGGCACAATTGGTGTGGCCGACCCTGAGAGTCAGCTTCTTGTCGGACTCGTTGCTTTTGGAGCAACGGTGACGCTCGCCCGTTCCGGGTCAACGACCGAACATGCTCTCGTTGACCTCCTTGGGCAGTCGCAGTTGCTCGATGGCGCGATCATCACGAGCGTCCGTGTCCCGGTCGGCGGAGCTGCAGCGGCAGACCGAACTGCGCGGACGCCAATGGATCAACCGATCGTGACCGCCGTTGCACATCGTGCTATCGATGGCACGGTCACCCTTGCCATGTCCGGTGTGGCCGCGGGCCCTGTGGTTGTTGACCCGGGTGACATCGAGGAACTCGACCCGCCGCCAGACTTCCGCGGCTCTGCTGAGTATCGGGCACACCTCGGGCGAGTACTCGCCGCAAGGGTCCTGGCCTCGGTTAACGAGGAGGGAGAGAAGTGAGCATCCTCCTGAACATCAACGGCAGTGACAGAGAAATCTCCTGCCAGCCACACGAGTCCCTCCGAGTCGTGCTCCGGCGGTCCGGCTACTACAGCGTTCGGTTCGGATCAGATACTGGCGAGACTGGGGCAGGCGCAGTACTCGTCGATGGCCGGCTGATCTCAAGCGATGTCATGTTGGCGCACCAGGCCGAGGGGCACTCGATAGAAACCGCAGAAGGCTTGTCTGTTCCCGGCGAGATGCACCCGATCCAGCAGGCGTTCATCGACACCGGTGCGATTCAGTCCGGGTACTCCACGCCGGCGATGATCCTGGCTGCCAAAACGCTCCTTGAGTCGAACCCCGATCCCACGGAGGCCGATGTCAGGGACGCGCTTTCCGGCATCCTGGACAGGGAGACAGGCTATCTCCGCCCGGTGCACGCCATCTTGCGTGTGGCCGCGATCATGCGTGGCCAGGACCCTGACGTCATTTCCGTTGCGCATCTTGATCCACTGGTCGGGGACGAAGGCCACCATCACGACCGCGACGGACTCTCAAGCATCTCGCCAAGAGTTGTACTCAGCGATGACGTACCGACGACGCGTGTCGTTGGTCAACCCGAGACGAAGACGGATGCGATCAAGCTGGCGAAAGGAAATCCGGCGTTCACCGATGACGTCGATCTGGCGGGGACCTTGATCGCGAAGGTGATGTACAGCCCGCACGCACACGCAAGGATCGTCTCGATCGATGACACCGCTGCACGTGCGCTGCCAGGGGTCCACGCCGTCCTTCACCATGGCAACGTCGCGCGGGTGAGGTACGCATCCGGGGGTCAGAGCTACCCAAATCCACTTCCCTACGATCAAGTGAGCTTCGACGACAAGGTTCGCTACGTCGGGGACCGCGTCGCTGCCGTCGCCGCTGACAGCGAAGAGATCGCTCTCGCAGCGATTGAGCTCATCGACGTCGTCTACGAGGTCCTTCCAGCTGTCTTCGATGAGAACGAGGCAATCAAAGATGGCGCTCCCGTCATCCATGACGAGCCAGACATGGAAGGCGCCCATGACGCATCGCACAATCTTGTCCACCATCTGAAGGCCGACACGGGGAGTGTCGAGGATGGATTTGCCAAGGCTGCACGCGTATTCGAGGACACGGTGCGTGTTCACCAGGTGCAGCAGACACCAATCGAGCCGCACATTGCGATCTCAGCATGGGACAGCGATGAGCGACTCGTCATCACGTCTTCGACGCAGGTTCCCTTCCACGTGCGGCGCATGGTTGCGCCGCTCCTCGATCTCCCGCCAAAGCGGATCCGGATCATCAAACCGAGAATCGGTGGAGGATTCGGAGTGAAACAAGAGATGTTGATTGAGGATATTGTTGGTCACCTCACCATCGCCACCGGCCGACCGGTGCGCCTCGAACTCACCCGTGAGGAGGAGTTCATGTCGAGCCGAACGCGGCATCCTCAGACGATCACGTTCAAGACGGGCGTCGACACTGCGGGGAAGCTCGTTGCTCAAGAGATGGTGGTCGTCGCGAACACAGGCGCATATGGGACCCACGGCCTCACCGTCCAGATGGTGACTGGTCTCCGTGGACTCAGCTCCTACAACAGTCCCGCGAAACGATTCGACTGCAAGGTCGCGTACACGAACATCCCCGTTCCTGGTGCCTACCGTGGATACGGGGCGCCCCAGGCCCTCTACGCCCTCGAAACCCACATGGAGGACATCGCCATCGAGCTTGGGATGGATCCGATCGAGTTCAAGCGCCTCAATTGGACGAAGGTTGGCGACCCCATCGATATCGCACCACAACTCGGTGAGGGTGACCAGGATTCCAGCGTGATGCCACTCATTACGTCGAGTGGGCTCGATGAGGCCGTTGCACAAGGCGAGCGTGCGATCGCGTGGGAGCGACGCAACGATCCTGAGTGGAAGCAACCACCTGATCAGCCACACATCCGACGCGGCCTCGGATTCGCAATGGCGATGCACGGCACCGCTATCCCAGGTCTCGACATGGGCGGCGCGAGCCTGAAGATCAACGACGATGGTTCGTTCAACCTGCTCGTAGGAGCTACTGATCTCGGTACTGGCTCAGATACGGTGCTCGCACAGATCGCCGCCGAGGTGGTCGGAGTCGGAACCGACGACATCATCGTGTACGCATCAGACACGGACATGACCCCGTTCGACACCGGTGCCTACGCGTCGAGCACCACCTACATATCCGGCATGGCGACGAAACGAGCAGCGGAGCAGGTGCGTGACCAGATCATCGAACGAGCAGCGCTCCTGTTCGGGGTCGAGGGCGGCGCCATCGAACTCCACGACGGTGCGGCATGGTCAGAGAATGGCGAGTCTGTCTCGCTTGAGGCCGTAGCGCTTTCGTCGCTCCATCAGGAGGCACAACACCAGATCATGGCAACCGCGTCGTATGTGTCGCCCGAGTCACCGCCGCCATATGCGGCGCAGTTCGTTGCGCTCGAGGTTGACATCGAGACAGGCCAGGTGACGGTCGACGAACTCGTCATGGCGGTCGACTGTGGAGTGCCGATCAATCCTGTCACCGCATCCGGACAGGTGGAGGGCGGGATGGTGCAGGCGCTCGGATACGGGCATTGCGAGGAGATGGTGTATGACGAGGATGGAAGAATGCTGAATCCGTCGTTCGGTCCGTACAAGATCTACCGATCAGACGAGATGCCTCGGCTCGAGGCGATCCTTGTACAGACGATGGAGGAGTCCGGTCCGTTCGGTGCCAAAGCAGTTGCGGAGATTCCCAAGGATGCCGTTGCACCAGCCATGCGGAACGCGATTGCGGATGCGACCGGCGTACGTATTGCAGACATCCCATTCACTCCCGAGCGGGTATGGCAAGCGCTGCAAGACACGTGAGCGCGATCAAGCCGGACCACATTCTCTCGGAACTCACCTCAGCGGTGAACGGGGGACGAAGCGCGGTGCTCGCGACGATCGTCGAAACAACTGGCTCGGTGCCTCGGCACGCGGGAACCAAGATGGTCGTGTTCGCCGACGGGGCAGGGACCGGAACCGTTGGCGGCGGCAAAGTCGAAGCGGCGATCAGAACTGACGCACTCGTCGTCCTTGCAAAGCGCACACCTGATCTCCGTCACTACACGCTGCAAGATCCCGCCAAGGGCGATCCCGGCGTCTGTGGTGGCACAATGTCTGTCTATCTGGAACCATATATGACCCCCCACACCGTTTTCGTCGTCGGAGCCGGCCATGTCGGCAAGGCCGTCATCGACCTGGCCCACTGGCTCGGGTACCGCACCGTGGCTGTGGATGAGAGGGAGGAACTGCTCACACCCGACGCCATGCCGCACGCCGACGTGAGATTCTCCGGTTCGGTGGCCGATGCCGTTGAGGCTCACCCTATCTCTGAGGACACGTCGATTGTCATGGTGACGAAGAGCCATGCGCTCGACGCGGAGATCGCCCCACTGCTCGTCAAGACTCCTGCTCGGTATATCGGGGCAATGGGGAGCACGCGTCGGTGGGAGTCGACCAGAGATCTCCTTTCCGGATCACGGTTGACTGACGAAGACTTGGATCGGATCCACAACCCGATCGGAATCGATATTGGTGCCGAAACCGTCGAAGAGATCGCCGTCTCGATCATGTCCGAGATCATCGCATCGAACCTCAACACGACCACGTGAGGCCGTTCTCCGGACACCTCGTCGTCGTGCGCGGGGGAGGGGACATTGGATCAGGCGTCATTTGGCGTCTTCGACGTGTCGGCTTTCCCGTTGTCGTTCTGGAGCTCGAGAGGCCGTTGACGGTTCGGCGAACCGTTGCCTTCTCGTCAGCCGTGAGCGATCGTCACGTCGAGATCGATGGAATCGCTGGATCGCTTGTGGAATCGCCGGCCGACGCCCTGGAAGTGGCTCACACCGGCGTGGTCGCGGTGCTCGCCTCTGACTCCATCCCGAGGTTTACAACACCGATCTCTGTCCTTGTCGATGCCAGGCTCGCGAAGCGGTCCCTCGACACGACGATCCGCCAGGCCCCCTTGGTCGTTGGCCTCGGTCCCGGATTCGTTGCTGGTGACAATTGCCACGTTGTGATCGAAACGATGCGCGGCCACCGGCTCGGAAGAGCGATCTGGGAGGGCGCTGCAGCGGCGAATACCGGCATTCCCGGGGACATCGGCGGCGCTTCATCGGAGCGAGTGCTTCGCGCTCAACATGACGGGCAAGTGGCGTGGGATGTTGGCTTCGGTGACGTTGTGACTTCTGGCCAACAGCTCGGGCAGATCGATGACCATGCCGTTGTCTCTGCGATCGACGGAACTGTCAGGGGACTCATATCTTCCGGGCCGGTCACGCCAGGCTTGAAGATCGGCGATGTTGATCCTCGATTCGATCCGCAGGCCATCGACCAGATCTCGGACAAGGCCATGGCAGTTGGTGGCGGAGTGCTCGAAGCTGTTCTGGTGTGGCTCAACGACGTGTCCCAATGACGACGCCTCTGCACCAAAGGCTGGCACTGCGCGAACGCGAACTTGTCTCAATTGTCGGCGCCGGAGGGAAGTCCACGACCATGTTCACCCTCGGGAGGGAACTCGCAGGGAAGCAATCCAAGGTCATCGTGACAACCACGACGAACCTCGCTGCAGACCAGCTGACGGAACCGAGCTGCTGGTCCGATGATCCTGGGGTTGTCGATGTCGCTCTCGTCCGAGGTGAGGCGCTGTTCGTTGCGGCCGAGCTGGTCATGGACAAGATCACCGGGTCATCCCCGGAGACAGTCGACCGTCTTTTCGCCGAGTCGACCGTCGATTACGTCATTGTCGAGGCCGATGGTGCCCGATCGAAGCTGGTGAAAGCCCCAGCGGTGCATGAGCCTGTGATTCCTTCGCTATCGACCATCGTCCTCGTCGTGGCTGGTCTGGATGCGATTGGGCAGCAGATCTCTGAGGTCGCGCACCGTCCTGAACTTGTGGCAGGGTTGATCGGCACCGATAGCGACGAGGTTCTTACAGCTACGGGTCTCGCAGAAGTACTTCTTCATCCCGAAGGTGGATTGAAAGGGATTCCTGCAAACGCACGGATTGTCATGGTTCCGACGAGGCTCACATTCAAGGAGCGAGAGTCTGCTGCGGAGCTTGTGGAGCTTCTCATCGCGCACCCACGAGTTGAGCGCGTCGTCCCCACGCCGATGACCAGCTGACCCGGCGGTGCCCTGAAGCGGGTTGGCAACTTGCTCGTCTACGCGGGGCGTACCGGCGCAGGGATCCTCGTTCCCGCTTCCGAGAATGTCGGAACCTCAGGCATCGAGCTGTCGAGTCCCTTCCACAGAGCGAACATCGTTGCTGCGGGCTCCAGTGACACACCGGTACCGTCCGCAGCGCTTTCGGCAGCTGTTGCCGATTGCAGGTCGAATGATCCATCGAATGATGCGTCCACGTTGGGCGCGGAGTACTCGATCGAACCGTTCATGGAAAGCCGGTGCGTGGTGCCGTCGAAGCGGCCGAGCACGGTCACTTCGTCTTCCCCAGCACGGAACATGAATGCATTCGATGTCTGGGCAGCGAACTCCTCCTCGTTGAGATACAGCCTCGGTTTGTCCTCGTATGGCATACCAGACGTCGGGCACGCCGTGACACAGTTGCCGCATTCATTGCAGAAGTCTGTGAGGACTGCAATCTGATGCGGCTGATCGATGCTGAACGTCTCGCGGCCGATCTCTTCAAGGGCACCGTCCTCGAATGAGAACGATGGCAGGTCTGCTGAGAACGCCTCGGACTGATATGTCATGAGCGCCATGTTCGGGCACACACCTACACAGAGACTGCAGATGTTGTCGCAGTCAACGCATCGGCTGGCTTCGGCCTGGGCTTCCTCGACCGTATACGTCAGCGACGTCTCGTCGAAGTTGTTTCGCACCGTCAACGGCGTGAACGTCAGCGGCACCCGATACTCGCGACGTGCTCTACGAGCGATGAGCCCATGAAGGTCGTCGGTCGCCGGTATCGCCCCATTGGTTTCAGCGATCCTCCCTGTGACCGATGCGACGATGCCTGCCGCGGCACGTTGGCCGTCGGCAGCTGCCTCGACGATGGACGACGGCCCGTCGGCCGCAACGTCTCCACCGGCGTAGATGCCCGGTATCGAGGATTCGAGTGTCACCGGGTCCACATCGATGTATCCCCTGGATGTGAGGTCCGGGGGAGTGTCGCCGAAGAAGTCCAGGAGGGAGTGCTGACTGATCGCAAGGATGAGTGTGTCGAGCGGAATCTCGAACTCCGAGTCAGGAATATCGTGGGGGATCTTCCTTCCAGACGAATCACGATCGCCGCGATACTCCGTGCGAGTCGCAATGAGCCCTGCGAGGGTGCCCTCCTCGACATGGAGCCCGGATGGGCTCGCGAGCTCCTCGATGGTGATTCCCTCCTCCAAACAGGCGTGGACCTCTTCGAGATCAGCGGGCATCTGATCGATCGTGCGACGGTAGATGATCGAGACATCGGTCGCTCCAACCCTCCACGCAGAACGCGCACAGTCCATTGCGGTATCACCAGCACCGATCACGCCGACGCGTGGGCCCACTGATATCGGGTCAAGCTCGCGGACGCTGCGCAGGAAACTCAGCGCGTCGAGGACACCTTTGCTGTCTTCACCTTCGACACCGAGGTACTTCGGGAGCTGGGCACCAACGGCAACGAAGATGTCATCGAAACCATCGTTGCGCAGATCATCGAGTGTGAAGTCCTCTCCTGCCTTCTGGCCGTATCGAACCTCGACACCGAGTTCGTCGAGAATCGCCATGTCCTTGTCGATCTCGTACTGGGGCAGGCGGTACTCGGGAATCGCCCCACCCACCATTCCACCGGCATACGGATGGGCCTCGAAGATCGTTGACGCGATTCCTGCGACTCCAAGCGCTTGGGCTGCTGCGATGCCCGCGGGTCCCGCACCGATGATCGCAACCTTCGTGTCCGTGGGGGCGGCCGCGTCGGGAACCCTAGGAGAGGTCTCATGGGACATGATGAAGCGCTTCATGTCGCGTATCGCAAGAGGCTGATCCAGGTGTGTGCGAATACATGTCGTCTCACACAGGTGGTCACATACCCGCCCGAGGATCGATGGCACAGGATTGTCAGAGCGAGTGATGTCGACCGCGTCGTCGAAGCGTCCCTCGCGTACCGCACGCATGTACGCGGGCACGTCCTGGGACACAGGACACTCATCAACACACGGCGCTTCGATGCAGTCGAACAGCCCGAGCTTGCGATCCGTCTTGGATCGGTCCATCCGGAACGATTCGTTGCGATAGCGCCAGTCTTCCCGAACCGCTGCTGCGTAGCTGCGGAGCTCATCGAGAGGTGCGTCAGCGAATTCGGCGAGGCTGTTGGCCTCCGCCTTGTCGAGCGCCAGATTCAGTTCCTCGAGATACTGGGGCATTCGCAGGTATCCGCCCGTCTTCAACAGATCTGAGCAAACGGTGATCGTTGTCATGCCCGATCGCAGGAGATCTGAGACGTTGAATGCGTCTGCCCCTCCGGCGTACGACAGCAGCATGTCTCCGTCGAATTCCTCAGATAGCTTGAGGGCGAGATTGGACGTCACTGCGTGGAGCGCCCGGCCCGACAGGTACATCATGTCGTCGTCGGGGAATGTTGGTCTGTGATTCTCGACTTCGAGCGTGTTCGACAGCTTGAGGCCGAACGTCAGATCCTCGCGGATTGCGATTTCTTTCAGGTTGTGGAACATCGGCACGGCGTCCACGTACTTCAGGTCGTGGCCGAAGGCTTCGTCTGGGATGACCACGTCGGTGAAGCCGAGCTCCTCGTTGATGATGCCGCGGACCATTTCGGGTCCCAGAAGGGTCGGGTTGCACTTCACTGATGTGTGGAGGCCACGCTCCTCAAGAAGGTACGCAGAGATCTGCTCGATCTCTTCAGGCGGACAACCGTGCATTGTCGAAAGCGTCATGGTGTTCGACAGCTGGGATGGGATGTCGATGTCGCGAATCTCTGGATAGCGCGTCGCGACGATATCGATGAACGACTCGATGTAGCCGGAGGAGTCCTTCATCACGTCGAGGTACCACTGGACGTTTGGCTCGAGGATTCCCTTGAG
>Ga0255047_10001004_pt1 | contig 21576 bp, 9 predicted proteins | sample JV7_2_1_MG_FD_183640 | JGI IMG/M metagenome (GOLD analysis project Ga0255047, IMG submission 183640) | Seawater microbial communities from Jervis Inlet, British Columbia, Canada - JV7_2_1 | ecosystem: Environmental > Aquatic > Marine > Inlet | place: Canada: British Columbia | collected 2016-10-06 | reverse complement strand
TCCGCCCGACTTAGGTACTCATTAAAGACCTTGTGAAATACTTCATGTCGCATAATTCTCTGGTCTACCTTGCCATTCATATCCTTAAGGAGATAAATAACACCCTTAGAATAAAGACCTCTATTAGTATCTTTTGTTCCAGTAAGAGCATCAAGGAATGCCTGACTAACGAATTGAAGTTCTATTTCATTCGAAGTAGGAATCCCTAAGAAACTGAATAACTTTGATTTTATCCAAGAGCTCTTATTTATTTTGATTCCAGGTAACATTCTTTTCACTAAGCGAATTATTTCTTTAGTAGAAACAAGATCTGGTTTGTCTCCTTCCTTTTTCATATAAGCACGGAAGTCAGGATCAGTCTCTTCTTTAGCTCTCTCATAGTCTTCCTGAGTACTATCAAGTCTTTCTCCAAGATCTGGATCTTCAACGAAGTAGCTGTAACCAGTAACTGAATCTGGATCTTCTTCCTTAATATGAATAAGACCGTCGCCAGTTTCGAAGCTTTCTGTCTCCAAGTCATCTTGAATTTCTTCAGGAAGTTGAATAATATTCTCTTCCTCAACTTGCTCTAGATTCATAAGACTACTAGAAAGATTCTGAATTAGATCCACCAATTGATTCTTATCAGACTTCGCAGCCCGAAATTCTTCTCTGTGATCCTCCTCTACTGAATCCATTACAGAACTATCAGTACCGAGAGCCTTAGCTACTTCTCTCTTTTTATTAAGAAGTGCCTCAAGTAATTGTTCTCCTGCACGAATAAGATCATTTAGATCTTTCTGTTCATTCTCTGTCGTAGAATTAGTAGAAGTTGCTGCCCCTATTTGAAAGTTTGGTGACTCTGATAGTAGTACAGAAAGAGCCCACTCTTTGAAGGCATCCTTGTTAGTTCTATAAAGACTTCCTGTAAGACCTTTTTGTCTAGACATAAAGTCATCCACGTAGTCCTCAAAGTGCTGCGTATTAGTGAAAGGCCCTTTGATGATCATAAGGGTCTGAATTATTTCTTCTAATTTCTGTTCAAAAGTCTCTAAGAGGGTATTAGTATAAGACTCAATATAGGCTCTAGCTGAAGGCATGAGTCTGTCTAAATTGAATTCTCTTTCTATTCCCTTGTATTTTTCCTGATAAGCATCTAAAATTTCTTGAATAACTTCAGGAGTAAATTCAGTTTCCATTACTCTCAATGCAAGAGTATTGTCTCTAAGTGCTTCCACTAAGGTATCAAGTTCTTTCTTGCTAACCTTATCTATTAATGGTTCTGCAGGTTCCTGAGCTTTCTTCTGAGCCTGCTGCTGAGTTACTGACCCAGACTCTCTAACTATCATCTGAGCACCTTGGACGGTCTCAAATTTAGTTCCCATCTGTTTCTCGATTGCCTCTACAGCTTCCTGTCTTTCTTGAGAAGTTCCCTGAGTTAATTTCTTATTCATGTTCTTAAGCCAATCCATTCCTATATTAACTTGTAAATAAGAACCATCTGGGAGACCTACGTGGTTTCCTTCCGAATCATATGACTTGTCTCCTACGAGTTGCTCCAGTTCTTGAAGACCCATTCTCTTCTGAGTAAATTGCTCTTTCAAGTTCAAAGCTGTTTCAGACTTCTTAAGGGACTTCATGATTGTATCATAAGTCTTCTCAATGTCTGCAAGAGGTGCTCTGTGCATTCCCTTTAGTTCTGTCTTTGCTTTGTCCTTGCCGTAGGTTGCTTCGTAATGTTTCGTAATTGCTTCCTGTAATGCTGTACGGTATCCATTAAATGAATTGCGTAATGATAATGCCTTTTTAGCTGATCTTATTTTTGTCATAGGATCTTCAACACTGAAGGGAGCCTTAGTATTAGCTTTCGCAAGTGAATTAAGAACAACTTGAGCAGGGCCTCTGTTGGCCTTAGGCATTACTTCAGTCAAGTAGTCACTCTTTTCTCCTGGAGTTCTTTGGTCAGGATCGTTTGTTACCGCGTAGTATTCCTTAGTTGTTGATCCTTTTCTCTTAATTTCTTCTAAGAAGACTTGAGGATTTTCTCTAAGATACTCTTCTTTTTCTGCCTCAGAAACTTTAATTTTTCCTTCGCTACTTCCATATGTAAGTGGAATTATGTTTCTAGCTGCTGCATCGATAGCATCAAACATAGGCTGAGTAATTGTATCTGCACCTTCAAGTTCTGGATAGTTTTTCTTTATGTCTGCCTGCAGGTCTTCCCACGTGTACATACTTTCCTTGAATAGAATCTCACCTTTGTCGCCTACTTCAATACTTCTTTTTCCATTCTTCTTAGCAGTTGCTATCTTTTGAATTAAGGCATTCACTAGTGGATCTCCTACTGTAAAGTTCTTAGGAGCCCCCAGTTGTATCATTCTATCAGATAGTGCTTTTGCTTCATCATAAAGTTCACGCACAGGCTTAAGATATGCCTTCAGGTCTTCTCTCATGAGTCCACGAGGAGTAAGACGTATGATCATATCAGTAACCTTAGAGATGGCCCCTACCATCTTAGGATTCTTAATCCTAAAGTATGGTACACCTGCCTTAAGTTGATGTGCTCTACGCTTAAGATCTGGATCAGACTCAAGTTCTTTCCTAGTATATATCTTTATTTCAAAGTCCATAGGCTGTGGACCATTCTGACTTGCCTTAAAGAAGTTCTTTTGGAACTGTTCTTTTATGTGATCAATGAATCCCTTAAGCATAGAATCTTGACCCCACTTGAAGCCTATACTTCTAGCTTTCGCAAGTTCTCCACCGAAGAAAACAACAGAGTCAGCATTACCTGAAGGAACAACAACTGCTCTTCCAGTTGCATCATAAGTGATTTCATTACCTACACCACTAAGTTCTCCAGTAGCTTCATTGTATTCAGCAATAGTACTGTCATTAGTTGCCTTTCTTGCATTACCATATACGTGCTTCTTGTAGAAAGGCTTCTTCTGATCCTTAAGACCAATAACTCCGAGCTTGATCCATTGATTATTTCCGAATGTTCCATATGTCTGAGACTGTCCAAATACGTGTGTCTCATTCTCCTGTGTCTTAGGATTAAATATCTTCACATATATTACAGGTGAACTCATTGGAACCTCTAAGGGATTGCCGCTCTCGTCCTCTATTATTGTTCCTGCTGGAACTACTCTAGAAAAAGGATATGACACTGCAGTACCCTTACGATCGGGCTTAGCAGCCGCATTCTCAGGATGCTCTAATTCGTGCATATCGTTGCTATCTTCCTCAACATGTGTTATTGGAGTAGGACCTACGTAGTCTGTAGAAGTAGTTTCAGGTTCTGTAGTTTCATTATCTTCTACACCTTCCTGAATTTCTTCAGGAGAAAGTTCTTCTGGAACGTATCCTTCAGGATCTTCATTATCTTCAGGAGTAATCTCAATAGGAGGTTCTGTAACAGTTGTTGTTGCACCTTCAGCCTCTTGCTTAGTTGTTGCTTCTGCATGGCCGTCAATAAACTTACCTAAAATTTCAGTCTCCATTGCCATCTTTTCACTGAAGTCACTAAAGTTTGCATCTGTTTCTTCAGAGCCTTTCTTAGTTTCTTCAACTAAAGAGTCATCTACCAATGCTTCTACTTCAGCATCTACTACAAAGATATAGTCTTCAGCTCTAGAAAGAGCTGTGTACATTGCTTGATTAAAGTCCCTATAGTTGTTTCCTCTTAGGAAAGGATTCTTAGTCATGTCCCTTCCATTAATGTCTAAATTAACATAGACTTCACTAAAGGTCTGACCTTGAGCTTCGTCGTATGTAAGAACTTCTAACATAGGAAGTCCATTAAGACTCCTTCCCATTAGGTCCTTAACTAAAGGATCATTCGTAAAATTAAGCTTAGATTGTTGGTCATTGACAATAATAACTTTAGATCTTCCACTATCCTTATTAGCCTCAAGAGCTGCCTGCAAATTCTCTACAGATGCTCCTGACTGAACTCCTACTACTTTATTACCCTTTGAATCTACTCCTACTCCTATGGGAGTAGAACTAACTGCACTAACTCCTCTAACTTTCTCAGACTTACGTCTGAACATATTCTGAATAGAAATAATTGCAGGTACTTCAGATCTATAGGTCTGAGTTAGGGGATCAATAATATTCATCTGTCGGTAATGCGAAGATGTTAGTAGTACTGAACCAGTTCCTTCTCTCGTTATTTGTCCAGGATCTCCCAATAAAATCATTCTTAGGGGAGCCTTTTTTTCTTTAAGTCTTCTTTCGTTTTCTTTCTTAAGTTTTTCTTCAATGTTTCTAAGATTTGGATTATCAAAGAAAGGTGCCTCATCAATAATTATTACCTTAAGGTCATTAAGTTTTTCTTCAGACATTCCTAAGAAATTCTGAAGACTTCCCTTAACTCCTTGAACAGAGTCTGCTATTCCCTTGGAAGTAGCTTCCTTATGAGAAAATGCATATATTTCATTCTGAGCTAGCCCTAGGCTTCTGATTGCCCACCGTAAGGCAAACTTAGTTTTACCACTACCTGCAGGTCCTCGTAGGAAAGTAATTGCCTTAGAGAATCTGTCCTTGCTCTTTCCTAATGGTAATCCAAATGCTTCTATAACTGCACGGAATGCAAACGACTGTTCCTTCGTTGGAACTTTCTTAGAACCGCTCTTAGCGATTTCCATTAGAAGTTTGTCCTGCTCTAGATGAGTATCAGAAAAGGAATAGTCAGAATTTACAGCTGACCTAAGTTTTTGATTACTTACGTATTTCTTATGTAAGTTAATTACTGCAAGAGCTTGTGCCTTAAGTTCATCTGAAATATCTTTGTTATTCTTAATGAGTTCCTGAAGTTGATCAACATCATTAGTCTCATCATAGAGAAAGAAAGGATTAAGTGCTTCTCTGGATCCCTTAAAGAGAGGCCCAAAGGCTTGCAGGAAGTGATTCATTATAACTCCCTTGAAGGCCCTGATGGGAGATCTTAGATAGTTATCGAAACCCAAAAAGGCAATATTTTCTTGTACCCCGTATGACTCTAGTTCAATAGCGGTATTCAGTTCATTATTATTAATCTTCTCATTAAGAGTCTCCAAGTTCTCTTTAGTAGCTGCATTCTTGAATAACTCTAAGGCTACTTCTGCAATTACTTCGTAGGCTTCTATATTAACTGTACCGTCTGATTGCTTTGCGCTATCAAGTAAGTCTGTAAGTTTCTGACTTCCTATTACTGAACGAAAGATATCAACAAGCTCTGGATCTTCTTCCTCAAGTTCTTCTTGATCAGTTACTCTAAATCCAATTGCTGCGATTGCTTTTATTGCTCTGTCCTGAGCAATAGCATTTTGCTTAGCTCTCTTGTTACCTCTATTATCTCTTGATTTCTCAACGAGAGTATCAATGAGATCTAAATTTCTTTGAATCTCATCCATAAAGTCTTGATGCTTCTGAGCATCCTTAAAGTCAGCTACACGGCCTTCATATGCTGCTTGCATTCCCTGTAACTCATTCTTCATCTTAATAAGCTTTCCTTCATTATCATATACTTCAGGATCTGCTTCGTACTGATCTTCTTGGTTCTTAACTAGCTTAAGTTTTGCTTCCGCGTATTCTTTTTGTAAAGCTTTATCAAGTGTTCCATTCTTAGCCTCCTCAGCTAACTTTAGATTTGAATTAAGCTTGCCTTGGTCTGCAGTCTCTTGTGCTGCCTGAGAACTACTTTGTATTGCGTTCTCGAAGTCTGAAACTTCTTTAGCCTTACGGTCCATCTCTAAGCTAGCCGTAGTTTTCATTCTCTCAAGTTCCTCAAGCTGATCTTGAGCTTCCTTAACTTCTGGAGAAACTGAACCTGCATTCATTTCTTCTAAGAGTAAATCTAGTACTCCTTCTAATAACATCTGTTTTTCTTCGGCAGTAATTGTACCGTCCTCCGCGTTATCAATGATTTCTCCAACCTTGTCCTGAAGTCCAGCCTCAAGATCGTCTGCAATTTCCCACAAACTTTCGTCAAAGCTAGGCTCTGATAGTTCGTCCTTTATTAATTGAATAAGGTCTTCATTAGAAAATGAGTCCATATTCTGTTTAGCAGAATCAAAAGCAGTGCCCTGATTAGTTCTTAGTTTTCCAAAGGCTTGTCTTATTTTCTGAGTACTTCCCTGTGAGTTATTATTAATAAACTCTTTCTTTTCTTTTTCTCTGTTATTAAGATCTTCTACCACTGACTTAGAGTTCTCGAAGCTCCTAATTAAGTTTTGCTTACGATTCTCCGCTTTCGTCTTAAGATCATTAACAAGTTGCTGAGTCTCCTCTGTAGCATGCGCTTGATTACCCTTAATGGTATCGAAAGATCCCGCATAGAGTTTATTTATTTCTTCCTGCACTTGTTGAATCTCAGCAGTGCTATTTTCTCCTGCTGCTAATTTCTTTTGTAATTCTACAAGTTCTGCTTCTTTTGCAGTTATTTCATCCTTAGCAAGTTCTACAGAATTATTAACTCTGTAGGCCATTCCTTGATTATAATAGAATTGTTCCTTAGCCGAAAGATTTGGATTTTTAACTTGATCCTTCATTTCCATCTGAGCAGACATGAAAGGATTATAATTAATTGCTACTGATTCCTTGTGAGCATACATAAGGGCTCGAGTTTCTTTATCGATAGCCTCAAGTTCTGCAGGGTCAGTAGTTTCTTTTCTTTTCTTAATGAGCTCATCCACGCGAAGCTCTATTGCCTTTTCTGGATTAACACTTTCTAAATAAAGATCCTTAAAGTCTGACTTATTATTAATCATCTTCTTAACATAAGACTCTGAGTCATCAAGAAGTTTCTGTGCAGCATCTTTCAATTTAGTATTACCAGTCTCTTCAGCTTTTGCTATTTCTTTCTTAAAGGCCTTCTGTCTTGCTTGCTCATAGAATAAGATTTTCTTATAGTTCTGTGCAAAGCTTCTCTCCTCGTCAGTACCTCTAGTTTCGTCTTTTGAAGAATAATTATCTTCAATCTTTTTCCAATCCTCTAAGTACTCTAGGATTTGACTTTCTTGATCCTTAAGTTCTGCAATCTGTTCTTCATTCAGTTCTCCTGCATTCTCAAGTTCTTGCTTAAATCTTTCCTTAATGAGTGTCTTAGGATTCTTACCCCAACTGTCAGCTCCCTTAAGGGCATGTGCATATTGATAAGCTAGTCCAGAAAGAGCTACTTCTCTTGTAAATGTAGCAGCACTTTCATTTTCATCCATCGCTGCTGCAATGATTCTATCAAAGATTTGTTTTTCCCACACAGACTGATAGACAGCTTTCATAGCTTTTTGCTGATCAATCTCTGTCTTTCCAGTAGCAGGATTAACGAACGTACTCTTGGTTTCTTTTTCTCCTGTAGGATTTCCGTCAGCATCTACGACATCTACTTCTTCTGAAAATGACTTAAGGATTGAACGATCGTTCTCAAAATAGTTTTTCTCAACTATATTAAAGTTATTCTCAAAAGATTTCCATTCTGTCTCAAGTTCTAGAAGATCAGCCTTCTTCTGAATCGCAGCACTGTATCCAGAAACTAATCCAGGACCTCCACCAATAAGGCCTCCTAGGATACCTGACTTAGCGAATTCCATTTCTCTTTCATTCATGCTACTCCCAGACAATCCTTTGCCTGTAGCATATACTCCTTCTATGAATGCATTAACATACTGTCCAAAATCATACTTTGATAGCTTTCCATTCGCCAAGTCTTCTTCAGTCTTAGTAATACCAGTCTGAAATAATTCTTGAGCTGTCTCCGAGACGGCTGCTAGTGTGCCGTCCTTAAGAGTTTTTCTCATTACATTAAAGCCTTCCGAAGTAGTCTTACCTGATGCTACACCTGCACGCATAGACTGCATGCTCTTGCGCATAGCCTTGCCATACCAAGGCAAAATGAATTTGTATTGGAATGCATTAAGTCCTGCTAATGCAATAAAGTTTGTTCGTGCAGTTCTATCAGAAGCGGCAGTAGCTAAGGCATCTGCCTCTGCTCCAGTATAAAGTTCTCCTGTTTCTGGATTAATTTTATTTTCGTATGTCTCACGCACAGAGTCATAAACTCCCCTTGATTCCATACCTGCTTCTCCTATTGCTTGGAACATCCCATATCCTACACCTGCACCTATCTTAGCCACTTTGCCAGCATTAGCAAGTGCTCCTATCTTTCCTAGGACCTGGCCAGGAATAGCTGCTCCTAACATGAACTGTACTCCGTCATTAACATCTCCTCCAGCAAACTCACGGAAATGACTCATTGCTGTCCAAAGATTAGTTGCTTCGTCGTAAGAACGTCTACGAAGAATAGGGAACATTTCGTCTTCCCAATAGTGCTGAACTTCTTCTATTTTCTTAACGTATGGTCCAGTATTTCTTGTATTAGGGTCTCCTTTCGCAAAGTAATCATAAGTAGCTGCGCCTGTCCAAATTAGACCTGCTGCAGCTTTAGTAACTGTTCCTGAAATCAGTCTTCCCGCAATATTAATTACTGGAAACCCAGACTGCTCGTCTGCACGTTCGTATCTTAGGTCTTGAATAGTTTTGTCTGAACTAAATCCAAACTTCTTTTGATCGTCTGAGAGAAATTTATTAAATCCTGCAGATTCCTGAGTACCAGTCTTGCCACTAACATTAGACTGAGCTAATTTATTGAGTCCTAAGTTATTACTCTTTGTAGCAAAGTTAGTCCATGCTTCAGTTTCTGGACTTTGATTAATAAGATCAAGCACTTGTCGAGTTCTAGGTACAATAAGTTTCTTACCCTCTCGATATGCCTGCGGATCAGCCACCGGCTTTTCATTGCCGTTATCTTGCGGTATGTCTAAATCTTTGTCATCCATTTCTAGTTAGTTGATTGTGTGAAAGAAAATTTAGTGGTTCCAGTTCCTTGTCCTGCATATGAGCCACGTATATTGTCTGTACTTCTTGTATTAAGGCTTGATTGATAAGTAGCCTGACCAATAGCCTCAGTGATGTCATCTAAAGTACCAAATACTACTGCTGATCCATCCGCATGAACAGAAATTCTGTTGTCCGTCAAGGTATTTCCGTCAGCATCCTTGACCGTGTATCCACCTCCAGCGGCATTGGACAGTCTTGTGACAGTCATTGAAGGTTCTCCTTGATACGTAAATGTCTTAGTCTCGCCAGGTGCTAGTCTTCCTAAGCCTTGATTATAACTTTCTCTCCACATAGGATTAGTTTCTCCAACGATTCTCATTCCTGTAGAAATATTTCTATTTGCTACTGCTTCTCCTAAGTTATCTATTGCCTTATTAATAATATCTAGTCCTTGATCAATCTGAAGCTCATCAGTAGTATGATGTACTTCTGGCTTAAATGCAACGATCTGACTTCTAGTTATGATTGTTCCATCAGACAGCTTTACCTTATATGACAACTGACGATGAGAAACACCTCCTTGGCCTGGAGTATTTTCATTACCCTTGACCATTTCCATTTTTCCTGATTTAGGAACAATTTCTTCATTATCCTTAACTAATAACTTAGGATCAAAGTTCTGTCCCTTGTATGCTCCGTCACTTACATAGACTCCTTCGAAGTTATTTGTCTCAAGCATTCCAAAAACTGCTTTGTTTCCTTCAGTAAGAAGAGAATTTCCATTTCCATCTACCGTTGATACTACCGTATAGTTAGTCGTATAAGCAATTCCTCCTTCTTTATTTATTTCATCTATTCCCTTCGTAACAATCTTGTCGTACTGATACTGAGGCGTAAGGTATGGATTTAATTTCATCTCATCTGTCTTATTCCATTTAGCAGTAGAGTTCGCATAAGAATCTCCTTGATTTGCATACTTATTTACTATTTCATCAAAAAGAGGAATAGCTTTTATGTTTCCATTCATTACTTCATTAAGACGAGCTGCAACTTCCCCAGTAGTATCTGCTGCTATTGCTGCATCGAGAGCTTCTTTGGTCGTATCATAATTACCTATATTTCCATTTTCTCCATTAATAACCCATCCTATAACTTCACCTGAACGATTATTAATTTCTCTACCCATCTCACTTTGAGGATCTACTCCTAGGTTTCTTAGGATAGTCGCAGGCATTTTCCGAAGTCCTTCTTGTGCAAGAGTAAGCATCATGTCATTACCGTCCTCGTAACCTAGTTTTCCAATTACCTTATTAAACTTAGTGTTCATATTATCCAAGGCTACTTCAGCCTGTCTCTTATGTCCAACAAGTTTACGATATTGTGCTTGTTCTTCAGGAGTCCATTGAGAAGCAAGAGGACGGCTCTGCAATGTAGCTTGAAATTTAGCAAGTGCATTAGTTGCTTCTGTTACTGCGTCATTAGCTAACTTTACTCCTTCCTGGAATTTTCCAGGAACTAGTTTTTCAACTGAATCTCTACTTACTGTAGGAAGTTCAACGACTTGATTTGCATTCAACTGTTCTAATTTAATGAGTGATTTGCCGTACTGAAACTTAATGTATTCCTTGGCTTTCCAATCTTCCATAAGCTTAGGCTCAAATTTAGCTTCCATATATTTCATGGCAGACCTATGAGCTTCTGCTTCTATTTTTTTCTGAACGTACTCGTTGACTTCCTTAGCAGTTTGAGCTCCTCCAGAGAATTGAGCCTCTTGTCTTAGATATTCAATAAGCTTTTGATCCTGAATAAGACCATGTCCGACTGCTGTTGCAATCTTATTATATGGAACCTGTAAGACTGTACCAGTCTGTCTATATCTTCCACCATCTACTCCCTTAAAGTCTCCTGCATCTTCCTGAATAATATACATACCTGTTTCAGGATCTACTTGATACTGCATTCCAGAACTTTGAACCTGAAGTGCTCCAGTACCTTTGGCAAGGGTTTCCCCTTTTTCAACAAGGTCTTGATAGTTAGCGGCCTGAGTTCCTTGAAATAGTTGGTCTGAAGAATACCCGTCAGGCCCTGAAGGTGCTCCTAGTCCTCCTTTTGCATCATAGATTGCCTTAGAGTTTGTCTTGAGCCAATTATAATGATCCTTAGTTATTTTCTCATCCTTATGGAGATCATCTAGTTGTTTATTATAATCAGTAAGGCTCGTCAGGCTAGCGCTAAGGGCCCATCCAAGACCCCCTGTCATTTCTTCATTAGCCCTAGTATTTGCCTCTTTCTGAATCAATCCTGAGGCTCCTGAGAGATCCTTAAGATTACCTTCTTCGTCGTACATGAGTTTGTCTAAGCGACTTGTTCTCATCTGTCTGTAAGCATTTCTTAGTGGATTGTCAGTATCAATAGCATCTTTCTGCTCCTTGTACATTGCCATTCCTGCGGCTACAGATTCGTCCTGTGCCTTCTGTTTGTTCCCTAACGTATACATTATTTCCTGAAAGGGCATCTGGAATCCATAGTCAATGGGTTGCACCACGGGTGCATCAAAATATCTAGCCATTTTTATTTATTATTTAACATCGTTGTAATGAACTTAATTCCTTCAGGAGAATTCATATCGAACTTAAAGTTCTTAGTTCCTAAAAGTTTTTCAAGAATCTGATTCTTATTAGAAGAGTTCTTAGCTAGCTGTGCCTCAATAAGGAGCTTACGTACATTGTCAGTCATCTTCATCTTCTCAGTTCTAACTTGATCTTTTTCTCTAGTATTAATATCATCTTCCATCATCCTAGTCTGAAGATTAGCTTTCTCTACTCCTGTAATGACTTGACCAAATCTTTCTCTAGCTCCAGATATCTTATCTGCATACATTCCTTGAGTCTTAGCTTTCTGAGAACTTGTTCCTTGTGCAATATTACGCAAGTTAGCATTTCTACTTTGAAGACTTCTTGAAGTAAGATTACTCATAGCAGCCTGTCCTTGCATCTGTGCTCCACGTAATGATTCTGATTTTCCTGCAAGAAGATTCTGCATAGCCAATGACTGTTGACGAATCTGTCTGTCTCCTATTCTATTATACTTAACTAGATCGGGCTTCAAGGTCATAGTATTCATAATGTTACTTCCAAGACCAATAAGTGTTCCTGCAGTTCCTAGTGGAGTACCTTTACCAAAGGCTCCTCCTCCGTCTCCAGTTCCGCTTCCAGAATCTTTAGTTCTGAATCCTCTCTTAATTTTATCTAAGAAATTATCTTCCTCAGGAATCGTAGCTTGCGTAGTATCAAAATCAGGAACATCGAAGCCTCCTGGCATATCGCCCTGAGCTCCCAAAGAGCCTGCATTAACTCCTGGAATCTGGTTAGTACTTAAAGGTTGTCCTGCTAATCCTGGCATTGTTCTGCCTGCATTAAAAGTCATGCCTGGAAGGTTTCCTCCAGCCTGAGGTCCGTTAGGAGGTCCTTCTCCTCGGAAGTCCTTGTAGGGATTATTAAGATCCGTTTCTACTGCTAAGTCTGGACGAACAAGGCCTGCAACCTGGTTCATTGCACCAGGAATAACAGCATTAGAGTTAGGTACTCCTTGTGAAGGATTAAAATATTGAGGATTGTCTCCATTCTCAGTAGTAGCACTCATGAAGGTCCTGAAGATATCATCGACAGCTTCTTGGTCTGGAGTAGGTTCAGCACCTCCTCCATAAACATATGCTTTCTTATTGCCTCCCCAAGCTAGTCCTGTTTTTCCTTGAAGTGGACTTCCGTCTTGATTCCTCAAGCCTATCTGAGATGCGATCTTTTCCTGCATCTGAAAGTTTCCCTGAGAAATTAAATTAAGATACTTGTCGTCCTTCATCTCAAGGTCTCCACTCTTTATTTTTTGTTTCTCAAACTTACCAAGCTTTTTCTGAATCATTTCTTCTTCCTTGGCGAAAGTCCTGTTTGTCTGAGGATTCACTATTTTGTCAGAATAAACATTATCTCCAGTAACCACTTCTCCGTGATCTAGGAATGCTTCTTCTGTCTCTACACTATCAGTAAGTGCAGGCTGATCTGCGTCTACTTGGAAAGCCTGAGAACTGAGTTCATTAAGGTCTCCTCCTTGAGCAAATCCCATCTTACCTCCGTACTTCATTGCAGGCATCCCGTATGGATTTGAATTTATATTCTGCTGTAATTCCACAGACTGTTCATTTGTATTCTGTCCTATCTTACTTATTCCACCTCCTATCATTCCTGCAAGGCCTCCTAAGATGGGCCCTACTCCAGGAATAAAGTTAAGCAATGGACTTGCTCCTGAAATAATGTTTCCCATGGTCTGTCCAAAGTTTCCACCACCTTGAAGTTTTGGCTTATTATTGAGAGATGCCATAGGTCTCTTTTTCTTATTTTGTTTCATATTATCTATCTTTGAGCCATACTGTAGCTTCTTTCTCATAGAAGCTCCTGATTTATATTTTCTTTTTGCCATGTTATTTGAATGATACTCCTTGAGACGTTGCCAGGAAGTCTGTAACTAATTTATAATTCTGTGAATTCAAATATACTAGTCTAATGCCAAACCATTGATCTCGTAAAGGTCCTGTAGTAAATATATCTTTAGTAAAGGAATAAGCATCTGCATTAGGATAGTATATTTCACCATCATAAGATCTTGCAGTAGCATAAGCGGTCTTAGACCAGTCACGTGTTAGAATAGGCTCTGCCTCGTTCACGAGGAAATTTTGAAAGTTATTAACAGTCCAGCGTCCCTCGTTCCAGTCCCTAAAGGCTACATTATTCTGAGGATCCACTGAAGGCCCAAATGCAGTAGCAATAGTATTTTTTGCAACCAAGCTTAGAAGTCCTGATGACTGTCGTTGCGTATAAATAAAAATTTGATCAAAACTGCCGTAATTAATATTAATATAATCATTTCCATTAAAATTTTCACACTTCGAGTATATTATAAGAGAATCTAAGACTTTAGTTAGTCCTGGATCTTTGTTAACAATAAATTCCATAACTGACTTATGGTTATCCTCATAGTAATCTCCGAACGTCAGGCTATCATGTTTCCATCCGTCTTCTCCATTAGTAGGAGTACTAAAGAATGTATTTTGATTATGCCACATCCATGCGGGTCTATATGAGTGAAACGAATCCCAAGCCTGCATACGAAAGTCAAAACTAATTGTCCAGGAAAGATCTTCTATGATCGCAGTATTCGACTGCCAATCTAGGATGGTCTCAGAAGGTCCTACTGTCCATTCATAGAATTCTCCAGTAACTGTATTGTATCCATAGGTTGTTCCAAAAACATATGTCTCGTCTATCACTAGAACAGCTAGAATGGTAGGATCAATAATCCTGTAGTCCTTCTTAGTTAGAATAATTCTATTATGTCTAGGATCATACGTTGAAATGAATCCAGCTCCTTGAGGATGAAGTGTTGAGAAGTTACTAAAGCCTTCTATTTGTAATGGAATCTCGAGTTCTGCATTTCCATTAAACCAGTTTCTCATTCCACTCATAGAAATATCCTTAAGTCCTCCCTGCTGTCCTGCAAGTAAGAATACTTTTCCATTATTCTGATCTACCCAAAATGCTCCAAACTCTGAAACATTAACGGTGAATGGATCTAACGTACCCCCGTACCCTCTCTCAACTGTCTCAAGTCTTCTAGGAGGAACAGAGAATATATCTCCTGTACCAATAAATACATTGTTTTCATTAGTAGTAAGCTGCTGAGGACGGCTAGGAATAAACCAAGCTGCGTTTTCAGATAGACAATACAGTTGATCTCTGAGAACAAACAAAGAAGTTATCTCTCCACCAGAACCTAAAAGGTCTTGGTAATTATTAGCTAGAATATTCTTATAGTTATCACTAAGTTCTTCTTGATACGCACGTTCACTGTACCAAACTCGGTATGGAAAAGAATTAGGACACTCAGTACAGTAGTCCCATTGCAGGGGTAGTGGAAAGAATGTTCTAAAGTTTGATTCCTGACTATAGTGCTTGTCATACCTAAAGTAATTAAAGGCGTAGTCTGCTGCAGGATCGTCTGGAAACTCATCCAAATTAAGGAATGTTTCTACCCATCCTGGATAATATCTTATGTGAGTCTCGTATGCTTCAGTACCATGTCCTCTGAGTTCAGAATTTATGGAGGATTCCGTGTAATGATTCAGCTGTACTGCCAAAACTCCTGAACCATTATTAATGTGTCCAAAAGTAAGTTCACTAATAAATGTATCTCCTCCTGTAACTTCAACTATAGTAGCTCCTGTAGCAGTTTGCATAGGACCTGTATTAGTATAGGTTAAGGAAAAGAGATTACTGTATGGTTTTCTCCAGTACTTAGCTGACATATAAATATGTTCAGGTGCAACTCCAGTTCCTGACGGAAAAGTTGCAGTTAGGCCCCATACATAGAATGACATATTAAATGTCGCGTTCTCAATAATATTAGTAAATGCTCCTGACGCAGGCTGATATGTTTCAGGCTCTATATAGAAGAAACCATTTGACTGTCTATTAAGATCTCTAGAGGCTCCACTAGTTGCAGGAATAATAGAAGATTCTTCTAAGTAATACTCAAGTGAAGGATCTCCGTATCCTCTACGGTAATTCTCAAACTTAAAGTAATCTACTTGCTTCAAGGACTGCTCAAATTGAGTCTTAGGACTAATAAATAGCTTAGCATCATCTGCTGACAAGAAAGGTCCTGGAAATACTGGTAGTTGAAAGAACGGAAGTCCTCCATTACCGATACTTCCACAGGCTCCTGCAGTATAATAATATCCAGGAGTTTGTATTCCTATTTCTCCTACAATTCCTTTGTCTGCTACAGTTTCTGTTTCTGAAGTTCTTTCTACTCTTACAACATAGTAACCTTGAATATCTGAAGCGTATGCTGTAGGATAGTTAATATTACTAACTAAAAATTTAGTAGTATAAATTGAACCTACTACTGACTGCTTATCGACATCTAACTTACCTGTAGGACGTGCTTCTGCACCGTCGTGACAAGGAACCAATGTTTCATCAAATAACTTATGATGTCTTATTGGAGTTCCTTCTAAGGTATTACCCCAGTAGTCTGTTCCCCATATAGAAGTTCCTGTACAGTCCTGTATGTCTGAATACATATCATCACATTCGAAATAAGAATTCACATGAAGACTTATTTCTGATCCAAACTGTATTCCTGTATTAACTACTTTCCATCTCTCAATAGTATTACCTGCCTTGGGTCCTGTAGGAGTCGTGAATTCACTAATGGGTATATGAGCTACCTCATCTTCATAGACTTCTCTCTTAGGGTCTGCTACAGGGTTAGTTGCTGATACTAGTAGTAACTGACTGTCCCATCCTTCTGTAGTAGGTTCTCCGTCCAAGGTGGAAGGAACTACGTTTCTATTATGAGTATTCAGATTTCCTTGAGTAACAAGGTCTTGATTTGAATACGTAAGGGTAGTAGTTGCTGCTGTATCTTTTGCTCTTCCTGGAATATGAAATGCAGGAGACTCTGTGCCGTCCTTAAAGACATACACTATTCCTAGCGCATATACTTCATCTTTCATATAGGATCTATTGTGAAAGTAATAAGCTCCTGACTTAGAGGATTCATTAATTAAGCTCTTGTCAAAGATCTCATTCGTACTATTAACCAAGACCTTAGAAGTTTCTCTTTGAAAAACTGCCCAATCTCTATTGTCTTCCTGCGTGTTTCCTAGAACAAGTCTATTATCTATTTGTGCAACTGTCTTTACTTTATTGAAAATTACAGAATTAATAACGAGCTCGTCTATCGTTGAAGGAGTCTTAGATGTAGAAGCTCCTGTATAAAGATAAGTAGATGTACTACTATTAATTTCTCTAATCTCTAAGGTAAATGCATCTCCCTCGTCTTGAACTCCGTTCGTGACTTCAATAACTCCTAGTTGGTAATAAGGAAAGTTAAGATCCAAATTAGAAATATTTAGGAGAATTGATTTATTTTCCTTAAATAAAACATTTCCTGTAAGGTCTATGTTTCCTCCGTCCACTCCGTCATAATTACTAAAGGATCCTCCAACGATTGGAACTGCTTGTGACATGTATACCCAGTTCGTAGGATTGAATTCCGTATCGTAATATCTTATTGTAAAGAAGTACGTGCCTCTCAAGAGACTTCCACCTCCATTCTGAACTGTATCTAAAGATACTTCAGGAACAAAGAAGTTAGGATTATGTTTCATCAAAGTACAATTCCACTCGTCATTCGTATTCGCATACGCAGGACTGTAGTGATTGTCACTTCCATCTAAATTCGTATACTGCTCTAGGTTATCTAAGTTGATTGATCTAAATGCATTAAAGTTATCCGTAAAATAGATAACTCTGTCACATCCATTCTTTATCCTAAAGATACCCGTTACTGCATGTAATCGAGTTAGTGCTAGGCATGTACTTAAGACGAGAGTAGTATACTGACATCCTTCAGTAACTATTCCTATTTCTGATTTTCCCGTTGCTTCATTAATGGAAAAGATTACAACATCATTGTTTCCAACAAATGTATGGCCTACAATGTATTGCTCATTCGCAAGACTAAAACAGATTTCATTTCCACTCTCATTTGAGAATGAATACATATCTCCTTCGTCAGACTCGAATTGAATATTAAGAGCATATCTATAAGTTCCAGGAGGCTGGTTCAAAGGATGTACGTCTTGAAACATTCCCTTAACTAACTTAGTATTTGTTTGTGTAGGCTTAGGCATTATAGTGTGTTATTTTCTCTATTAGAGATTCTTGAAAAAGCAGTATCATAAAGATTAGATCTAGGAACAAGACGTTGTGTCAAGTTCTTAATGTTTTCCATTCCATCTATTGTAGGCATATTAAGGCGAGCTACTGCACGTCTAGACATATGACTATACATCTGTTGATGAAACTGATACTGTCTTATACTACCTTGCTCATGGCTCATAGCTCTACTGAGCCAGAATCTATAGAGAGCGTGATGTAATAAAGCTTCCTTCAGGACTTCATCATCTGGAATCATATCTAGACCATCACAGTCCTTGACATATGCCAAATAAGAAAGCATTGCGCATCCTCTTTGGAACGATGTTGTAATAAAGGTTCCTTCGTATGAATACTGATGTACGCAATTAGATCTTGGAATATCTTGAGTACAATTCTGAAATCCAAAGTGACCGTCGTATCTACGGAGAGGTCTATAGGAAGAGTCAAGATTTGACTGCTGTATGCGAGTTAAAAATTCTTCAGCAAAGAACATATGTTCGTATGAAGGATCATCTTCACTTATTCCTGTAATTTTTCGAATCTCTGCGAGTTCGTCCTCTGTAGGAAAAACTACATTTTCTTTATAAAAGATCTGATTAATATACTTAAGATCTGCAGGAAGAGCAGTAGTATGTTCTATGACTTCAAGGAACGCAACTTTCTCTACATATTTAGATGGTAAGTTAAGTTTTCTGTATCCCTTGGCTATCCATTCTAACATCTTTCCCTCGTCCCAATCAATATCGGGAACCATGGAATGAACGTCATCTAGGACAGACTTTATTGATATATATTGTATGCCTTCTGAGTGAATCATTTTTCTAAGTATTTATTAATACTATTTTCTGTTTTTATTTTTCTTGCTAATTCTCTTTTGTTTGTTCTTGTTGCAACAAACTTGTAGATGTTCTTAAAGCCAAAGATTCCATATGGATGATCCTTGTTCCAATTAAAGAAAGCAAAGTAACCATCCGAATGCATATTCGTATGATACACCTTAACTCCATATTCCTTTGTCTTTTGGAAATCAAGAGCCATCCCTCTTCTATTAACTGCCTTCATTACTCTAAGGACTCCCAGTTGTTTTGGAAGAACAACTCCTTCTGAAGAATCAAGTACTTCTTTCATAAGATTTTTGTGAAAACTATTAAGTACTTTTTTATAAAACTTGTACTTAAAGGGAACCGTAGATGCTTGTTCATAGATGTCTTTAGCTGTCAGTCTATTCATTATTGTTCTTTGTCGTTCATTACTTCTGTAGGAGAAGCGTTATTTACTTTATCGTTCGGCATTCTCATAGAACCTTGGAGATACTCTAAGACCATCTTGTACATAGGATCAATAAGTTCTCCACTTAGGGGATACTGACTCTCATAAATATCCAGACAGTCTTCATCTTCTTCTGAACAAAGAGTAATCTCAGATACTTCTGTAGGGTCAATAAATACTCCACTGAGATAGACGGCCTTAAGTTTATTCTTAGGAACTCCGTATATGTATATGAAGTTATTATCAATAAACCAGGCTGGACTTGTTTTTCTAGTCAATGAGTATTCTCTGTATTGAAGAGCAGATGGAGTTGTTTCTCCTATCTCTTTGCCAGATAGAAATCTCACTGTAAGATAAAGTCCTGATCTAGAGACCAAAGCTTTCGGTAATTCTACTTTGCTCTTAAGAATTGGACAGTCAATGTCAGGAAGACATGGACAGTTAATCCAACTATTTTCACAAAGAGGCATACAAAATGACTGAAAATCTGAAGGATCAAATTTCTGCTTCTTGTCTGCCTTTCTTTTTAAGAGTAAAACTCTTGATACATTCATAAAGTGAAGCACTAATCTGTTCGTAAAGTCAGAATCATCTGACTTAGAACCTTTGTTCACTAAATTCTGTATAGCGTATATATGTTCGAGTGTTGTTGCCATACCTAAATATCTCTTTTTTTTATTTTATATTAAAATATTGAAATAAAAAAAGCGGATGATCTCCGCTTATTTATTCTCTAGTAGTTTGTCTTGTAAGATTTTAATTGTCTCTGACTTATCTAGAATCTCTTTTTCCAGCCTATCTTTATATCCAGCATGCTCGATGTCCTTGTTAGCAATGAGACGGTCATAGTTCATTCTAATTTCATTTGTCTCCTTGTCAAAGAGTTCTGATTGCTCCTTCATCTGTTTCTTAAGATCACGAAGCCAGAACCACAATACTGCTACAACTCCTAGTTTAGAAATTAGTTCTAGAATTGTACTCTCAGTAGATGCTAACTCTACTCCTGTAAAAAGGAATAGACTTCCACTTGCTAATAAATCTGTCAAATTGTGTCCCATTATCCTGCAATATTATTAATAATATTTTTTAATCTCTCTCGAGTTTTCTTATATGATTTACTTCCTTTCTTCAATCCTTTAGCATCTACAGCTAGAGGATTTCCTGTAACTATTTCTAAAGCCGATCTAGAAGTGCCTGATGAGTTATTTAATAAATAATTAAAGTGTTTATTCCGGAATTTATTTCCAGCACCTATCTTGCCTTCTTCCATTAGCAAAGATCTGAGTCTAGGACCTGTTTTAGCAATAGCTTCTGTAGGAGTACCTAGGTATGTACCATAAGAATCTGTCTTACCTGGAGTAATTGGAACTAACTCACCTTCATTGAAAGAATACCTATTAGGTAATCCATCTAAGGTGTTAATTAAGTTTTGTTTAAACGGTGTATCTGACTGCAGTGATGCATTCTGTCTTAGCACGTCATAGGCTCCTTGTGTAATATTTTTATTGTCCTTGAACCTATAAGGGGACTTAGTTTTCCCGTCATCCTTAGCAGGCCAGTTACCATAGGTTTTATTAGTTACTGCGCTAGTTGGAAGACTCCCGTGACTAAGATGAGCAAACTCTTCAACTCCTGTCCTGAATGCTAAGTCATTAGGATCTCCATCTGTACTACTAAATTTAAAGTTAGGATTAAATGCAGCTAAGTTTTTACCTCTAGATTCCTCATTCAATAAATGTCCTGAGTTATACAAAGCATTGCCCATAACATTAGGGTTAGTTTCAGTCTTATCTGCTCCTATCACACTGTTATTAACATTAGCTTTTCTGTACTCTAGTAAATCCTCAGCTTCTTGTTTAGTTCCACCTCCTGCCTTTACTTCCTTTATAAGCCTCTTACGATAACCTGGAGATTCTAATTGAGTCTGCATATTGTACTTAGCTTTCTCATACCCTTTTGTAAATATATTATCTGTATACGCTTTAGTCAGAGTATTGCCAATGTCTTCTACAGCATTAATATCTCCAGGTGGTATCTTCGTTTCTTTCTTTCCAGAAGTTGCAGTATTCGTCTTCTTTTTTACATAGGCCATTAAAGCCTTAATTGGATCTATTCTGCTTACCTTCATTCTGAAGCAAGTTCTACATGGTCTTTATGTAACTTATTTAATATGTTAGCTACAGCCATTCCAAGTTTAGTTAAAGTTCCTTTTCTTTTATTAAGACCAAGAACTCTTGATATGGTTTCTTTAAGATCTCCAAACTTATGTTCAGAGTCTTTTTTGATTAAGATGTCATTAAATAAATCTGCACATACTACATTACCTATTCTATTCATTCCTATTGCTACTAAGAGCAATATTCTAGCAAAGAATACAATAAGCATCTTCAATATGGAATATAATATACCTATTGGAAAAAGTATGGTAGATAAAATGATAGCTATGATAAATAATAGTATTCCCACTGTTATGCTGTTTTTATATTTCTTCTGCAAATTCAAAAGTAACCCCACCTTGTGTGGCCCCTCCTGTTTCTCTGTGTAGTGTAAAAATAAACATATCTCCAGGAGTAAGATATACAGATGTTCTTCCCTCAAAAAGAGCTGAAGTTGCATAACTATCTTCTTTAGCAACGCGTCCTGTAAATATTAATTGAGCTTTACCTGTATCAAAAGACATTGTTCCAGCTGTTACAGCTCTTTCAATACCTTCTAAATGCCCATCTCC
>Ga0255047_10001002_pt1 | contig 21635 bp, 33 predicted proteins | sample JV7_2_1_MG_FD_183640 | JGI IMG/M metagenome (GOLD analysis project Ga0255047, IMG submission 183640) | Seawater microbial communities from Jervis Inlet, British Columbia, Canada - JV7_2_1 | ecosystem: Environmental > Aquatic > Marine > Inlet | place: Canada: British Columbia | collected 2016-10-06 | reverse complement strand
GTAGAAATCGAGAGATCCTCCGATAGAGCCAGGAGGAACTGCTCCACGTGAATCGCATCGCGCGTGTTCGCGACCGGGACGTACTCGCGCACGTCCGCTTGCGGGTTGTCGACCGGCAGCCACATGCCCGGAGACCACGACATGGGGCCTGGGTCGAATCCTGATCCCGGACGATAGAAACCTCCCGGTGAGACCGACATCGTGGCCGCGTCGTTACGCGAATTGAAAGTGGAGTTGAGTTCGACGAGGAGCGGGAAGAGCGCCTCGCCGATGCCGATGTGGAGAAGTCTGTTTCCAATCGGGATGAGCCCCGAGTGAACCATCGGGCGCTCGTGCATGTGGTAGTCGACGAACTGGTGCTCGATGCGCAGCACCTTGCGAGTACGACCCTCGTACCATATCACCACGTCCTCGTCTTCGCCGTCGTGGTCGAGGTCGATCCTGCGGAACTCCTCGATCACCTCGAACGGGTAGCGGCGCGTCGTGATGTTGCCCTCGGTCGCATCCTGCTGTCGCTTGAGTCGCTCGCCCACGACTTGGTTCAATGGCGTGAGTCCGAGGTTCTCCAGCTCCGCGTCGCCAGTCACCTCGTCGACGTCGGCGATCAGCTCCATCTCATCCATGTCGGCCTGCGTGATCTGGTTCCACTTGCCGGTGCGGAAGCCGCGCACCATGTCGTCCCACGACTTCTCGTAGCGCACCGACACGCGCTTGGCTTCCTGGATGGACCGCCCGTCAACCGTGAATACGCAGTCAGGAATCTCGATGTTGTCGAACTGGGGCTGGTTGATGACCGTCTCGCGCGACTCCATCAAGAAGATGTTCTCTCGCGATTCCTCGTGCGAGTAGCCCTCGATCTGGATTTCCTTCTCGCGCCTGTCGACCTCATCCCACACCGTGATCGACCACTTCGTCCCCTTCGAGCCCTTGCCGATGCGCTTGAGATCCTTCACGACCTCCATCATTCCGAAGAAGTCGATGATCTGTCCGTCGAGGGGGACCTTGCGACGCTCAGGCGGTGCCTCGGGGTCCTCGCCCGGGATGTCCTGGAACATCGGCTCGCGCTCGATACGGCGCTGCATGCGCTCAACGCGGCGCCACCAGAGCTTTCCGATGCCGTTGCCGTAGAGGATGAAGTTCCGCACGTACCGTTCGAGCTGGTCGAGGATGCGCATGCGGTTGCGCCAGTAGTATTGGATGTAGTCGGTCGTGTCCTCGGCCTTCTTCTCCGCGAGAGGATGCGAGGAGACCGGCTGGGCGCTCATGTTCGAGAACGCGCCATTGGGCGCGATTGACTGCATCACGTGAATCGTCATGCGGTCGGTCGCGCGGGTGATGAGCGGCACCGAGGTGTTCGAACAGCCCTTCCACGGGAACACCTTCTCTTTCACCCGGTTTCGATAGGCGTTGTAGATCTTCACGAGACGCTCGTCGAATGCACCGCGAGCCCCGCGATCGAGGAAGTTGTCGTCTTCGAAGAGACGGAACAGCTCCTCGTTCCTTTTCTTGTCGATCGGGAATGTCGAAGGCATCAATATCCACCCGTCGCTTCAGTGGCCTGCGGTTGTGCCCTGTTGTTGTAGGGCTCGGCGAAATGAACGGTCCGCGCGTTCCTGGTGTCGTTTTCATCCATGGAAGGACGATACGTGCGGTAGCCAGTCTTGAGTGCGCGGTAGTTCGGCTTCTGGGACACGAGATAGAGAACGCCGTCGATCAGGTCGTCGTCTTTCTTGTCTCGACCCTCGGGGTATTCCTTGACCTGATTGCCCCGGCTCCTCGCGCTGCCACGCAGCTCCGGGTGCACGTAACGCTTGATCTCCCAGATCAGGCGCTCGCAGCTCTTGAACATCACGATTCCAGGCTGCTTCCACTCCTCGTCGAGCTTGAACATCTCGGCGGTGGCCATGAGCCTCGCGCGCTTGTCGGCCTTCGGTGCTGCCGTGCACGCGATCCCCGCCTTGCGGAAGAGATCCATCATCGACTCGCCGCTCACGTCGCGCACGTTGAACGAGGAGTCCATGAGCGACATGGCGACCTTGTGGTTGCGCGCCTTCTCGATCGCGCCCATGCGCTCGGCGAGTTGCTTGAGGTTCTGGATGGAGGCGTCGAAGAGAACGTCGGTTATGATGAGTCGGTTGGTAGGTGAGACCTTCGCCCAGACGACGGCGTGGGGCTTTCCGAGGTGGGGGTCGATGGCTCGGATGCTTGGCCACTCCCGGGGAATATCCCACTCTTCGGTGACCCATGGCTCTTTGACGGCGAAGTGCTTGAAGATCCGGCCCTGAAGGTGCTGGGGTTTGCCGTGAAGTCGCACCTCCTTCTGGACGTCATCAAGCGTTTTCTCAAACCGCTGAATCGCTGCTTCGTCCAGAGCGCCAGTGACCGTACCATCAGCATTCTCCGTTCTGAGATTGTCCCGGATGTCACCCGTAATCGCGAAGTAGTCGGGGTCGCCCGCTTCCGCCCGTTCCCAAATCTCATCCCAGATCCAGCCCTCCGAGAGAAGTGTCAGTGTCATCCAGATCTTGCCGCCATCGACAATCACGCCACGGGTGATCGGCGCCCAGAACGAGTACGGTGGCGGTTCGTCGAAGTCATAGAAGTGCTTGTCCGCGCCCTCCATGCGATCCGGGTCCATCTCGTAGGTGCCATAGCGGATCTCGGATCCATTCGTGAACTCCCAGCCGACGGTTCGCCCGTGGCGCCGGATCTCTTTCGCCACGCCACGCGGGAGCCACTTCTCGAAGTGAGGCGTCACCACCTCGTCGGCCTTATCCCAGGTCTCGCAGAAGCACATGCCCTTGACGGGCGGCTCGTAGGGCGTCTTGAAGAGCGGGTGATTCTTGGGGAGAAACGGCCGGTAGCCGAGGCAGTAGGAGATGTCCTCGATCTTGCCCCACGTGGTCTTCCCGACCTTGTTGCCACCGAAGAGCGTTCGGTACGTCGCGTTCGATCCGGTCATCCGGAGCTGCGGGACGTTCGGCCGGAAGAAGAGAAGCGGGTTCTCTTTCTTGTACTCTTCGAGCGCGTCGAGGTCCGCCTGGAGAGCGAGCAGTTCCTCGGCCGAGGGGATCAGTTCGTCGGGACTCATGGCATCAACTGCCCGTGGAGGATGACCGTGCACCGCTCGGTGTTCGTCGTGGCATCGTCGATGTAGAGCATGAGGTCGCCGGTGGGGTTCGTTCCCGCCATGAGGAGCCCCCCGAACAGATAGTCGGAGAAGTCCAGGTCCGCCGCGTTGTTCGAGGGGATCACGATCACGCGAACGTCGGTGCCCGCGTCCCACCGCAAGGTCCAGATTGCTGTGGAGTCAACGCCGTTTTGCCCAGTAATGATAGCTCGCAGGATCTTCCATTGCGTGAAGGTCCGACCGTCGATCACGGGGTCGAGGTCCACGTCGTAGTCGAGCAGCTTGTCGCTGGTGTCGCCGGTGACGCCATCGGTCTCGGCCGTGGCCTGGAGCCAGAAGTGGTACTTGTTCTGCACGATCTGGCTGACCGTCGTGATCGTTGCCATGTCCCCCCCCTACGTCGGGAACGTCGTTCTCCCATCCTGTACGACAAGATCCATGTCGATGAACACGGAGCAGATGTCGCCGGTCGTGATTGCGTCCTGGGGGGGCTCATACTGTAAGTGGACTTTCTCATTCGTGGAGTCCGGGGTTCCGATGACCATGACCCCGCCGTCCGGATGTTCGGTGAGATCAACCGCCGCGCCGCCATTGAGCGGGATGCTCAGGACGGCCACCCCCGACAAGAAGCCTGGCCCGGAAAAGCCTCCGAGGCTGATCGACCAGCTCCCGAAATTGTCTTTGACCGAGGTGTCTCCGGGCGAGGCGGTCAGTGCCGCGCGCAGCACCTTGATCCTCGTGTAGACCTTCTTCGGGCCATACGGGGTCTGGTCGACCGTGAGCCCGGAACTGGGTGTCGGATCCAGCGGGTCGATGAGAATCTTGCGAACGACCTGCGTGCCCGTGTGTTGCCACGTGCCCTCGTAGAACAGGCGGCTCCCGACCTGATACAGGCGCTCGGTACGCTTCGTCAAGCTCACGGCTTGTCCTCGACGAGTTCGAGGTCCATGGCGACCATGCAATGATCTCGAAGGCCACCGGAGTTGTAGTACTGGAGCATCAAGTCGCCCTCGCGCGTCTGGGTGCCGAACGTGATGCGCTTCAAGCCCGCCTCGGGGAAGTCGGTGAAGTCGAGCGAGATCGAGCCGTCGAGCGGCACCGAGGCGACCGGGATGGGCTTCCCGTCCACGAGCGGATCGAAGTAGACGACCCAACCGCCATCGGTGAGCTGCTCGGCCGTTGACGCCGCCGTCATCCGGATCCGCCTGACCCGGAGCTTCGTGAACGTGGGGAATTGGCTCGCGAAGAACGTCGTGGGGAAGATGATCCGCGTCGCGTCGGCCGCCGTGTTCGTGCGCCCGACGAACAACTGGTACACGTTCTTCCCGTGGTTGTTCCCCACCCCCGTGAGCTGCACGATCGACATTACGGTATCAGCTCTCCACACATGACGAGTCCCATCACGTCCAGCGCGACCCCGGTCCCGCCGTAGTCGATCGTGATGTCTCCGGTGTAGTTCGTTCCCCGTGGGTCTGGAATTCCGCCCATCGGCAGTAGCGTGAAGTCGTAATACTGCGACGCTCGTGCTGGAAGCTCGGTAATTACGACCGGGGTATCCGCATCAAACTTCAGTGTCCAGACGCCCGGGGCGCCGATGTTCGCCCCTGTGGCCCACATGTGCGTGAGCTTGAGCGCCGAATACGTGACGTTGTTGATGACCACACCCGGAGACGTCACGAAGTCCGAGAAGTTGACGACGATCGCGTCTGTCGCCGCGTTCCCGTCGTCGCTGTGGACCTTCCCGTGGAGCATCCACTTGCGACCGTAGAGATTCTTCGTCAGTGCGGTGAGGATCGTTGCCACTACGCCTTCTCCTTTTCAGCCTTAAAATCCGCGTCTTCGCCAAGGCGCGGCGGGAGCGTTTCGAGCGACATGCCCATGCGCCCCTCTCTCCACGACTCGCACGATACGTCCTTGAAATGGTACACGAGGGCGTCGTCCATGATGTATGCGACCCGCCCGCACGCGCGCATGCGCTCCTGGTACTCGTCCTCGCCCTCGTAGTTCAGCTTCGACGGGTCGAAGAGATGGTCGTCGTCGAACTGCACCGCGCGATCCATCTTGATGCAGAAGCAGAAGCCGTTGACGAAGCTCACCATCCCACCATTCCCCGTTGGGCTCCTGTCCCGGGCATGGGAAAGGAATGCCGTCGGGCGGTTGATCGGGATCCTCTGGTGCTCCTGGTGGCCAGGTTGGTTCGTCATAGGGCCAGAGATGCCGCAGTCCTCGGAGTCGAACGCCTTCACGAGCGACTGCCACCACCCGGGCGTGAAGATCACGTCGTTGTTCGACAGGATCAGGTAGTCGTGCCCGGCCTTTTTCGCGTCTCGCCATGCGTCGTTCCACCTGGCCACCACTCCCGGGCTGTCGGGTTCGGCCATGTGCGCACCGATCCTCGCGTCTCGTTCCAGCGGAGCGACGATCTTCTCGCGCCATGCACTGAACTCCTTCGAGCCGTCATCGAGTATCAGGATCTCCCCGAGGAAGCCCGTCCTCATCGCCGTATCCAAGGCCAGCTTCGTGTAGACCAGATGATCCTTTTGAGTGATCGCCAACAGGATCGAGCGGGGATCCAATGGTTGCCGCTCGGTGCTCTCGCCATTGCTTGTCGGCGATTCTTCGATGAGTGAGTGGTCTGCGGAACTTTTCATCTCTCTGCAATGCCTTTCTGTCCACCGGACGGAGGATCTCCATGTCGTCGTGCAGGAAACCATACCGCGCGAACAGTTCGTAGAGCGCCAGGCGCCACATGGTCTGTTGGGAGCAGTTCCAGCGTTGCCTGGCATGCTCGAACCGCGCTTTCACTTTGTCGTCGAGATAGACGGCACACATCGTCATGCCCTTGCGCTCGTTCACCCACTTCGACTTCGGGGTGTACCGCTTCTCGTTCACGTGCGTCTCGCCGAGCACCTTCTCCATCGTCTGCCATTCTTCGAGCACGCGCTTGGCCGTCTTGCCCTGCTCGTCGGAGATGCGCCGGATCTTGGCGATCTTCTTGTCGTCCACCATGTCGCGGAACGTGCGCAGCCCGGCGTGCCTCACATGTTCCTCACTTCCGCGAGGTGCTCAGCCAGCTCGGTTTCCGCCTCGGCTTTCTTGCGCGCGTTGATCTCTCCGCGCTTCGAGACGTCCTCCTCGGAGATCATGGCGATCTTGTACTGCGCCATGATGAAATCCTGGATCGTCTCGGCCCGGATCTCTGCCTTGGTCTGGTTCAGGCCGTCGATCGCCTCCTGTCGGTTCTGGCTCTGGACGGCAAGCTCCACCAGGGCGAGCCGTCGTTGCTTGCTACGCTCCCAGTATTTGCGCAGCTTCCTTGCGCGCTGTCCCTTCGCGATCGTGATCGTGATCTTCTCGTCGCTCATGTGTCCATCTCCAGTCCGACGAGGCAAAGCATGTCGGGGCCGACCGTGGCCGTTGCAGCCGACACCGTGATGACCAAAGACAGAAAGTCTCCCTCGACGAATCGGTCGACGTCGACGCCCTGCTTTGCGTTGAAGTAAACGACCGTTCCCACGTCACCCACAACGATCGTCGGAGAAGTCGCCGTAAAAACGTTGGAGTTACCAATCCGAGCGTGCATCTGGAAGGTGTCGTCATTGCTGTGACCGGAGATGGCGCAAGAGCAGGAAAGCATGACGATGGAGCCGGTATCCCACATTCCCCACCCGAACGTAGAAGTAAAAGGAACCTGCTGCCCCGGCCTCAGAAAGACCGTTCCGGACGATACGTTCACATTGTGGAAAGCGTGCAGTACCAACGGCGGGTGATTGCTCTTTCGCGTCACTAGACGGCCCTCCACTTCGTCGTGGTTCCGTCGTACCAGAGCTGTATCGTGTCGTTCGCTGCGAGCGTCACGTTGCCCCCCGTTCCGGTGATGACGTGGTTGGTTGCTGTGCCGCCAGCGGTTGCCGTGTCCTCGATGACAAGAGCGTTCGAGCCCACGTTGATGATGAGGAGATGCTTCCCCTCCTCGCCATCGGTGAAGCCGCCAAGCATTCTGGACGCATCGGTAGTCAGGCGAGCGACGGAGAATCCGGCCGCGCCCGCGTAGTCGTCAGTGTCGGACGTGATCTCAGCCGGAGACACCGACTTCCAGTGCACGTCGGCGTCGGCGAAGAACGATCCGTCAACTTCGAGATCTCCCTCGAAATAGCCGTCACCGTTCCGATCATCGAGCGTCCAGTGTCCGGGAGTGTTCGAGAGCGAGGTCGGAAGTGCGGCGGCGCTTCCCGTCTCTCCCGAGACGATCAACTCGGAGTTCGAGGCGAAGAGCGATCCGTTGTACGCCTTCACGCCGACATGAATGCCGTTCGACCCCGGAGAGGAGATGCTCTGGGCCGTGCCAAGAAGGCCGATCACTCCCGGCGCTGCGGTGCCTGGCGTGTCCGTCTCTCCCCACCCGCCGACAAGAATGCCCTGGTAGGTGGTGTTCCCCTGAGACGAGAACTTGAATCCATAGTTCACGTCGGTCGCCGCCGCCGCCGCAGACGTGGCAATGGCTCGCATCTGTCCTGCGACGTTCGTCCCGGTCCCCTTGGCCGTGACCACGAAGTCCATCGCGGGGGCGCCTATGCCCCACACCCCAGAGGTCGTATGGTTTGCGGTCGCCGCGATGTCGAGCACCGGGCGCGGGGAAAGAGAGATGTTCGCATCGGTCTCCGACACGAACGTCATCGCCGATCCCGTGAACGGACCGACCGCACCGGCAGCGGTCGCGCTCGCAAGGATCTGAATGTCGAACCCCCGGAGCGACCCGAGCCAGTTGCCCCCGGCTGCGTTGTCGACTTCCTGGTTGATCTCTCCGTCGAGGCAGGCCACTCCACCGATTAGAAGCCCGGACGTTCGGCTGTTCGTGTAGAGAAGCTCGATCATGGTCGCGTTGCCGAGGTTTGATCCGATGGTCTTGCTCTGGAAGACACCGGCCGCCTCGCCGTCCTGTCGCTTGGCCTCGATGAGTGGTGCGGTGAAGTAGGTGCTGTTCTGAATGCCGAAGCCCTTGTCGGCCTCGATGATGAGGTCTCCGATGACGCGCGTGTCCGGAGTCACGTCAAGATGCGTTCCGTCGGCGTCGTTTGAGAAGCAAAGCTGGGTGCGCGGGTTATCGAGGGGCTCCGACTGCGACGTGAGGCAGGAGAGGAAGAGGTGACCGAGGCCGTCGTGCTCGGCCTCGGTCAGATACTGGGGATGGTCGTCGTCTCCGAGTCCCTGAAGCGTGCCGTGGTCGAGGGGGCGCCCGGACTCCAGGTTGCAGATCCGGATGAGTGCCTCTTCGAGAGCGCCGGTCACAGTCGTCGCGCGATACCGGCATCTCGGGCTCGCGTTCCCGCGTGACCCGAGCACCATGTCGGCGCCGGTGCGATTGGCCACACGGCGAAGCTGTTGCTTTTCGTCGAAGGAAAGTGGCACGCTACCCCCTCAGATCGAGATCCTCGTCGGCTGTATCGCACGAACGCGCGTGCTCCCAGCGGGGGCAGCCGGGATCAGTGACTCGCTCTGTTCCTTGTCGAACATGGCTTCGATCTCGCCCGCGTTCTCGGCGAACCCTTGCTGGATCGCCTTGAACTTGTCGAGTGTGCTGGCGTCCTCGGGGATGTCGAAGTCGGGGAAGTTCTGAGCGAAGAACCCGCCCGCCTTCTTCACGAATCCACCGAGCGCATCACTCAAGCTGAAGCCACCGGGCGCGGCCGTGGGCGCGGGAGGCTTCACCGACTGCTCAAGCTCGACGCGCTTGTCTCGAAGCCCCACGACGATGCTGTCCATCGACGGTCGTTGCTGTGGACCGATCGGTTTCGTGGGCTTCGCGATCGGGACGTCCGGCTCGGCCACCGCCGACACCGCGTCCTTCGTTGGCGTCTTGAGATTCAGCGTGTCGAGAATCGCCGTCTTCGTCTCGGCCCCCGCGACCGCTGGTCCCGCGAGGGCGGCCTGAGTGAACGCCGGGAGTGCTTCAAAGATTGGGAGCGTCATCTGTCACCCCGCCAAAGTTCATGGTGTCCCACCACCGCCCGGGCGCTTCGAGGAAATGGTGCTGAAGGCTCGGGTCCACGATGGTGTAGTCGATGTTCTGCCCGTCGGTATCGAGGAACTGCGCGAGTCGCAACGTCTCGATCGCCGGGTCGAGCATCAACGCGGGATACGATACCACGTGAAGCGGGAAACGGTATCGAGCGTAGCCCTCCCAGAACTGGGCGTAGTAGCGGTCGATGAGCGCGTAGGCTGCATTCTCGGTGATGTGGTAGCTCGTGCGCGCGACGAGCGAATGCGCGATGTCGCGGTGAGAGCGATAGGTCAGGATCACCTTCGCGTCCGGGAAGAGCTTGAGCCAGAACGGGAGCACGATCGTCGTCCTCGGGTCCTTGAATCCCTCGATCCCGAACTTCTCGATGATGGACGTCGCCTCGCGCTCCAGGCGCCCCCGGACGTGAGCGAGCACGTCCCCGGGCTCGTGGGCCGACTCCGCGATGAGTTTGCGGTTCACGAGCGAGAGCGGCAGGCTCTCGAAGAAGCCGCGCTCGTTCTCGTCGCTCGGCCCGCACATGTGCTCCGTCGGCCCCAGGTTCACCCCGAGCCCGCGAACGATCTCCGCGACGCAGGAGGTCCCCGAGCGGTGCATTCCGCAGATGAGGATCATTTGATCCGCCCCATGTCGCGCATGATCTTCTCGGTCTGCTTCCGGAGGCCGCTCATCATGTGCTCGTCGGCGTCGGTTCTGGCTTTGACCGGATCGCGCTTTATCTCGCCCATGTCTGCTCCCAGGTTTCGGATGACTCCGTGGATCCCGATCGCGAGCCCCCGTGCGTGGAGCGCGCGCATCGTCTTCTCGAACATCTCATCGAGTGCGACCCCCTCGATCCCGTCGAAGGTCCCGGCCCGGAGCGCGTCGCTCGCTGCCTTCCCGTCGTATGGCTTCGGGATGCACTTCGTTCCGAGACCCCGGAGGTGCGCGGCCCGGTAAGAGGCCAGGATCTCAGGGATCCTCGAAGGGGGTGTTTGACGCGAAGCGTCCGAGACAGCTTGCTGGCTCGGCGGTGCTTTACTGTTTGGACCCGCAATTTGCGGGTCAAGGCTGACCCGCTTAATGCCTATAGATTCCTGTGAATCTTCACTCGAAGTGCCAGAAGAATGGCCTCCATTCTCTTGACCCGCAATTTGCGGGTCAAGGAGGGTCGATCTTGGGGGCTTACGCGGTATGTCGTGTGGAACGTAGAGGTTCCGCTTTCGGTGTACTCGGATGACCGTGAGCCACCCCTTCTCCTCCAGCTCGCGGACTGCTCGCTCGACCGAATCGACACTCATCGAGCAGTTCTCGGCGAGCCTCGTGGCCGCGATCTGGGCCTTGTGCTGGGTGCCGTATTCGTGGAGGGAGGAGATTTCCATCCAGACGCGCTCGTATCCTGGTCGCACCGAATCCCACATTCCCAGAGGGCACGTGCGATAAAACCCCTTGCGGGGTGGTCGATTCTTTGCCATTTTAATCTCCGTTCGGCCCCATCCCTGGGGCGCCTTTTCTTGGAATCGACTGGGTTGGACACAGGATGGACACAGGCAGACCCGGCGCTCACTGGCGTCGGGTCTGTTTTTTTTCCAGCAATCGTTCGAGCAGCCTCATCTCGATGTTCTGGTTCTTGACCGTTTCGCGCAGCTCCTTCACCTCGGCTTCGAGTTCCTTCACTCGGTCCGCGCTCTTCGCAATCTCAGTCATTGATGTGCACCATGAGGTCGTTGTCTCCGTCGAAGAGATCGGCGCCCATCTCGTCGAAAGCACGATTCTCCCTACGGTCATAGGCATCACGGAAAACCTCCTGCATGTGCGGGAGTCGCTCGGCGTAGAGACGCGAGAACGTCACCGACATCGAATACTTGTTGTGGTGGAACTCGCGCTTCTCGTATTCCTCGGCCGCTTCTTCTTGCGTGAGTCGCGCGGCCGGAGCTTTCAGTCCGGTGACGAGAACGGCGGTCCCGACCATGAGCCCCTTGAGGAACGAGCGGCGTTTCAAAACGGGGGATCCTTCGGGCGCTTCGAGGAGACCTGCACTTCGAGCTTGTAGCCCATGCGCTCGATCGTAGACAGGAGTAGGGGGATCGACACCGTGTCGCCACGGAACCTATGGTGCGCGGCCTGCTTCGAGACGCCGAACGCCGCGCCCACTTCCTTCTGTTCCACCCCATCAACATGAAGCCGCTTCTGAAAAGCGGCCTGGATGAGTTGCTTCAGCTCTTCGTTCGACACCGCGCGACCGTCCACGAACGTGTTCACGTCGTCGACGCCGGTCACTTCGTCGACGCGCATCTCCAGCGCCTTCGCGACGTCCTGCACGAGTTGTCGGCGCGGACCGTTGCGACCGAACTCCTTCTTCTCCCAGTGACGGATCGTCGATGATGCGACACCGCTTCGGCGCGATAGTTCTTCGAGCGAGACACCGAGTTCCACGCGGCGAGCGCGAATGTTCTCGCCGAACTTCTCCGACACCTTCATCAAGCCACCCCTCCCGGTTCGCCCGAACTTGCCATTGACCGTCGGATCGGTCAACGCTAAGGTCGCGAAGCGCGAGCCACAGGAGCCGGGAGGGAAATGGGTTGAGCAAAAAACCTCCGTTTCTCGACCGGCTCCGCTCGTTTTGGCATATGCTTCAGTTCTGGCGCCGATGGCGAAAGCCGAAGGGACCGCTCCCGGAACTTCCGCCCGAAGCACACGAGCCGCCGCCCCCACGCTCGAACCGATTCGATCTTCGACAGGGACGCATGGACCTGCGGAGACGCCACCGAGGAAGACGCCGATGATCGTCAAGATCGACTGCCCCTACTGCCACGCGAGCTGTCAGTGCGAACAGCCGAGCGACCTCGAAGATACTGTTGACCAGACCGACCATGAGTGTGCAGTATGCAACCAGGAGTTTTCGATCGACTGGCGCGGGCTGAACGGCGTCGATCAGGTGAAGTTCTCCCGGAACGGGCACTGAATGGCATGCGCTGGCTGCGCGCGCCGGAAAAAGGCGCTTCTGGCCGCCGCGAGGGCCGCGAAGGAGAAGCTTTCGGGCCTGATCCACCCGATTCGGGCGAAACGCATGGCCGAGCGCGAGAAAATCCTCGAAAAACGGCGAAAAGGGGCTGAAAATGGACCGTAGGCGCTTTTTAAGGCGAATCGGAGGCGGAATTCTGGGCGTGGCGGCCGTTTTCGCGGTCCCGTCAGCCTCAAAGCTGATCCGAAAAGAGGAAGAGGCGATCGAGAACGTCGGAGAGGCCCCGATTACGCTCTGGGAAGAGAGGGGCACCATCCCCCAGGACCAGGTTTCGCCCGACCTGACGCTCGAATCGCTCGAAAGGGCCCTGGAGGAGTGGAAGAAGGTCCTTCCCGAGCAGGGATCGGGCGCCTACCCGGCCTTCAACGGCGTCAACTGGCAGGCCGCGCCCTACCTGACCGATCAGAACACGTGGTATCTCCTGAACCAGCAGAGGTTCCCGATCGTGCGTATGACCGATGGCACGCCGGTGTGGGGCACGACCACGGGCCAGACGGCCGGTTTCCGCTTCCACGGAATCTCGGACTACCGGGGAATCTACGGCACGACCCACACCGACTCCCACGCGGCCGATCTCGCCTTCGACCGGGGCAGCTCGCCAAACACGCTCCCCGACGAGTTCCAGATCCCGAACACCGTCACCGTGCGCCCGCGCACCGCGACCGGGGTCGCGCTCATGGAGCAGCAGAAGGCATACCGCGCGTACAGCCAGTCGGTGAACTACGCCGCCCTGGCACCGCTCGTCTTCCCCCCCGGAAACGACGCGGGGGATGTTCCACGGGAAACATGACCGTGAAACAAGACTATTCGAAGAAAGCCTCGATCGAGTACGACCGATCGCCCTCATCGCGGTACGAAGCCTCGAACCGTGGGTCGAAGTCGACGATCTGGTCCAGGCTGGTCGGATTGGTCTCTGGAATGCGGCGCGACGTTATGATGGATCCGATGGCACTTTCTGGCCCTTCTTCGGCTACTTCAAGGTCAAATACGCCATCCGGGACTATCTCCGAAGCGAGCATTTTTCCCGTTCCGAATCCTCCCGCCACCCGCCACAGCGGCCAGACCTTCTTGCCGGGTGTGCCATACCAGCTCCCGAACCAGCATTCCGATGGCGCGAACTTCACGACGAATGTTCAAGGCTTCCACCCGAACAGCAGCGTGCGATACATCGCCACTACTGGCTTCGAGAGCCTGCCCTTTCGCAACGACAGTACGATCAGCGATACGCCGCCGAGCGAACTCTCCGACGGCGACTTCCACGGTCTCTATGGGTCACGTGATGGCTGACATCCTCTGGACCGCCGCCGCCTGCCTCCTCTTCTGGCTGACCGGAATCATCTGGGTTCGGTGGCGCGGATGAGCCCGCTCTTCAGGCTCACCTCACCCGACGACGCTCCCCGGGAAGACCTCTCGCTCACCGAGTGGGGCGCCTGGTGCGCGCTCGCCATGATGTTCGACGGGAGGCTCTGCGTCTCCGGGGTCTGTGCCGCGATCACCTACGAGTTGCCCTGGCCGAACTACCTCCAGGCCCAGATGGCGTCACGAGCCCGGGCCAACATGCCCAAGACGGTCCGGGGAGTCGGAGGCTACTGGTGGATGTTCGGTGCGTACCAACCCCGAGCCCGCTTCTGCTGGAAGATGGCCGAACAGTGCGAACGAGAGGAGTCCGAATGAGCTGGGAATGGTGGTGGATGGCATGAAGATCCCCGAACCCCCCTGGTGGCTCTTCGTCCTCACCTGGCTCTTCGCCATCGCCGCCTGGTGGCTCGTGGCCATGTTCAAATGAGCGAATTCTCCTGGAGCTGGATGTCCGTCACCCACATCGTCGCCTCCCTCTGGTGCGGCTTCGTCTGGGGCTGGTATTTCGGAAAGAAGCGAACCGAATGAGACGAAAACGCTGCGACGGTCCCTGCCACGGCATCTGGCCCAAGGACGACCTCCTCATCGTCTACACCGGCGCCGCACTCCCGTCGGGTGGTGGAGACCCCCTCTACCTCTGCATCTTCTGCGCCGTCCCACACGTCTTCGCCCTCCGTGACGCCGCCCGCAATGCCATCAACCAATACACCCCAGTACCCACCCTCGACCCCCTCAAAGAAAAAGCTTGAACTACCCCCAGTTCTATCTGTATCCTCGGATGGACGGGCCGGGGCACTAGGTCTGAGAACGAAACTGGCGCCTCAAACCCACCTACCGGGGATTCGTCCTCCGGCTCCCAGTCGCTTCGCTCCTTCCCGCCTCCATCCTCACCCCGCGAGCCCACATCGGTCCGCCGTTGACCCGCGCACTTCCCGCGCGCCCCTCCGGGCTGTGTGGGGGCTAGCTATTACGAGATCGCTTCGCGCTCAACGACCCTATGGGGGTCTCGTACCTCGACCACATTGACTGTCGATATGAGCCACTCACCTCACCTCGAAGGATGCCCTCGTACCTCGGGCGTCATCGAGGGTGCCGGGCGGCGCGCGGGGCATGCGGCGCCTGGCATGGAGGGCAGGGCATGGTCGTGAGGGCATGCGACTGAGGGCATGGGGCTGAAACGTATGAGGGCAGCAGGGCGTGGAGGGTGTGGTGTTCGGGGCATGGTGTCGAGTGGCGTGGTGTGGCCGGTGGCCCGGGGGCATGCCGTGCGAGGGCATGCGGTCCCGGGCCGTTGGTCATGGGGTGCTTAGTTGATGGCCTTGATGGCCGCTGCGAGGGCATCTCCGGGGGCCATGCCCTGGGAGATGAGGAATTCCGCGTAGCTGGTCACGCGGGGATTGAGTTCGGTGGGCGAGCCGTTGGAGGGCGTGGGCACGGCTTCCAGGACCGTGCCGATGGTGGGCGTGGGGGCTGGGACGGTCGCGAGGGTGCGCCCGTCGGTGCCTACGATGGTGACGGTGCCGGATCCACGGGACTGGGCGATCTGGAGGCGGACGGAGACTGCCTCGCCCTCATCGAAGCCCGCGTGCACGTCGACGGATGCGCCGTTGGGCGTGAGGTAGGGTCCGAACTCCTGCCTCATGGTGGTGGGCCAGGCGGCCGTGGTGACGATGAGTTTCTTGGCACGGGACTCACGGGCTACCTTGCGGCCCTTGGCGGCGTCCTGAGAGCGCACACTCTTCGAGGCATTGTTGAGCTTGCCATCGACGGTGTTGGACAGGTCGGCATCGAAGGGCGTGGTGGCGAACTCCGGGAAGTTGATGGTGAGGGAGCCATCGTCTTCACGGCGCATGGTGGCGCCGTGGGGCGTGTCGGTGGGCTGTCCGGTTCCTGGTACGTTGCGGTTCGGGATGATCGGGGTCATGGTTTCGACTCCTGAGGTGGTGGTGGTCGGCGCCAACCGAATGTCTGCGCCGTGTGATTCAATTGTATCAGTTTGTAGCACCGATTCCACCACAATGTGACGAACTGCCCAAAATAGTCTCTGAGCTGTTATCCTGTAACACTCCTGGCATGGGGTGAAGGGCATGCTATGGGTGCTATGCCTTTGGAGCATGGGGCTAGGGCATGGCCTCGGGGGCATGCCGTGGGGGCATGGGGTCGGAGGCACCGCGCGGGGGTGGCTCAAACGTGGGGGAACTAACCAGCGTGACTCCCCGGGGCATTTGCGTGATACAGGGCATGCCTTCGAGAGCATGCTCTGGGCCGTGTTCGCAGGGAGCGTGTCTTACACAGCGAAGAGCGGACCGACCGGCCAAGTCGTTGCAGCTCAGCAGCTTGAGAGCTTTTACAACTTCCCGATTGAACCGGGGTCAGGCCGACGTGATACGATCGGAGCTGGTCGACGGCAGACAGCCGGGACCGTGACACACTCCACCACCACCGAGGGATCAACCATGCTTCAGAAGACCCTGCCTGAATGCATCCAGCAGCAGAGCGCGTGGGATACGTTCATGGCCGACGAGACACGCCCCTTCCAGGAACTCCGCGTCCGATACGATGGTGAGTTCAAGCTCACCGACGCCATCGACGATCGCCCCAGAGCCGTCCGTATCGACCACAGGCTGTCCGATCACGCCATGGGCCAGCTCTGCTCCCGGCACTCCATCCCCCGTGCTCACTGGGAGCATGTGGCGGCCTCCAACGACGACATGGTGAAGCTCTCCTGGGCCACGCACCTCAACGCCGTGCTGATGTCCGGGTACGGCAAGAAGACCCGCGAAGACGGCGAGATGCTCATCAGGCTCTACACCGGTGGACCCGAGGGCTCCTTCGTCCGTGCCATCCTCACCGATCGCTTCGCTCGCTTCGACAACATGAGACTGCTCGTCGGTGCCCAGAGAGCGGTTGACTACATGGACACCAAGGGCATCGAGTTCAAGCTCTGGCAGGTGTCCCAGTCGATGGACCGGATCGCACTGAGGTTCTACGCTCCCGGTGTCGCCGTCGACGATGGCGTCAGGCTCACCCGCCCCGAGCAGTACAACTTCTCCGGCATCTCGGGACAGAAGCTCCACCCCGGAGTGTCCATGCGAACGGCCGGTGACGGCTCCTCATCGCTCGTCGTCGATCCCTTCCTGGCCTCCTCGGCATGCACGAATGGCCTGATCTTCGGGATGGACTCCGAGGGTGGCGGCATCCACCAACGCCACGTAGGTCGCACCGAACGCATGCTGGACACGGTGTTCAACGCTGCCGTGGCCGACAGCTTCGTCCGCTCGAACGAGCACCTCAACGAGTTCATGAGTCTCCAGGGCATGGTCGTCACCGACCCACTCGACGAGATCGTGAAGATCGTCAAGGCCGCCAAGGGCAAGCCCGGGATGACCGATCAGCTCGCCGACATGGCCAAGGGAGCACTGCCGACCTACGCCGCCTACGGCCCGACGATGTACTCGGTCGTCAACGCCATGACCCAGGCCGCACAACAGCTCGACGATGGCGATCAGGTAGCCGTGGAAACGTTCCTCGGCTCGCTGGTCCATGACCTCGCCACCTCGCGAGGCTAATCCCACCGGGAGGTGGGTGAGTTGGGATTGTTCGTTGGCGCGCATGGTCCCGCCCCATCTCCCGTCCACCACAGGAGAAACCATGATGGACCGCATCGAAGAAATCCTACGAGACGCATGGCGAGACGCCACCAAGGGATGGGGACTGCTCCCGTGTGACCCCGCGAAGGTAAACGAAGTCGTGGCCAAGCCCGAAGACCCCACCGTGCTACAGGTTGGAGACAAGATCTGGATCCGTGGTGAGTTCGGACAGGGCATCGCCATGGGACAGACGATCTACCGCATCGAGATGCTCGAAGACATGGTGGGCAACTCGTGCGAGGTCGACATGCCACAGGTGGCATGGGCACAGATGAAGAGGAGGCGTTACGTCGTTCATTACCTCGTGCCCGGTGACCAGTCGCAAGTGCCGTCAGTCGCACCGATCTCCAAGTGGGCATACGCCTACCAGTGTTCACCCTTGCGATCCGACGGAAGGGGACCGAGCTATGAGCAAGATTAGCGCCGCGAACGACAAGCTGGTCCGCGACCGCATAGCGTCGATGCTCGGCCAGATCGAGACCATGCACCGCATGATTCTCTCCGGGGAACTGCTCGTGGCCATCGAGGTGCTGCGCGACGTGCGCTGGAGCGCCAAGCGCATACACACGTTTCTCATGGTCGAGACGAAAGAGGAACGACGCGAGAGGGGCACGCTCCAGAATCGCAAGAAGGGCATGCCCACCGTTGGCGATCTTGTCAAGGACCTCGGCGGCACGCTCGTCGACATGGACGAGACGCCCGAGAAGCCGCCATGCCTCGTGGTCGACAAGGAGAACTACACCGCGCACAAGCCACGGCGTGGCGACTACATCATCAACGGCAAGGGGAAGCGCGTAGCCCTGGTGCTATGCGTCACCGGCAAGGGCGCAATTCGCGTCGAGTGGTACGACGGGCATTTTGCCACCGAACTCATGCACGGAATGCACTGGGACGCCTGGTTCGAACAGGGTGGTCGCATGGAAAGGGAGACAACATGAAGAAGCTACGCATCGACCGCGCGAAGTGGACCATCGGGGGATGCAACCACCCCACCGGGGAATCGTCCCTGCTCTGTGAACGCACGAAGCGCATGTGCTGTCTCGGGCATTTCGCCCTGGAGATTGGCATACCGGCCGAGGAGATCCTGGGCGTCGCGACCCCCGTGGACCTCGGGAATGGGGACCTGTTCGACAAGTACATGCCCCATTTCCCTGCGGGGTGGCTCCAGCATCAGGCCAAGGACTGGTTCAACCAGGCCGTGAACTTCAACGACGATGATTACGTCTGGGCGGCCCCCGCGGACATCAGGGATGACAGGCGATGGACCGCCGAGATGCGCGAGAAGGCACTCACCAAGCACTTCGCCATCATCGGGTGGGAAGTCGAGTTCCATGGCGAGCTGGGCGTGCCCGACGAGGTGCGCGACGATGGATGAGCGCAAGAGGCTCGATGGAGAGATGGATCTCTGGTCACAGATGGAGTGCCGACGATGCAAGACCGTGGTGAAGACCAGCACCACGCGGAACGGACTGTGCGAAGAATGCCGACTGAGACATGCACTCTCGGCCGAGGAGCTTAGACAGCAGATGTGAACCTGGAGGGGCGTGGTCCTAACATTCGTGGTGGGTGTGAGGTGGTGTGGTGTTGCATGGTTTCCACCGCAACCACGGGCGCGTCCCTCCTTTACCACCACCAGGAGGCATGCCATGAATATCACCACCGCAATCAACAGGCGCGACCACATGCTCAAGTCCGCATGGAGCTATCCAAACGAGATGGGAAGCGCCCTGCGGGCGATGGGCGGGGCGCTTGGCGAAACGGTCAGCGAAAAGATCATCGAGAGCAACGCCACTAGCTATTCGCACATGGTGGCCAATTCGCTGACCGACGCCGATCTATACGTGGTGAGCAATACGATCCAGCCCCTTGTCGTGCGCGGCGCGAAGACCCTGCCCGACCAATCCGTTATCGAGGTCACCGACCTGCACACCCCCAACGGCATGCTCATGATAGAAGACGGCCCCGAGATAGGAAACTGGGTTGCCGACACCGGGGTCAAATTCACACACAAGGGCAAGGAGCGCGGCCCCGTGTTCCCAAACGGCCAAGACATTCCGATCAACCTCTTCTCCATGTCCTGGCATGACGCCTGGGAGTGGGACGTGCACGACGCCCATCTGCCCAGAGATCGTCGCAGGCGCTACGACATGCTCTACGCATTCGTTTATGGGTGTTCCGACGTGATGTTTCCCGGGTGCGAGGCAACCCACAACGTCGTTGGGGCAGCGCCCATTGCCATCGTGCGATACCGCTATGGAGAGCCGTTCGAGCGCGAGACATGGGTCGACATATCGCAAGGGGCATTCGACGACAACGCACCGAGGTGTGCGTCAGCTCCCCAGTACATGAAGAAGGTGAATTCGGAGATTGCCGTGGAATATTGCGCGGCATACCTGTTCTCGGTCCTGCTGTTCATGAACCAGAAAATCCTCGTCGAGAAGAAGCACAAGTCCCCACGGGCCATGCGCCGATCCTATGCCCGAGACCCGAAGAGCCGACCGCCACCGCCGAAGACAGTGCGCGTGATTGAGCTTCGGGAGTACCGCGCCCGCAAGCCAAGCGAGCCCGGCACAACACAGGTCGAGTGGTCGTGCCAATGGTTAGTCGAGGGATTCTGGCGCAAGCAATGGTATCCCTCGAAGCGCATACACAAACCAAAGTGGATCGCGTCTTACGTGAAGGGTCCACCCGACAAGCCATTCAAATCACCCGACGACCGCGTGTTCCACGTGAAGAGGTGACCCATGCCAATCGGAATGCCAGGACTACCCGAGCTAATCATCATCGCATTCATCCTCGTCGTGCTCTTCGGGGCACGCAAGGTCCCCCAGCTCATGAAAGGCGTGGGCGAGGGCATCAAGGAGCTGCGCAACTCGCTGTCCGGGAGGGATGACGACGAATGAGAGACACCGCACTCCAGGTGGAACAGTTCCGCGACCTGTCCGTGGCCGAGTTTCAATCAGACCCGGGCGAACTCTGGGGATCGTTCCTCATACCCCGCGCGACATGCTCGCTGCGTATCATCTCGTCGGGCACGTGCGAGCAGAACGAACTTGCCGCTGGCTGGGAGCATGTCTCGGTGTCGCGTTCGGATGCCAAGATGCCGACGTGGGCGGACATGATGTACGTGAAGGACCTCTTCTGGCATGAGGAAGAGACCGTGCTTCAGTTCCATCCCAAGAAGTCCGAGTACGTGAACTGTCACCCCAAGGTGCTACACCTCTGGAAACGAGACGGCGTGGACCACGAACTCCCGCCGTCGCTACTGATTGGACCGAAACATGATTCTTCGTAAAGGCATGCACGTCCGCGTGTTCAACGGCATGCACCGAGGCAAGACCGGCGTGGTGAAAGAAGTCGTGGCGTCACGCACGGCGCGCACGCCCAACCGCGTGCTGGTCGAGTGGGACACGGAGTTCCGTGCCGACAAGGACGCCCCCAGGGAGTCATGGCTCAGGTGGAATGACCTGCTCCAGCCCAACGAGCGCAAGGAAGGAGATTTCAAGGTCCATGAATAGGTCGAACGGTATCATCCGGTTCTCGGAAGAGAACAGTCGATCCTTCTGGTGGATGTTCGGCACCGACACGAAGGACCATGCTCGCGAGGCATGCGAGATGTTCGACGAAAGGTGCGTGGCCGGGAGCCGTCCGTTCTCGGACCTGAAGCTCGTACTTCCAAACGACACCACCCCATTTCTGGCATACCCGGATCCCAAGAGCCCGCACCGCATGTTCTTCTCGCGACTGGCATGGGGTCGATTCCTCGGGCTCTATGACCTGAACACCACGTTCTTGAAGACCGTGATCCGCAGGGGCACGCGCCAGAACGAGCTGGGTCGCAAGGTCGGGCTGAATTATTGCGAGAACCTGCTCAACGAACTGATCCGCGAGAAGCATGGCGCCCACCTCGACGGCGACATGCAGATGTACCTCTACCGGCACAGCTTCACAGGCGGGGAGAAGCACACGGACTGGACCATCCGGGAGATGGGACTCGAAGCGCTCCACCGCGTGCCGATGACCGCCGTCGAGTTCGACGACCTCAACCAGCAGATCCCCACCGAGTGGCTCCACGCCTATCGACTCTCCGACTATGCCCACACGTACCGTTACCGTGACGAAGCAGAGCGATTCGGTGCCGACGTGTCCTATGTCCTCGGGACGAAGAAGCTCCACTACAAGGCGGTCTACTACTACGACGGCATGCCGATCTCGACCGACGTCACGGAGCACTCGAACGAGTACGACCCCGAGCACGTGCACATGCACGTCGAGAGTCACATCCGGCACATCCGTGACAGCGAGACCGACACCCCGGACTACAACCGCGAGTGGAAGAGCCTCGAAGAGATGGCCGCGCAGTTCGTGAGGGCATGCAAGGCGCGGCGCCTCAACCACGAGTACCGGGCCAGCGTCATCGAGAACCTCTGGGGCATGGATCCAAACTTCGACTCGATGGCACGCGCGGTGCGC
>Ga0255047_10001000_pt1 | contig 21636 bp, 30 predicted proteins | sample JV7_2_1_MG_FD_183640 | JGI IMG/M metagenome (GOLD analysis project Ga0255047, IMG submission 183640) | Seawater microbial communities from Jervis Inlet, British Columbia, Canada - JV7_2_1 | ecosystem: Environmental > Aquatic > Marine > Inlet | place: Canada: British Columbia | collected 2016-10-06 | reverse complement strand
CGTCAAAGCGACCAAGGAACTGTTCGAGGGTTCCGCTATGTTGCGACATCGTTGGGGACAGGGTGCGATAGAACGTGACATTGCTGCAGCGAACAAGACTGACGAGTATAAGGCGTTTAAAGCAAGCCCTAGTCTAATGAATAAACTCATGTTCATGGTGCGACTGGGTGACATGTCGGCAATCATCGCCGGTGGATATCCGGTATATAAATATTATCTGGATAAGACTGGCAGCAAGAAAGAAGCCATACGACACTTCGAGAGTGTGACCTCATCGGCACAGCAATCGAGTGACCTATCTAAACAGTCGTCGTGGCAGCGCGGAAATGCAATCATGAAATTGTTCACCATGTTCAAGACGTCACCGACACAGTATCTCAGGAAAGAGATTGCAGCTGTAAGAAACCTGGCGGCGGGTAGGATCTCGTCAGCTCAGTTCATGAAAACAATTATTATTTATCATTTTATTTTACCTTTGGTTTTCCAGACTATGTCGGAAATGATCATCGGAGGCGATGACGACGAGGACGCGCTGGTCCCATTCTTAACCAAAGGACAGAAACGAGCCATGTTCTTAGGGTCGTTTAATGGTCTTTTCATAGTAGGTGACGGACTTGACTACATGCTCAAAAAAATGTTAGGAATATACGCAGACCTACCCACCATCGCACCCAACGGAATTTGGCGAGACCTCATGAAAGCGATGAAATTATTTGACTGGAATGACCTTAGTTCGGAAGAGGTGTTATCAGCAGTTCGAGGACTGGCAGGGGCAACAGGTGCCGCAACAGGAGGTCCAGGAAAACAAGTGGTCGATATAGGCACAGGGGTGAGCGACGTGCTTGCGGGAGAGTGGGAGAAGGGGATAATGGAAATGATGGGATGGTCACCAACAATCGCGGAAAAAGCAACAGAGGACTTATGATATGACAAACCAGGTTGATAGGATAGATGGACTCGTTGGAAGTATCGCGGTAAAAGCCCCTTGCAAGGTGGCAACCACGGCGGCGATCACACTCTCTGGGGCGCAGACAATCGACGGTGTTGCGCTGACTGCCGACGCGACACCGAGGCAACGGGTTCTAGTAAAAGACCAAACCGACTCTATAGAGAACGGCATATACGATGTCAATTCCGGGGATTGGACCAGGTCGCCGGATTTCGATGGCGCGAGAGACGCGGTAAATGGAACAAAGGTTCTAGTCAACGAAGGAACGGGAGCAATAAGTTATCATCTATCGGCGACGGACCCCGTGGCTATTGGAACTGACTCTCTCACATTTGACGCTTACCCGAACACTTACAACCCTGTACGCGCGCTGTTAACAGGTAATGTAACCTTTAGTTACAACGATGATTCAAGAATTGTCTTGATCTATGACCCCAACGGTGCGGATAGAGACGTGACACCTACAGGTAGTTTTCCTGATGGATTTGAGGCAATTGTCGTCAACAACGGTCCTACTGGGTCAGGAACATATAATAACTTGACCTTTGATTCAACAGGGTTGGGTGGAATAGTGGGTCCAGGGGACGTACAATCATACATGTACCTTTTGGCAGAAGACAAGTGGGTATAATAAAGGAGATTACAATGAGATTCAAATCAATGGCGGTATTTGTTTTTGTTTGGTGTATGTTGGTTGGTTCTATTGCGTGGGGGGCAACTGAGAAAAGTGGGTTGATTTATTATCCGACTGATGGAGATAGTCTTGTTGCCATGAAATCAGCAGCAGAGTCAAGGGGGTATCCTGTTAAATTCAAGCTAACCCATTCAGCCAGTGGGGCTTCAACTCCTTATGTCATAACCTCTGATGTCTCTTTCTCCAGCATAATCACTCTTGAGTTTGAGCCAGGGGCAAGATTAAATTTAAGTGGGGCAACTATAACCCTATCACATGTGGGGCAAATTGTTGCTCTCCCAACTCAAGATATTTTTGATGGTGATGGTGGGGTCTTTGTCTCTACTCCAGGAATATTTGAATCTGATTGGTGGGGTGTCACTCCTACTGATATTCAAAAAGCTGTTGATAATATGAGAGACTATTTTTCTATTCACTTCGCCTCTGGTGTTTATTATTTGGACGAAGGGATAGACTTTGCAGGGATTTCACACATGGCTATATATGGAGATGGTCAACAGAATCCAAGATTTTATATTACATCGGATATTACAGGTGGTGTGTTTAGCTTTGACAATACAGGTTCAACGAAACGTGATATTCGGATAGATAATATAGAGTTTAGGGGGACTTCCGGGTATGACGCTACTGCCGAGTACGGATTGTATATACGGTTTACTCCTGAATTTTACGCTAATAACTTTAAGTGTGTCAATGCCACTAATACAGCAAGTGTATATTTATATTTTTCATGGGGCGACTCTTTCACAAACTGTTATCTAAGAGGGACTGGGAAGATAGATAGCCTTTCTCCACCAAGTGGTGTAGGAGGCGACGGGTATTGGAACAATGGTTCAAACCAGCTACAAATACTTAATGGTAGAATCATGAATTATTTTGATGGATATGGAGTAAACTTTGCAGGCGGCATGGATGTTTCTACTATAAGAGGTGTTGCTATAGAGTCGAACCTGTATGGTATTGGGGCCACTAGTACAGGACCTAATAATGTGCACATAGACTCATGTTATTTTGAGGGCGTTAGACCACAAGGTGCAGCTATACATATAATTGCAGGGTTAGACACCTGGATCATTGAGAACTGCAGAATGCTTGCCACAGCTACAAATGCTGATATAACTGGTGCCTCTCAGACGAATCCATGTGTAATAACTTGTGGCGGGGGACACTCATTCAATAGTGGCGAAACTGTATATATAGAGGATGTTGAGGGGATGACAGAGTTAAATGGGAATTACTATGTGGTTAGGAATACAACTAGCACGACATTTGAGCTTGAATCAGGCGGTGCAGATGTAGACGCTACCGGATACACAGCTTATACATCAGGTGGTAACGCATCCATATATGATAGAGCTTTTGTTATTGATGGAGCTAATAAAAATTTTAGAGATGTCACTCTCAGGAACAACCGAATAAGAAATAATTATCTAGCGATTTACCTTAGAGGTCAGTTTAAAAACTTAAAGATATATGACAACACAATAGAAAGCTATGTAAAAAAACTTGATCTAGGTTTTGGTTCTATCCCACAGAGCCAGCTCGATTTTCTTGAAAGTGTTGGAGATGATTCTTTAGTTGCAGAAAGAACAAACGACAATTTGATTAAAAGGTCAGTAATCGGATGGAGTCCCAACACAGTTTTTACTACAAGAAATGTGGCTGATGAGACTTTTAACAATGACAAGACTATTGAGGTGTTGCCCGCAGCCGCAGGTAACTATCTTAATTATATTGTTCCTGTGTCTGACGATCTTAATACCAACTTAAGAGGTAAGTGGGTTACTTTAGCAGTGCCCCACGTTAGCGCTGTTACAAACCCGACAGTATTTAAGGTTAGAATAGATGATGGCCCGTTGGGGAGCGATTACACTTCACAGGACAACACAGGTTTGAATGGTGGGGAGTCTTTTAAATGGCACTATTTCTATCATCCTGTAAGCTCAGGGGCGACACAGTTAGAAGTTAGGTTGACTCCAACGGACACAACAAATAATAGTTATTTTGCCACCCCGGTTTTACAACCTGGGATAGTTTCAAATGTAAAGTATGAAAAGCTACCTATTTCTTTTGATGCAGGATATGACCCACCCAGCATAGCCAATGGGAGTAGTATCACTGTGACACTTAATGATATATACGGCGCTGAGCTTGGTGACCTTGTAAGGGTCAGCTTCGGATTAGATACTCAGGGGTTAGTGTTTTACGGTTATGTCTCAACAGATGAACAGGTGAAAGTCCTGATAACTAACAATACTGGCGGGGCTATTGATTTGGCATCCGATAGCCTATTTTTTGTAATATCTAATCCTAATGTTGATTAGGCCACAAATGCCAGAATTTAGTAAGCAATCACTAAAAAATCTTTCAACCGCCCACCCTGATTTGCAAGTGCTTTTCAGGGAAGTGGTTGAGCTCTTTGATTGTTCTATCCTGGAGGGTCACAGAAATCAAGAAACCCAGGATAAATATTATAAAGACGGTAAGAGCCAATTAAAATGGCCAGAGGGAAAGCACAACAAAATTCCATCAGAGGCCGTGGATGTGGCACCCTGTCCCATAGATTGGAATGACACATCAAGGTTTTATTATTTTGCTGGATATGTAAAGGGGATTGCTGATCAGCTCGGAATCAAGATCAGGTTCGGAGGTGACTGGAACCAAAACACACAGGTCAAAGATGAGAATTTTCTTGATCTGGTTCATTTTGAACTTATAACCTAAAGGGAGGATAATATGAGAAACTTACTACTTGCCGTCGCGTTACTACTTATTCCGAGTATTACATTTGGGGCTGGCACATGTGTGCTCGATCAGTCAGGAACACAGTCAGGCGGTAACCGCATGTGGCGGCAATACTTATGTACTGCTGACGCCGCCGATGCCAGTATGGGCGCGTATACGGTTACTGGATTTTATGATTTTTATCTTTATAGTGTTGAGACATGGCCTGGAAGTACTGCGCCGACTGACGCAACAGATTTTACACTCTTAGAGGCTGTCACGGGTGAGGATGTTATGGGAGGAAACGGTACCGACGCAATTGACGCCACAACCACTAGTACCGTGCTTCCACGATCCTCCTTCATGAGTCTGAATTTCTATCACATGATTAAGGGTAACATGACTCTCACTATTACAAATAACGCTGTTAACTCAGCAGAGATGTACATAAGGATTACGGGGGTCAGGTGATGAAAGCACTAACAGTATTATTTCTAATGTTTCCCGCCCTGTGTTTCGGTGGTCTCCCGTTTACTGCTCCCCAGAATATCGATCTGAGTGGTGATAATTATTTTAACGGGTTACCTGTTTACGACAATGAGGCAGGGGCGTCAGATATTCTGTATGATACTGTTAATGATTTTCTATGGACTCCTAGCCTTGATTTAACATCGTGGACAGGGAAAAACGTTCGAGTAAGTGATGGCTCAGAATATTCATACGGTGTGGTCACAGGGGCAGGAGGAGGGCTTTCACTAGGTTCCGAGCTACACACTGACGCCAACGCTGCGTCAGACCCGAACAGTAACGAAGCAGACGCAACCACAGGGTGGACGTCGTTCAGCCTTGACGGTACAGGCGCAAATGTGTTTGCGTCTCAAAGTGGTACGGTCAACGTCGGCACTTATGCGATTGAGGCGAACGCGAACGATACCCCCACCAGTAACGCAAGGATCGTGCTTGACATAGGAACGGCTTACTCACTGGTTTCAGGTACGCTTTACACGCTTACTTTTGACTGGCGCCATGTGGGAACTGGCGACGAATGGTCGGCAATATTTAATGATACGAATAATAAAAATACTCCTACAGTTACAATTGGGGATGTCATAAGTTCTGAAGTAACATTTATATCTGAGTCCTACAGTTTTACTTACACGACTGATTATAAGTTCTTGGTCATATACGAATCAGCCGCCCCTGCCGACGGTGGTGTATATGTCGATAATTTGTCATTGAAAGCAGTAACAGACGGGCCTGCGAATGCTACAATAACTGTAGACGCGTGGGTTGACGGAGGAGTCGACCCGAACGCTTTAACAACAATCGAGGTTCTTGATAACCCTGCAGTGTTGGGCCCCGATCCTGTTTTTTACTGGAGGTAAGAGTCATGGCCTTTGAATTCACGCTTGCCAATATCTTGATAGGGTTCGGAACCGTACTGGGTTCTTTGGGTGCAGGCGTAAGCGTGGGAAAAAAGGTGCCTTTCTTTAAAGGTACGCCAGACAGCAATAAGTGTTCGGACAACGGGTGCCACGACAAGGTAATCGAAACAACCGCACGGGTCGACACTTTGGAAAAAGGTCAAGCTAAGATATTTGAAAAACTCGACGACATGCCCATGGATATCGTGCGCCTCCTGAAAGACACGAAGGATTTACTATGACTAAACACATGGTGGACCTGATTAAAAAACACGAAGGGTTGAGACTGAAACCTTACAAATGTACTGCAGGTAAGACCACCATTGGTTATGGTAGAAATCTGGACGATGTAGGCATAGACGAAGACGAAGCAGAGTATTTGCTGATACGGGACGTTAAGAAGGCCGAATACGAAGTGACAAGAGTGTTCGGCGCCGACTTACCCTACACACTCAGTGATAACAGATTTTCCGTGCTGGTGAACATGATGTTCAATCTTGGGTATAGTAGGTTTAACGGGTTTAAGAAAATGATCCAGGCCGTCAAAGATGGTGATTACGATAAGGCATCCCGCGAGATGTCAGACAGTGCATGGGCGAAACAGGTGCCCGCACGAGCAAGCGAACTCATAAAGATAATGACCGATGGTTGAATTTTATCTATTTTTGTGGTACGGGTGTATAATAAATAAAATAGGAAAGGAGGCATACATTATGAGCACATTGTCAACAGCGGTTAAGAATATCGCGAAATGCAAATCAAAGACGGTTAATTATAACGCGTTGGTTACTGGTTTGATTCCCATGGCTGCGGCGCTAGGGTACCCGATACCAGAAAGCATCGTTCCTGCCATTTACGCTATCGGTAACGTCCTGATACGATTCTTTACAACAAAGGCTTTGTCAGACAAGTAAGACATAGTGTAAGAAATACACAAACCCGCACGGATCATATGACTCGTGCGGGTTTTTTAATTACCCCTCCCCAGGGGCACTTTAGCCTAGAGCACTCTTAAAACCCTAACCTAATTGTCTATAACTACGCGGCCTTTTTACGTCGTGCCTGGGACGTGAGGAGGGGTAAACTTTATGTGTTACTTGTAGTATGTTCCTTTCCTTGACGAATCCCAAAATATTTTAGGTGCCATTCTTTTTTGATGTTCCTCCTCTTCTTGTTTAAGTTTCGCATGATAATAATCTAACGATTCTGTCTTTTTCCTCGGTCTTGCTGCCATGTTTTTTTGTCCTCCGTTTAAGTGTTTATCGCAACGGGTCTACCAGTTTCCTTGCTTCGTTAATATAATATGTGTAATTGATATTACCTGGTTGATAATCCGCCATATTGTTACACTCAGATACCAGCCATCCGACATTAATTCCGATCTTTCGTTTGTTCGCCTTACCTTTAAGTGGCGGCATCATTTTATACAGATCCCTGCCGGTCACACTGATGTAGTACCGGCATATATTCTGCACCTGGCGGTCACCTAGAAATAGTTCAGAGCTACGCGGTACTTTGGTGCGCAGCATAAAGTCCATGGGGTCCTGATGATTATATATGAATGTCTCGACAGGGGTGTCATGAAGTAACGCAGCCTCGACCGCTTTCTGTACCACCAGACACGAATGATTCTTGTGCCATTCAAGCTTGTACTCGTACGCACCTTTGCGTTTTATTTTCCCGTCAACACTTTCGGCAACGTAGTTGTTAACGTCCCGTATAAACATTCTGCTATAGTCAACGTCTTCCAGGTCTAACATTGTATATTTTTGCCACCAGTCGCAAACATCGGTGACGTATCCTTCGAGGTGTCTCGGATATTTAACCGTGACCCCGTCAGTATTTATCTGAATCATGCGCAGGTCGGGTATCTTCATCAAGCGTTCGGCCAACATGCACAGAAGGAGCTGCCCATTGATTGTGATTGTCATCGTATACTTTGAATCGTACAACGGCGAATAAGGATTGTTACTGTCACCGTATGACCCGTTAAGACTAAGTTTCAGCATCTTGTTTTCAGGTGTCCCTTTCGGATAACTTAATCGCTGTTTCTTGATATCGGCATAGAGGCCGCAGAATGACTCGCCCAGGTGTTCTGGGTAAACTCTGTTAACGATTCCCAGTGACGGGTAATAGCTGGTCACGTCAATATCCTTGATCTTGTAATACGAGTCGGCGGTGACCGTGCAGGGGTCAATACTCCCGTGGATACCGCCAGTGCCGAACACGTATTTGAAATCGTTTATCGTGCAGTCGAGACCGTTGATTGCACCCTTAGTTTCGGTTATAACCTGTTCCATTAACCAGTCATACACTCGTATGAATTCGGGGTGCTCGAATTTAACGTAGGGAAAAATAACATCCTTGAACGCAATGCTCGATCTAATTGTCTGGTTCGGGGTACGCTTTCCGTCCACTTTCACATAGCAGGATCCTGGTGACGTTTTTTCGATCTCAGTGATTAGGTAGTCAACACCTATTTTCTTGTCATTGAAATTGGTCATATCCTTGCCGTATTTCTCACTAAGCTTTTTACGCAGCTCTATTTCACTGCTGGATTCATTGAAGAACTTTTCCGTCTCGGCCACGTCGTGGTGATTGTATGTAATGAGCGTGTCTATCTGGTCACTGGTGAGGTGTAGTCCTGGCGGAAAGGGCAGGTCTTGAATATTCTGTGACCTCATGTTGAACTCAAGCATCTTCAAGCTGGTAAACTTTGCGACATTGTCGAAATGATGGATCTTAAGCAGGTCAAGCTGTTCGATATACCTGTCCCGATCCCATATCACATGCTTGAACCGATCCGAGTAAGGACCGTCAATTATACTCATCGATTTATCATATATTTCAGACGGGGTGATATAAGAACACCGATCAATAACATGGTGCAATACTGGATAATCATACCCTATATTGTTGAACCCTACCATGATCGAGTCGTTGCGTTTTAGCCACAACAGGAGCTCGGTCATCTGCACCAAGTCATTCCGCCTGGAACTACACTCAAACAACCAGCGGTCGCCCGTGCTCAGCCGCTTCATTGCGAGGGTGAACACGTTAGGGTATACCTCAATATCATATGCGTAATATTCTGTCATACCGGCGCAACCACCAGTTCGGCTTTGATGATACCGTCGTAATCATGACCAGAGAGCTCAAAGAGCAAAGAATTATTAGTGAGCTCTTTGATTATACTACCGTAATCAGGAAACGTATATAACTGCGTAGTCGGTACAGGGCGGTTCATTCCCCCTGTGACAACAATGTCGTCACCTAACGGGCAAATAAATACTCTAGGAGGCACGCCGTTTGACGTTATGCCACTCTTGATTGCATCTAAATATACCCTGTGTATTAAGTATTGTTTACCTGCTGAGAAAGCGTGACCAGGCAATGACACCGTGAAAACCATCATGGTTGCACCGTTGGTCATGACGAATTTAACAACACTGGGGGTGACCACGTCTATCAACATATGGTCGCACGAATTCCCGCGCCTGCTTTTCACTACAAGACTGCACGCGTATGTTAGAATAAGAAGTAGGGTTTTTGTACTGATCATGATCTCACCTGTGTGATTGTGACGGGTAACGAGGACTTGCCCCGTTACCCGTAGGTTTATGTTATTCCATATAGCCGTTAGACTTCAAGAGCTCGTCACTCCATCCTTTGGCGATGAAACTATCGTAAGACGCACCACCAGCTTTCGCAGTCATTACAGGACCGGTGGGGGCAGTCGGCAACGGGGGGACAGGAGGGGTACCACCTGCGACAAAGTCATGCGCTGGCGTCACCGCCCCACCTGGTGTTGCTGGTGTTGCTGGTGTTGCTGGTGTTGCTGGTGTTGCTGGTGTTGCCGGTGTTGCCGGTGTTGCAGGTGTTGCAGGTGTTGCAGGTGCGGTCATACCCGGCAGGGGTGTAGCACTTGCACCTGCAGGCAGCGGAGCGTTGCCGAATCCTACGTTGGTGGTATCGACGTTTTCCTTCGTTGCGATTGGTTCACCGTATCCCGATAGGGCTACAGCGACAGGGTTAAGATACACTCCGGGCGACTGAGACGGCTTATTATCCACACAGGAGAAAAGAACCTGGATGTAATACCCTGGAATGATTGCCTTTGGGTCTTCCAATAGCTGACTACCGTCGGCGTTCACTCTCTTGGGTAACCAGCTTTGCGAGAACCACATTATCCAATTACCCGCATAACCTGTCTGGTCACACGGTCTATTGCCCTTCTTGTTAGGAACCTGAGAGTCACCGTCGGTGATTTTCCAAGCGAAGGATGGAGCGTTATACTCACCGTTTGGAAAACCGTCCACGCCGGTGTTATATATGTATGCTCCCCAGGGTGTCTGGTTCCAGTGTGTTTCAGGTCCTTTGGGAATTGCGATACCGATGTTCGCGCGCATCATGGGTTCGTTAGTACCGGCTTTAAGTTTTGGTGCGCCTGCGCTGTCTGTTACTGGAAACAGTTTTTCCATACTTCCGCCGATCATTATACCTACTGGTGTTAGTTGATTGCTCATTTTTTGAAATCCTCCTGGATTTTTCTTAGGTCGTCCTTAACGAGTTTTAGACCTGATGGTTTACGTTGTGAGTATCCCGCGACCATTTCTTTGGGGATACCTGCCTTAATTGCCTGGTTCGGTGTCAATATTGCCGTCGGTTTCTCCAGACCGATGTTAAAAATTTGACCTAACGAGATAATCTCCTCTACCGGTTTAATCCATGTTGACCCTCTTCCAGGTGTTGGTTTAAGACTTCGACCAGAAACAGGGGTTCCGTTCTTGATTAACTGCGTGACATACTCCACCTGGGCGTCGTATCTCTGGTTAATTATGTTCTTCGCTCTTTCAAGCATGTCGAGTTCATAGTCATGATTCAACACTTCGTGACACGGCTGCATCTCAGCCACATCGAGAGCATTCATTGCTGCGTACCGATCCGCAGGACAGGTGGGTCGGGCAAGGCAATATTTGCAGTGTTCACCACTACACAGTTTACCTGTTCCATCCATTGCCTGACGTGCAGCAGACTCAAGCTGGTTCGCGTAAGGTCGCAGCTCAGACGCTGGCATACCCCACTCACGTATAGGTCCGTCCTCATGGTGTGGTCGCGGTTGAGCAAGTCTCATATTAACATGGATAGACTGCTCCTGGTGGCCGTCGCTGTCGGTGATTGCGTCGACTACACCTATCGCATACATCATCATTTGCCAATTTCTGTACACCTCGACAATACCCCACCCATATTTAAGGTCCCATATGTACACTATACGATTGACGTCATCGTAATACCAGCAGTCAGGGGTACCATGCGCCTGGGCGTGGATCCTCGGTATCTGGATAGACTCCTCAACGTGTACTAGGTCACGATGATCCATACCAACAACCGTTAGAACATCCTGGACGTAGGGTGCGACGTAATCAAACATCTCCTTATCAACGATGTGTCCGGTCGGTGCGGTGATTCCTATCATACCGGTCGCAGGATCACTGGACAATGCTGTCATGATCATCTCAGACGCCAACCAGTGAGCTGTGTCGCCCTCGATGGAGCTGTCGCTCTTAGTATTGGGAATATCTTTTATCATATTCACCATACCATTACAGTGTACCCATGTACCCGCCGACGAAGGACTTACTGGAGAGTGAGACATAACGCGTCAACCTCGTCTTTAACTGCGTTAATGGTTTCAATCGGCATCTGAAGGAGCGCCGGGATATTAGCCGCGCCGTTCTTTGCAGCAATTGCGTTGATCGCGTCGATACTTACCTTAGGAACAGTTGTTCCGGCTGGCGGTGTCGTCAAACCTGTAACGACCTGCATCAGACTCATAAAGACCACATTCTTATCTGCCTGGGTCGCCTCGTTGGTGGGTGCCTTGGGTGCTAGATCGGCGACTGGAGTGAGCTTGCCGTCGAGCTCATTAATAACCTGCGTCACCAGACCAGGATCAACGCCGCGTGTCAGTTTCCATTCGCCGGTTTTCTTGATCTTCGTTTTAGCCTTTGTGTGGATACGCTCATCCCAGGGCCGACCTTTACTGTCAAGATCCACGGCGTTGAGGTTCGGCTCGGCTCCCTTGAACGCGGTGGTTATCTCCTCCGGTGCGGCAGGTGCTTCGGGCACTTCCGGTACTTCGGGCACTTCCGGTGCTTCCATCAAGGTTGTTCCAGGGATCTTTATCTCACTGTCAATGTATATTTCTGGCGCTTCCGGTGCTTCGGGCACTTCCGGTACTTCGCTCTTCTTGACGTGAGGACCTATTGCCTCGTCCGGTGCTTCTTCAACGGTGAAGTGCGACACTCCTTGTTGTTCAGAAACGTTTGTTACTACCATGTTATTACTAGTTTGCGCTACTCCAGAATGAATAACCTTAGGCATCTTTTCGTTAGCTTTAGCGAGTGCGTTGAAAAACTCCGACGCCGCTTTCAAATACTCTGTTTTAGGGGGAATACTGATCGTTACTTTATCGTCCATGTTGTGGATCCTCCGGTTAAAAGTTAATTAAAATTGTTGTTGACATGTGTAACAATAGACACTATTATCTTTCATGTCAACAACAATTTTAAACATTTTTTAAACGAGGTTACGAAATGGAAAGGCCGAACGACGAACTCTTAAAACTTTACAGACTAGGGACAATTCATGGGTTATTTATCGAGCAGCGAGAAACAGGCACCGACACGGTTGATACGTTCTGCACGGTGGTCGGTGCCGGCGTTCAATTTGAGGCGCCGTGGCCAAAATTTTCTCGTTATTTAGATGTGAGTGTCAGGCATAACTCCGTAGCAGAAATTAAAGACCCCTTTATGAGACAGTGTGATGACTGGGAAAAGTTCAAAGAGGACAACGAAGCAGAATGGAAGGCGTATAAAAGGCTCTACCGTAAGTTTAACGGGTGCAGCGTTTCATGAAACTTTTTCCATTTCAGGTCAAACTAGAGCAAGAGGTACAAGAAGCGTGGCGCACTTGCGACAATGTTGCCGCCGTACTACCTACAGGCGGTGGAAAGACCTTTACGTTTTCCAGTATATTAAGCAACCACGTAGGGGCGTCGTGCGCCATTGCCCACCGTCAGGAACTGGTGGGGCAAATGTCGCTAAGTCTTGCTAAGTTTGGCCTGGAACATAGAATCATTGCACCAAAAAACGTCATACGGATGATTACCGGTCTACACGTTTCTGAGTTGGGTAAGAATTTCTATAACCCTAATTCACCATGTGCCGTGGCGGGCGTGCAGACACTTATAAGACGCAAGGAAGAATTAAAAAGATGGGCGTATCAAGTCACAAAGTGGGTAATCGACGAATGCCACCACATCACCAAGCACAATTCGTGGGGTAAGGCGGTCAACATGTTTCCCAACGCGAAAGGTTTAGGGGTGACCGCAACACTGTGTCGTAGTGACGGTAAGGGTTTAGGGAGTCATGCCGACGGAGTGTTCGACACCTTCGTGCAGGGTCCGTCACCCAGGGAGCTCATGGACATGGGGTACCTGGTGGATTATAGAATATTTGCGCCGCCCAGTGACCTTGACCTGGAAGGTATCAAGTTAGCCGCCGACGGTGACTTCAATAAAACGCAGTTAAAGAACCGTGCACAAAAATCACACATCGTGGGCGACGTTGTTCAGCACTATATGAGAATCGCCCCAGGTAAGTTGGGTGTAACGTTCGCGACTGACATTGAGACAGCGACAGAGATCACTGAAAAGTACAATTCCGCTGGTGTTCCTGCAGAGCTCATCACGGGCAAGACTCCTGACAACGAGAGAGTCGCCACGTTCAGGCGGTTTCGCAACAGAGAGATACTGCAGATCGTGAACGTCGATATCTGTGGCGAAGGTGTGGACATACCCGCCCTGGAAGTTGTGAGCATGGCACGCCCTACTGCGTCCTATGGTTTATATTGTCAACAGTTCGGTCGAGCCCTCAGGATCCTGGAGGGTAAAACTCATGCGATCGTGATTGATCATGTAGGTAATGTCATGCGTCACGGGCTACCTGACAAAGATCGGACATGGACTCTTGACCGCAGAGAACGCAGAGCGGCGGGTAAAAAAGATCCTGACGTAATACCTGTTCGCACCTGTAAAAAATGCATGGGAGTGTATGAGGCAATTTACATCATATGTCCATACTGTGACTTTCAATATGTGCCTGCAGGTCGCACACTTCCTGAGCAGGTTGACGGTGACTTGCTTGAACTGGACCCTGTCACACTTGCACAGATGCGCGGGGAGACCGCCAGGGTCGACGCACCAGCAAGTGAGGTTAAGGAAAGGATGCGATACGCCGGTGCGTCAGCGGTCGCCTGCAACAGTGCCGCTAAACAGCACGCCCTGCGACAGGAGGCGCAAGGTCAGCTAAGAGAATCGATAGCATTGTGGGCAGGATATCAACGTGCAATGGGTAGACCCGATAGTGAAAGCTACCGTCGGTTTTACTTCAAATTCGGAACAGATGTTGAAAGCGCAAAGGCGATAGGTAGGCGCGAGGCAATGGCGATGACTCACTTAATTAGCGAAGAGATAATAAAACTAAGGAGGATAGTGTAATGGGATATGCTAATATTAAAACAAGTGTCAGATTTCAGAACGGGAATATCAAAAAAACACAGCCCGCTGACGAGATGAGGAAGTTACTCAAAAGACAAAAAATTCACTACGAGGAACACGTTCATTTTACGAAAGGGTTTATTACGTTCATCTGGGAGACACCCAAATGATACACCTCAACCAATGGGCGCATAAACATAATATATCACCGCAGGCAATGCAAGACCTATACGCCCTGATGGGTGTCGGTGATATTACGGCAGTTACTGGTAACCCAGGTGTCAGTGAGGCGGCTGTTCAACAGCGGGTGCGCCTGGCAGAGTCGAGGAAGGGCAACCGTATGTGGCGGAATAATAACGGCGCGTGTGAGGACGTTAACGGTCGAATAATACGGTATGGTCTCGGTAACGACTCGTCACAAATCAACACGGTGTTCAAATCGAGCGACCTGATCGGCATTACGCCCCACGTTGTGCAACAGTATGACGTGGGTCGGTTACTGGGGATCTTCACGAGTATTGAGGTCAAACGAGGCGGGTGGGTATATAAAGGGAAGGGTAGAGAAGGTGCACAATTTAACTGGTTGAAGCTGGTCATATCGTTAGGCGGTATTGGTCGCTTCAGTAACGGAGATTAACATGTCAAAACGACTAGAACCTGAAGCACGCAAGGCGCAGATACTGACAGCTGCGTTAGATCTTGCAACCAAAAGTCATTATATGCTGGTGACTCAAAACGATATTGCTGAGGAGTTAGGTATCAGTTTATCGCTCATTTTGTCTTATTTCGGCAGCATGGATGAACTACGGTACGACGTGGTCCAGAAAGCAATCGACATCGACAACGAGAAAGTCATGAGCCAAGCGCGAAGTATGGGTCACAAGCTCGCCCACACAATACCTGGAGGTCTACCTAAATGATCCCTTTAGCGATGGAAGGTTACAAGCAGTTCATCTGCTGGACCTTAGTGGATAAAGGCGGGAAAAAACCCGACAAGGTGCCTACGGATCCTTTAACCGGAAACTATATCGACCCACACAACGCCGCCGCCTGGATGGATAGTGAGACAGCCGCCCAATATGCTGCGATGGGGTACGGTGTCGGGTTTGTGTTTACTAAGGAAGACCCTTTCTTTTTCCTGGATATCGACGAATGCCTGGTTGACGGCCAGTGGTCAAATACAGCGACTCACATGTGTACGGTGTTTGCAGGGTGTTATGTCGAGATATCACACTCGGGCGACGGGTTACACATCTTTGGGTCAGGTACATATACTGACCACGGCTGCAGGAATACCCCGTTGGGAATGGAGCTCTACACCAGTGGTAGGTTCTGCGCCCTGACAGGTGTGAGTGCGTCAGGCGATGCCGCCACGGTCATGCAACCTCAGATAGACACCCTCATCGCCACTTATTTTCCACCGACAGACCAGGGCGAGGTGGGAGACTGGACAACCGCCCCTTGTGATGAATGGTACGGCATCGCAGATGATGACGAGTTAATCAAGAAAATGCTCAAGTCTCAGTCGACTGCTGCAGCGTTCGGTAACCGTGCAACCATTAAGGACCTATGGGCCGCTGATCCTGCCGCTCTGGCGAAGCATTACCCCGACCCGATACGAGACTTCGACCACTCCAGCGCCGACGCCGCCCTATTGTCACACCTTGCATTCTGGACAGGTAAGGACTGCGAACGCATGGACCGGTTATTCAGGAAGTCTGCACTGATGCGCGAGAAGTGGGACCGCAAGGAAGGAACTTTCGGAACCTACGGTAACAGGTCGGTACTCAAGGGCTGCGGACAATGTACCAACGTGTACGGGTCCGACAGAAAACCAGCCGAACAGGACGCACTGGAACCTAAATACTCAGGGACCGGCATAGGAGAAATACGAGACGGCTTTCAATACCTCACAATAGATCACCAACAGACTCTATTTAAAGGTTGCTGTTACGTGAGAGACATACACAGGGTGTTTACTCCTGACGGGGCGCTACTCAAGGAGAATCAATTCAAGGCCATGTACGGCGGGTATGTGTTTGCCCTGGACACTATCAACGATAAGACCACCAAATCGGCGTGGGAAGCTTTCACGGAGTCGCAGGCTCTTCATTTTCCGAAGGTACACGGTGTTTGTTTCAGGCCGGAGGTACCGAGCGGTTCAATAATTACGGAGGAGAGCAGGACCCTCGTAAATACATACGTTCCCATTGACATTGTAATGACTGAGGGCGACGCCGCGCCTTTTCTGAAACACTGTGAATTGATGTTACCGGATCCACGAGACCGCGAAATACTTATTAGTTATATGGCGGCGTGCGTACAGCATAAGGGTGTTAAATTTCAATGGGCGCCACTGCTCCAAGGCTGTGAGGGTAACGGTAAAAGTCTGTTTAGTCGAGTCATGATGTACGCCATAGGGAAAAGGTACAGTCACACCCTTAATGCGACCGACCTGGGGAATAAGTTCAACAGCTGGATAAGAAACAAATTACTGATCGTCGTCGAAGAGGTCTACACGACGGACAAGAGAAACACCGCCGATCTATTGAAGGAAAGCGTAACAAACGAGCAAATCGAGATTCAAGGCAAGGGAGAGGACCAGGTTACAGGCGACAATAGGGCAAACTTTTTTATGAATTCCAACCATAAGGACGCCGTGAGGAAGAACAGCAACGACCGCCGATATTGTGTGTTTTATACAGCTCAACAGGATTTTTCTGATATGGTTCGGTGTGGTCTGCTGACACCGTCAGGTGATTCCACGACATACTTTCCCGAGCTGTATGATTGGCTACGCGGTGGCGGGTATGCCATAGTAGCAAATTACTTAAATACGTATAAGATAGCTGACTTACTGAACCCCGCCACCAAGTGCAAGCACGCGCCTTGTACAAGCAGTACAGACGAGGTTAAACGCATGTCACTGGGTGGAATAGAACAGGAGATTCTGGAAGCGATTGACGAGAAGAGACCAGGTTTTTCCGGCGGGTGGATATCAAGTATGGCGCTAGACAGGTTACTGGAACAGAGACGAGACAATAAGAAGATCACCAGGAACAAACGAAAAGAATTATTGACCGACCTGGGGTATGTTCAACACCCTAACCTGCACGACGGTCGAGTGAACAACATCATACCAATGGATGGAGGAAAACCGAGATTGTATATCAAGGCGAACCATCTTTTATCTAATCTAAGGAAACCCTCGGAGATTGCCGCCAGGTATGTACAGGACCAGGCGGGTACAGTCGTGACAGACGTCGCAGAGGGTAATGTTAACACTTAATGGGAGGATGTGAGGCGATGGGAAGAATCAACGTATTACAATTTGAAGACCTAAACGGAAACAATGTGTTTGTTGAAGAGAGCGAGGTACAAGAATATATCATGTCTAGCGATTTCAAAATTTATGGATGTAGACCCCAAGAAATATTAAACCTTAGAAAAATGTACATGTCTCTAGGTGGGGAGATGCCGATGTCCCCTGAATCAATAAATAAACTCATAGAGTTAAAAGCCGGTGACCCTTCGGGTACGGTTAGTACAAAATAAAACATAAGGAGGATTTAATTAACGTTAATCTTTTGATTGAAATGAGTTAAAAATGATAAATGAGCCGGAGCCCCTTGGAATAGGTCCAGGGGGTAAAAGCCAACAAACAGGAGGAGAGAGATAATGGAGATAGAACAGGAAGAACTTTATATTTGTGATCATGCGGAGGAGTGTGGGAGTAAAGCGCGTGGTCATGTAAGGCCCCACGCAGGCAATACCCGTTCCTGTAAGCGCACATATTGCGCAAACAATGGGATGATTCCAGTAAAATGCATCCCCTACAAGGAGAAAGAGGAGCCTGAAAAGTCATGTGAAGAGCTTTATATTTGCGATCATGACAAGGAGTGCAATAACCCCCATTGTTGTGGGCATGAGCCTCATTTAAAAGATAAGCATTGTATGAATAATAGTTTTTGTGACTATGCGGATTGTGAGGTTCGGTGTATACCCTACAAAGAGGTGCATGAAAACCAAGACGTTGATATCGCCTTTTCTATCCATTATCCGTATTGCTGGGACACTGTGACATACCCAACACTTGCAAGCGCATTATGGGAAATTTCTTCTCCTGTTGGAATGGCTTGCAGTGAATGTGGACAGGCGTTTTATTCACCCACCAAGCCTGAGACCGTTGAGGATGTTTTGAAGAGAATGCCAAAGACTGAAGACTACATAAGTGCGGTCGGTTATTGGTGTGATATGGAAAACTTCGAAAAAGACCTCAAAGCAGCCCAGGACAGAGAATCATGATGGTTATAAGTGCAATATTAGTAAGTATAGGGGTTACATTTTACAGCGGGTATATTGCATATCTTGTCTTTAAAAATGAAGAGAGGATAAAAAAACTAGAGAAGCGTAAAGAATGAATAACAAATGCCCCGCGTTCGCATACAACACGAGACGCGGGGCATCTTGGTGTAATTTACTATGTTGTTCTATACCAACCCTCTATATTTATATTGTTTGTACAGTGTGGTGCGTGATACGCCCGACAGTGTGACCGCCTCTTCCCTGGGGAGCTTACTTAACATTTTAATCATAGGGTGGAACCTCGTGTACCCTACCCTCTCCATGACAGCGTTCCAGTCGGTATAGTCCTCTCGTGTCACGGGTCCGTTATGATATGTTTTCACTTCGACGCCGTACTCCTTACACCAGTTATACGCGGTTCGTTTAGTAACGAAACACGCATCCGCCACAGCCTGGTAGTCGCCGTGTTCGTCGTATAACTCCTGAAGACGACGCCTGATCGTGTCGGGGTCTTTCGACCCGTTACATAGCCTGTATAGTCTCATTAATTATCTCCTTGTATCATGATGTCGTCTTCCATATTAAATACGTTGGCGTTCTCTATTTTTATTTCCGGCCTGTCCTCAATACTGCTTATCCGTTTTTCCAGGACCGTGACAATATTTGTTAAGTCCTGTAATAATTCGAGGCAATCCTGATGATCGTTATTCTTAACCTTGCCGTACGTGCTGATTGCGGCCTGAAGGACTATGCCGATGATAAAAGCTACGATAACTGTTTTCATTATTTACCTCCTGCTAGTATGAGTTCTGACAACTCCCTTAGATGACGCGCGATCTTACGTCGGGATATGTCAACAGGGAAATGAATATGGTGACTGTCTGATTCGTTGTCGAAAAATACAGACAGCCGGACACTAGCTGTGTCAGGATCCCCAAGCGTGACATGACGATAAGATTTATCGAACTGCACCAGCTCCATGTGGTGTACCGGTGTATCCGTGTTGTCAGGAGTCGGTGCGGGTTTCGATATAGGCGACTTCCATGCTCTGATGCAGTTAAGTTCGGTACACAGGCTATCAGACAACGTCGCGAGTTCTCGTTTACCACACGTCAGTATGCCGTCCATGTCCACCTTGAACGAGCAGTTTTCTTTTATTGTTTCAAAATTCATGAGTTATCCTCCTTATTATACTCTTGATTTTAGTCCATAGTGAGGGTTTAACGTGGGGCGGGTATATAGGGCCGTTCTCGCACGGCGCGTCTGGGTTATACACGTACGATTCTTCCACGTCCTCACTGGTCCACGGGTTACCGGCGTACGGGTCTGGGTCACTGACCTGCGTGAGTGAATAGTAACAATAACCGTTCTCATCAGGTTCACCCTGCTCCATCTTTGTCTTGACTATGGCGCCGTCTTTTCGTTCGACGGTGTCCCATTCAAAATCCGACAGGTATGTTGAGTCGTCATTGTCCCAAGGTGATTCATCAACAGCGGACCATTGTGTCTTAATCATGAGTCGAACCTCCCCGATATCCTGTCATGCAGTGTGGTCATTACGGTTAGCTCCGTGCGCATGTCGGGCAGTTCTGCCACTTCGGGGTGCATTCCTTCGATATAGCTCTTAAGGCGCTCTATACGCACGCTAAATGCGTCTCTTGCCGCGATGAGCTCTTCCGATGCCATGGGTACGGGGTAGACTCCGTTGCCCTCATTGTCGACGATGGTGTCAGCGACTCGATCTATTATCCGGTTGAGAAGGATGGATATCATTGTCGCCTCGACTGATCTGTTCTGCAGCCTCATCTGCTGCGTATAAAACGCCGTATGTGCCGCGTGTAGCTCTTTTTTTGACATTGGTATATCGTGTATCATTACTCATCTCCTATGTTTAACATGTTGAGCACGGTTTGGTATTCGTCGCAGGACCTGGGGTCGAAGTCTCGGCTATTGTGTTTATCACTGTAACCCTTGCGGTACAGGGCGTCCAGTGCGTCCGTTACTGCAGGGTCCTGAACAACCGATATGATTATTTTAACCAGTGTGGAGGAACAGCCCAGGTCCTCAACGTCGACGACCTTTACCACAACATCGTTGCCGGTGTAGTGACAAGTTGTTGTCATACTGGTGCTAGAGTGAATGGTGATGGTCATCCGTAGCTTGAGCTCATCGCCCACCTGGACGCCTCTGTCAGTCCTCACCGCGATGCTGTGTAACTTACCTGATACGATTTGTTTGAATATACTGCGTTCCGTGTTTATCTCTTGCATTGTTCGTTCCTCCTTCATTTATAGATTGAGAATAATTTTTTCTTTTCACTCCAGTGCAGATCGTCTCTTGCTGCAATGCTCGACAGTCGCCTGTTATATGTTGCGGCCTGTACCGCTGTGATCAAACCCGCCTGGAACCGTGCCTTTATGATCGCCCTGACCTCCGTGAGCGTCATGTTTCGTTCAACATGTCCACATAGGTGTTCAATGTTTCAATGTGCCTCTTGGGGATCCTGTAACTTACTCTGACCGTGTCGTCCTTGACCCCTTTTATTAAGTTGCTGAGTCTTCTCTGGTAAACTTTGCTGTTCTCGGTGTTACACTTGCAGCATATTCCTGATGATGTGTACCGCCGTGATAAGTGCCCTCTAGCACACAGCTTTCCGGTCCAATACTTTGTGCGCCCCGCTTTCGCAGCGTTCGCGCGTGTCTCTATGGCCCATGCGTCTGACTTGTTCATATTCCTCCTTTATATTGTTTCACTACCATTTTAACCAACCTGATGTTTTGCTCCGACTCTGCTGCCGACCGTGCTGCCGACCCTGCTGCCGACCATGATGCCGACCCTGCTGCCGACCGTGCTGCCGACCGTGCTGCCGACCCTGCTGCCGACCCTGCTGCCGACCATGATGCCGACCGTGCTGCGTCTAACTCGTCGTTAGTAGCGGAGCCGTCGATCCAAAGCCTTTTGACTCGTATTGCTTCTA
>Ga0255047_10000999_pt1 | contig 21639 bp, 22 predicted proteins | sample JV7_2_1_MG_FD_183640 | JGI IMG/M metagenome (GOLD analysis project Ga0255047, IMG submission 183640) | Seawater microbial communities from Jervis Inlet, British Columbia, Canada - JV7_2_1 | ecosystem: Environmental > Aquatic > Marine > Inlet | place: Canada: British Columbia | collected 2016-10-06 | reverse complement strand
GAGTTCGTCCAATCGCTCGCCCGTCATCGGTAGGCAGATGAGGCCGGAGGTGTGCCTGACCATGAAGGCGATCTGGTCGGCAGTGACCATCTGGGCTGCGATGATGAGATCACCCTCGTTCTCCCTGTCCTCGTTGTCGACGACCAGAACGAAGTCGCCTCTGGCGAAGGCATCAATGGCGCGCTCGATGCTGGACAGCTTCATGTGACACTCCGGACGAGGCGTTCGACGTATTTGGCTATCACGTCGACTTCGAGATTGACCGCCGACCCGATCTCGATTGTGCCGAGCACGGTTGCGTCCAGCGTGTGAGGGATCAGAACAACTTCGAACCAGGCCTCCTCTGCAAGCGCCTCCGATACCGCTGTGACTGTCAGGCTCGTCCCGTCCACAGCGATCGAGCCCTTCTCGACGATGTACCGGGACAGGTCACCAGGGATCGAGATTCGGAACCGGGACGCCTCGCCCTCGTGATGAATCACCTCGACGTGACCCACTCCATCAACATGGCCCTGGACGATGTGGCCATCGAACCGCCCTCCTGCGATCATCGGCCGCTCCAGGTTCACAGTGTCACCTTCCCACAGTGACCCGAGGGAGCTTCTTCGCAGTGACTCTTCCACGATCTCAACGGTGAACGCCGATCCGTCGACGGCTACCGCGGTGAGGCAGACCCCGTTGACCGCTATCGAATCCCCTACCTCGACTCCGCCGACCGTACCCGGCGCATTGACCATCAGTCTGGACGCACCGTCGAGCGGCTCCACGGAGATCACCTTTCCGAGTTCTGAGACGATGCCTGTGAACATCATCCCTCCTTGTTCATCGTCGCGGAAATTCTGACATCGGGCCCGACGCGCTCGACACCGGTGATGTGGACGTCCATGACATCGGCCATTGTTTCGAACATGCCGGCAATCGCGGGCGTCCCCCGTCCCCCTGCCAGCTTGGCGGCCGCGTACCAGACGATCTCGTCGACGAGTCCCGCTTGAAGAAATGATGACGCAAGGCCCGGCCCACCTTCGATCATCGCCGCAACAACACCGCGATCTCCGAGATCCTTGACGACCGCAACGGGATCCACGATGGCCGCACCATCAGGCCGGTAGATGATCGGGTCACGTTCCATGATTCGGCGGTCGAACGGAATCTCCCTCTCGCCCGCAATGATCACGGGCCGAGGTTGGCGACCGTCGAATCCGTCGAGTCTCACATCAAGAACCGGGTCGTCTGCAATGACTGTCCCAACTCCGACGATCACGACATCGTTTTCTGCACGTAGCTTGTGTGCGTCGGTGCGTGCCTCTCGAGACGTGATCCACTTCGAGGTTCCATCGGCCGCCCCTGCCTGGCCGTCAAGCGTCGCAGCAAGCTTGAGTGTCACGCGTGGGAGACCTGTGCTGCGGTGGTGGAAGTAACCTGGATCGTTTGCGACGACATCGTGTTCCAGCACACCAACCGTGACCTCGATACCTGCAGCTGTGAGGCGATCAATACCACTCCCAGACACTCGCTCGTCCGGATCCGTCGCACCGACGACGACCCGGGTTACTACCGCCTCGATGATCGTCTCCGTGCATGGAGTGGTTCTGCCGTGGTGGTTGCAGGGCTCGAGGGTCACGAACAGGGTGCTACCCACCGCGCCTTGAGCGGGTGTGCCGGCATCATCCAACACAAGGACCTCAGCGTGTGGTTCCCCTGGGCTGGGATGTGCAGCAACGGACAGGACTGCGCCTCCAGACGAGATGAGCACAGCACCGACCCGCGGGTTTGGATGCGGATAGGTCGAACGAGTTGCCTCGATCGCACGGCGCATCATCTCGTCCACGGTCGGGCCGGCGACTGGGTTGTCTCCAACGCGACGCATCGAGCGTCCCCTTTCTCCCATCCGGACTCTCACCGTCGGCCCCGGAGTTCCACCGGATCAGCCCCAGAACTGGGGGTCGCGGACTTTCACCGCCGGTCGGGAATTGCACCCTGCCCTGAAAGAGGTATGTACTGAAGAAGGTAGTACGTATGACGACCTAGATCGCCAATCTGGACCAGTTAGCGATCAAGAAGGTCTTCAGTTCACGGTTCTCAGTTCACAGTCGGAGACCCGGAGGAATGCGCTGACCGTGAACTGTCAACTGTGAGCTTCCTACGTTCGCCTATCGATCTGGTAGTTCGTTCCCGGCGTGCGCTTGGCAACCTCCTTCATCTCAGAGGCCACAGACGAGGCTTCCCACTCGCTCGAGAGGCTCTTGCGTGTGGTGGCGGCCACCCCCATCGAGAGTGAACAAACGGGGAACGCATGGCGCTCTCCCCTTCGGTCGGTCACCTCGATGTATCCCTGGAGCGCGTCGGCCGTGTCATAGAAATCGAGAATGCCATCGTCGAAGTGCGCAACGATGTGCTCACAGAACGTCTCAGCGTTGTGGTCATCCACCACAGCAACGAAATCATCTCCGCCGATATGGCCCACAAAGGCATCGACATCGCCTGTTGCAATTGCTGCGTCGTTCAGCACCTTCGCGGTGAACTTGATGACGGCGTCACCCCGCATGAAACCATAGTGATCGTTGAACGCCTTGAAATTGTCGAGATCGGCGTGCACGACCGCAAAGTCCTTACCACGTTCGATGCGCCGCTCGAGTTCGCCCGCTATCTGGAAATTGCCCGGCAGCCCCGTCAGAGGCGAAAGATCGCGCATCTGTTGGCTTCGTCGAAGCACGGTCCGTATGCGAGCAATGAGTTCCTCGAGATCAAACGGCTTGGTGATGTAGTCGTCCGCACCGAGATCGAGACCCTTGACGCGGTCCTCGGCCAGGCTTCTCGCCGTCAGGACGATCACAGGGATACTTGCAGTCGGTGGATCCGCTCGCATGCGACGCAGCACGGTGAGCCCGTCGATCTCTGGCATCATCACATCGAGGAGCATCAGGTCCGGAGGCGCGGCCCTGGCCTTTTCGAGCGCCTCGCGGCCACCACCGGCAAGATCAACCTCAAAGCCGTCAAGCTCGAGGTTCATCCTCACGAACTGCAAGATATCCGGGTCGTCGTCGACGACGAGGATCCGCTCGGCCATGTCACTCCCGGTTGAGGATCTTTCGCATTTCGATGACGGCAGCCACGGGATCGTCTGCATGGAACACTGAGGTTCCAGCTACGAACACGTTCGCTCCTGCGTCCCTTGCGGGAGCCACCGTACGGAGATCAATGCCTCCGTCGACCTCTATATCGGTTGACAATGCTCGCGAATCAATGATTTCTCTGAGATCCTCGATCTTTGGCAGTACCTCGTTGATGAATGACTGCCCTCCGAAGCCGGGGTGCACACTCATGACAACGACCATCTGTGCGATTTCGAGATAGGGTTCGATCGCCGAGACAGGTGTTGGCGGATTGATCACCAGCCCAACATCAAGGCCGAGGCGACCGGCTTCATCGGCGACCGCAGTGGGGTCGGGCACCGCTTCGATGTGAACCGTGACACCGTCGGCGCCTGCCGCCTTCATGGGCTCGAGATATGTGAGCGGGTCCGTGATCATCAGATGGCAATCGAGATAGAAATCCGTTGCCAGACGCAACGACGCTATCACAGGGGGCCCGATCGAGATATTCGGCACGAAGTGCCCGTCCATAACGTCGATATGGAGCAGATCTATGTGCTCACTGATCGCCTCGATGTCGCGTGCGAGGTGCGCGAAGTCGGCCGCGAGGATCGAAGGGGCTATGCGCAAAGGACTATTCATCCTCAGCGAGTGTAAATGGGTATCGTGACGCTGCGGTGAAAGGAGCTCTTCTTGGAGCACTATCGGATCAGCCCCGGGTCGCACATCGACCTCTCAACCATTGACGCCGGCGCCAAAGACGTCCACAGGGACTTGAAGAAGGATTCGTCCCAACCTGTGCTCGCGCGCATGAACCGCGAGCTTGCGGACCTCCAGCGGCTGTTGTGGAGCGACGGGAGGCAATCACTACTCGTGGTGCTCCAGGCAATGGACACCGGCGGCAAGGATGGAACGATTCGCAAGGTGTTCTCCGGCGTGAACCCCCAGGGTGTGGATGTCTACGGGTTCGGTGTTCCCGGTCCACATGAGGCCGATCACGACTACCTCTGGCGTGTTCACCTCCGGACACCGGCGAGGGGTCGCATAGGAGTGTTCAACCGCAGCCACTACGAAGATGTCCTTGTAGTGCGTGTCAATGAACTGGTGCCAGAGCGGGTGTGGTCCAAGCGGTACGACCACATCCGAAACTTCGAGAACATGCTCAGTGACGAAGGTACAACCATCGTCAAGATCATGTTGCACATCTCCAAGGAGGAACAGAAGGAACGTCTCCGGGCGCGGCTCGACGACCCATCGAAGAACTACAAGTTCAATCCGAGCGATCTGAGTTCTCGACACAGGTGGGACGACTACATGGTCGCCTACGAGGATGCCATCTCACAGACATCCACCGAGGCAGCTCCATGGTATGTCGTCCCTTCGGACAGAAAGTGGTATCGCAACCTTGTGATCTCCCAAATCCTCATCGACACGATCAAGGACATGGACCTCGCCTACCCGGTTGCCGACTTCGACCCATCAACCATACTGTTCGAGTAGCTCGCTACTCGAACCTGAAGGTGTCACCCCTGCGGCCGTGCATCCATGCGGTCGCACCCGTTCGTGGCTTTCCCGAGGGTTGAACCGTCAGGAGCTCGATCGATCCTCGTTTGAAGGACGCAATAACCTTCGTACCGGTCAGCGAGATCTCCCCCGGTTCGCCGATTGCGTCTGTGGGACGTGCCCTGTGGATCCGCAGAGGCCCCGCGGACGTTTCAACCCACGCAACCGGTCTCGGATGGAACGCCCTGACCAACCTGGCTGCAGCCACAGCGTCCAGCGTGGCTGTGAGCTGCGCGTCAGACTTCGTGAGCGCCCTTGCGTGGGACACGCCCGACGCTATCTGTGGTACCGGCCGGCGTCGGTTGTTCAGATACTCCGGCACGGTGTCATCGATCAGAGTGGCTCCGAGAAAGGCGAGGCGACTCGTGAGGCTCCCACCGGTCTCGTTGGGCCCGATCGGCGTCACGATCTCCCCGAGTATCGGACCGGTATCGAGTCCTTCGTCGATCTTCATCAGTGACACGCCTGTCTTGTCGTCTCCTGCCTCGATCGCCCGCTCGACCGGAGCAGCACCCCGCCATCGCGGAAGGAGTGAGAAATGGACGTTGAGGAAACCCAAGGGAACCGCCTGGAGCATCATCGGCGTGAGGATGCGTCCATACGCAACGACAACACCAAGCTGGAAGTCCCCTCTCACAAGGGCGCTTTCGAGATCGGAACGAGTCTCTGGTTGGGAGACCTTGAACCCGAACTGTTGAGCGGCCACCTTCACGGGAGGGGACGTCACAACTTTGCCTCGTCCTGCCCTTCGATCTGGCTGAGTGATGACCAGCTCGACATCATCAACGTCTGCCAGCGCAGTCAGGCTTGGTATGGCGGCAGCCGGAGATCCAAGGAACACGGCACCCATCAGAACGCCCTGTCGACGCCGAGTGATTCCTCACGAAGCTCCTTGAGCACCTGCCTGCGCAATCTCGGGCCCAAGTGGGCAAGAAGCAGGGTTCCGCTCAGATGGTCGATTTCATGCTGGAGCACACGACCCATCAGTTCATCACCCTCGAAGGACACCGAAGCACCGTCGATCCCTGCACCTTCCGCCCTGGCGTAGCCTGCCCGTTTGATGAGCCAATACCTGTCCGGCACAGAGAGACAACCCTCATCGAACTTCCACTTCCCCGTTGTCGTGACGATCTCAGGATTGATCATCACGAAAGGCCCTTCGCCGACGTCAGCAACGAAGATCCTCTTGGAAATACCGATCTGGGGAGCGGCGAGTCCGACACCAGGGGCCTCGTACATGGTCTCGAACATGTCGTCGACGAGCCGGGCCAGATCGTCATCGAAGGTCAACACGGTCGATGCGTTCATCGATAGAACGGGATCCGGAAACGTGCGAATCGGAAAGACGGCCATTCCCCGAGATTACCTGCCAGCGGTGTCGGCTGTCGGGCAACCTGCCGATGACCGTGCGCCGATGGCTGGAATTTGATGGCTGAAGACCGTCAAAGATCAATCGGATCCACGTCAACCCTCACTTTGGCACCCTTGCCGCGCAACGTGGCAAGCACCGGTCGGAGCGCAAGCCTGGCCTGGTCGAGGTCCCTGCCAGCCAGCAGCCACCTCAACCGGTCACCGGCAGGGGCGGGCCCCATGATCGTGGCGTGGTGCGACACTTGTTCTCTGAGTAACTTCTCCGCGTCGTGAGCTCCGTCGGTTTCGATCGCGATCAGCGAACCGCTCGGTGGGAAACCGAATGTCGTTCTTGAGTCGAGTTCGGCCTCGAGAAACTCGCCGGATCTGCCACGCACCAGCGCAGCAATCACGGGCTGGTCGACCTCTGCGGTTTGGATGACACACCGGTTGCCTGCGCCCCGCCGCACCGTTTGGGCGAGACGGACCAGAAGTCGAAGGGCATCCTCAGCCGCACGGTAGTGCGGTGCCATCGTGAGTCCGTCGACGTCGACGGCAACTGCGAGACCAACGTCGTGCACGCCGATGAGGTCGCGTTCAGTGCCAACCGTCACAAGCCTCTCTTCTCCTGCACGACCAACCGCATCGGGGCCCACGAGCCCGGAGACATCATCGATGATCCTCCCTATGCCGGCGCCAAGGGCCTGGAACCTTCTGGCGCCGCAGGACACGCACGCTCCAGGTACCGCACCACACCGCCTGCATGTTTCGTCCCTTGTCGCAGAGCTCGAACAGGTTCCACATCGACGCACCTCACCACAGCTCGCGCAACGAAATGCCGGGGCATACGCGCGCGAGCCGACGAGAACGAAGACGGAGTGTGCCGCCTTGACGGCGCCCCTGACGGCGCCCCTGACGCGCTCGGTGAGCATCGCTCCGCCGGGTGGTTCGTCTCCCCTGTCGACGACTTCGACCATCGGCCAGTGCCTGCGGGAGGGTGCTTCGACCGTCGCGCCCATCGCAATGGCCTCGAGCGTCGGCACGGGCCCGTGAAAGACAACGGAAAAGCCCTCGGAGCTCGACCGGTGGAGTATGACATCTCGCACGCTCAGGGTCGGCGTACCGGGCGATCGCATCACCCTTCGCCCGTCCTCGACGACGACGACGAGCCCGACGTCCCCGAACGGCCAGAACATGGTCTCTCGTGTTCCGATCAGGATTCCCCCGATGCCGGTGGCGATCCGACTCCAACTCTCGGTCACAGCCGCACCCGACATCGACGATGTCGCCCGCACCACCCGGTCTCCGTGCAACTGGATGAGATGGTCCGCGATCCCGCCGATCTCTGAGACAGTGGGCGCGATGATGACGACGTTTCTTCCGGACGAGGTGACATCAGCGATGGTGTCCGCAATCGCAGGACCATAGGGAGGCGAGCCGATGCGATACACCGGGTTCGTCGAATGGGAGGAAACGGAACGACCGTTGTGAGGCGCCGTTTCCTGCTCTCCGAACACTTTCGGTACATTCGGAGGAATCGTCCTTCTCAGAAGAACCGAGAAAGGTGAAACGTAGTGCGTCGCCGCCCATCGAAGAGCCGACAACATGGCTGTATCGAATGAAGGGACTTCGCCCGAAAGGCCTTCGATGGGGAGCAGCTTGCGATCAGGTTCGGCAACGAATACTGCGGTTACGAATCCTCTCAACCTCCGACCGGAGACCCTGACTCTGACCCTTGCACCGATACCAACATCGACGCCATCGGGTACCAGATATGAGAAGCCGTCGTCGACTGCGAACGTCGTGATGTCCGGGACGACCTGACAAACACGTGTGGAGGTCAGGACTCTGCCCTGATTCTCAGCACCGTATCCCAGATCTCGGTCGCAACTCGTCGTTTTGACATCAGTTCGAGATCCCTGGTGGTCCCGTCCTTGAACACGAACCTCACCTCGTTGGTGTCAGTTCCGAACCCGGAGCCTGCGCTTGAGACATCATTCGCCACGAGGAGATCGACGGCCTTCTTCCGTGCCTTGTCGACAGCGGCGTCCACCGAACCGGTCTCGGCCGCGAACCCGACGAGGAACGGGCGCGGAGTCGACTCGTGTACTCCTTTGAGCACGTCTGGTGTTGGCACGAGGTCGATGTCCGGCACACCGTCGGCACGTCTGATCTTGTATGAACCTGCATCGCGGGGTTTGAAGTCGGCGACGGCTGCTGCCATGACTGCGATATCGGCTTCCGCCGTCCTCGCCCACACCGCATCGGCCATCTCATCGGCCGTGTCAACCCGTATGATCTCGATTCCGGTCGACTCGGGCGGCAATGCTGCGGTGACGAGGATCACTTCGGCGCCGCGTTCGGCAGCCACTTCAGCAATCGCATTTCCCATCTTGCCCGAAGAGTGGTTTCCGATGTACCGAACGGGATCGATCGGCTCTCTCGTGCCCCCTGCTGTCACGAGAACACGCATCCCTTCCATATCAGGGGCAGGGAACAGACTATCCACCGCGTCAGCGACGAGCTCTGGATCGGCGAGCCTGCCGGTGCCCGTGTCGCCGCCCGCAAGGGATCCCACCTCGGGATCGACCATCAGGTACCCGAAACCGAGCAATCGCTCGATGTTGGCTTCAGTTGCAGGGTGTTCCCACATTTCCGTGTGCATCGCGGGTGCGATCACCACAGGTGCCGTCGACGCAAGCACCGTTGCCACGAGGGCGTCAGATGACTGGCCCGCTGCGAGTTTGGAGATCGTGGACGCAGTTGCGGGAGCGACGACGATCGCGTCAGCCCACCGACCAAGCGTCGTGTGTGGCGAGACATCCGATCCAGTGAAGAGCGATGTCACAGGGTCCACACCAGTGATCGCAGCGAACGTGGCTGCTCCTACGAACTTCTGTGCGGATTCGGTCATCACAACGCGAACGGCATAGCCGCGTTCGATGAGTCTTCGGGCGAGGTAGGCGGCCTTGTAGGCGGCGACTCCCCCGGTCACGCCGAGGACGACTCGTCGCCCATCGGCCATGATCTACTCCTCTGTCGGAGCGACGACAACCTTGTCTTCAACGATCTCTTCGAGAGCGATGGAGAGAGGCTTGCGCGATAGCGAGTGCACCTGGGGCGGCACGTAACCACCGAGTCCTGCTCCGAGTTCGTTGAAGTATGCGTTGATCTGCCGTGCGCGGCGCGCTGCCAACACGACGAGACCGAAACGTGAATCCGTCTTGGCGACTACGTCCCCGATTGGTGGTTCAAGCAGCATGGCAGAGGGCTCCTCAGGTAATACGTTTGATGGGTGAAGGCGTTGTTATCGCGACACATCGGTGCCTGTGGTTTCGAGTATATCGAGAACCGTGCCGATGGCACGCTCGAGATCGTCGTTCACGATGACATGGTCATACACATCCGCAGCTTCAGCCATCTGTTCGGCAGCTGCCGCGAGCCGCATCTCGATATCCCTTCGTGCGGTATCTCCCCGGCCGGCGAGCCGATTCGCCAGCGTCTCGAGGTCTGGTGGTGAGATGAACAACAGCAGGGCATCGCTATTCGCAACTCTGATCTGCTTCGCACCCTCGTTCTCGATGTCGAGGATCACGTTCTTGCCTGACGCAAGTATCGGCTCGACAGCGCTTCGGAGCGTCCCGTAGAGATTCTCACCGTATTCGGCCCATTCGAGCATCTCACCACTGCGCAGCTTGGCGCGGAACGTAGCGCGGTCAATGAAGAAGTAGTCCTCACCCTCGATCTCGTTTCGCCGCGGCCGACGGGTGGTGGCAGACACCGAGAACAAGGTGGGTGTAGCGTCGATGAGGGCATCGATGATGGAGGACTTGCCCACTCCGGAGGGTCCGGAGATGACGATGAGTTTTGCGCTACTGGAAGTGCTCAAGGAGGGCCTTGCGTTGGTTGGATCCAAGGCCCCTGATTGTACGGTTGTCCGCGATCCCGATCTCCTCCATGAGCCGCTTGGTGGTCACCTTGCCCATGTGGGGCATCGAGACGATGACGGCCTTGATCCTGGTGCCTGCGACCAGATCGTCCTCCTCGGCTCGATCGAGGACATCGGCGAAGCTGAGACTGCCAGCCTGGAGAAGCTGTTTGATCTCGGCACGCGTCCTTCTGGCTTCCCTGGCTCGTGCCAACGCGGCCGCTCGCTGTTCGTCTGACATCTCTGGCAGCACACTGCCTCCTTCCGTGCGCATCGTATCAACCTGATCACCGACTTCCGGTGATATCCGCCAGTATCGCGGCAGCTGCCCTCGCCGGGTCTTGCGCCTGTGTTATCGGACGGCCGACAACGATATGGGTGGCTCCCATGTCCATGGCCTTGCGAGGCGTTGAGGTTCGCGCCTGGTCATCTCCGAGATTCGTCGGCCTGATACCGGGAGTGACGCGCAGCAGATCGGGTGCCGCCTGGGCCACCACGTTCAGTTCCTGTGGTGAGCACACAATGCCCTCGCATCCCGTTGTGGATGCGACCTTGGCCATCTTGCCCACCAGCTGACCGGGGGAACGCTGTATCCCGACCCGCTCGAGGTCTGTCTTGTCGAGCGAGGTCAACACGGAGACGCCGAGGATTCCCGCTCTGGCTCCCGAGGCTCCTGCTGCCAGCCCCTCAACTGCAGCTTGGAGCATGTCGATCCCGCCACTGACGTGGGTTGTCACCCACCTGGCGCCGTGGCGTCCGAGTCGCTCGGCAGCGGCCCCTACCTGGGAGGGAATGTCATGGAGCTTGGCATCCGCGAAGACGGGTTTGCCGAGGCGCACCAAGGCGTCGATCGTTGTCGGACCGGGTCCGTGCAGCAGGCCGAGGCCCACCTTGAAGCCACCCACATGTGGGGCAACCTCCTGTGCCATTCTCACTGCCTGTTCCGCTGTCGGAAGATCGAGGGCGACGATGATCGGGTTGTCGGTCACCATGGTTCATACGCTCCGGTCAGTTGAGAGATTGCGGTCACACCGTGTTTCGCCATGTAGCGGTTGAGACCCCGCGTGATGGTTCCGGCAACGCGGGGTGTCTTGAAGTGTGCAGATCCTATTGCTACCGCGGACGCCCCTGCCAGAAGAAACTCGACGACGTGATCCGCCTCCGATGCTCCTCCGCAGCCAACGATCGGGAGCCCTGGCAGATCCCGTGCGATCTCGAGCACGCTGCGGATCGCGATCGGCCTTATCGGCGCACCAGAGTATCCACCGATCAGCCCGCTGAGGGCAGGTCTGCGAGTCTCTGCGTCGATGCGGGCACCCATGACGGTGTTGGCGACAACCACCCAGTCTGCCCCTGCTTCCGCGACAGATGCCGCAACAGCACTGATCGGTTGAGCGTCCGAGGTGAGTTTCGCGGATATGGGGAGCCTGGTCGCAGCGCGGACCGAGCGGACAACTTCGCCAGAGAGATGAGGATCAAGCGCAAATGGAACGCCTTCGAGATTCGGGCATGAGAGGTTGACTTCGATGGCGGCAACGCCCGATGTGTCCATCTTGGAGGCAACGGTGGTGAATCCGTCGATGTCATGTGCAACGACACTCCCCCAGACATCCGTCGGCAGCGTCTGAATCTGGTCTCTGAAGGCGTCGAGCCACTCATCGATGCCTGGGTTCTGTATCCCGATGCTGTTGAGCATTCCGACTTCTCCCGGAGCGATCCTGGGTGGCCGCTGGCCGGGCCACGGTTCTGGGGACACGGACTTGGCTGTTGCGGCGCCATACAGAGAGAAGTCGACCACTCGACGGAAGTCCGCAACGGACCCAACGGTTCCGGACGCAGCAACGAGCGGTGATGACAGTCGATATGCGCCGAGCGTCGCCGAGAGTTCCATCAGAAACCTGCCGCGGCGTGGAGATCCTGAATGCTGACGACCTCGAAACCCTCGTCTCGTTCAGCAGCGACACTCCTCACCACAGCGAGTCCACCCTGTGCCGTCGTCACGCACGCGATGCCGTGACGAGTGGCTGCAAGCCTGATGATCCGACCATCGCCGCGAGCCTTGCCGCCCGCCGGCGTGTTCACGACGAGATCAATCTGTCCCTCTTCGATGAGTCGCACGGGATCGTATGGGCCCTCTCCGACCTTGTCGACGTGTGTGGTCGGTATACCGTTGCGGGCGAGGTGCCCTGCGGTGCCGTGGGTGGCGAACAGCTTGAATCCCAGGTCGACAAGCATCTGGGCACACGTAACGCCTGAAGCCTTGTCACGATCCGCGAGCGAGATGAACGCTGCGCCGTCCGTTGGCACGGTGTGACCGGCGCCTCTCAAGGCTTTCGAGTAGGCAATCGCTGGTGTCGGACCCACTCCCATTACCTCACCCGTCGCCCGCATTTCTGGACCGAGCAAGGTGTCCTCGTTCGGAAAACGGCTCCACGGCAGCACAGCTTCTTTCACGGCTGTGTACGGAAGCGATACGGCCACATCCGGCACAAGACCCGCGGCCTTGAGGTCTGAGAGCTTCTCCCCCATCATCACCCTGGTGGCGATCTTGGCAAGCGGCACGCCCGTCGCCTTCGAGATGAAGGGAACGGTCCGCGAAGCGCGTGGATTCGCCTCGAGGACGTACACGTCATCGCCGCGAACAGCGAACTGGATGTTGAGAAGCCCGACGACGTTGAGGCCCTCTGCGAGCTTCAGCGTGTCAGCTATCACATGTTCGATCACTGCTTCTGTCAGCGTGGGAGGCGGCACAACACATGCGGAGTCGCCTGAATGGACACCTGCCTCCTCGATGTGTTCCATGATCCCTCCGATGTAGATGTCCTCGCCGTCGTAGACGGCGTCCACATCGACCTCGGTGGCCGACTCCAGGAATCGGTCGATCAGAAGCGGGGATGCCGACAGGTCAACATCCCCGCTGCCGGGCGCGTTGTAGAGATCGACGAGATACGAACTCAGATCCTCGACGCTGTAGATGATTCGCATCGCCCGTCCGCCCAGGACATAGGAGGGACGGACAACAGCAGGGAAACCGATGACATCGACCACATCCATCGCGTCGGCGACACTCATGGCTGTGCCGTGGGCGGGCTGTCGTATCCCATATTCGGCGCATAGGGCAGAGAAACGCTCCCTGTCCTCAGCCACATCTATTGCGTCGGGAGTGGTGCCGGCAATGCGTACGCCTGAGGCTTCCAGATCGGGCGCCAGCCCGAGTGGCGTTTGGCCTCCGAGCTGGACGATGACGGCCTCTGGCTGTTCCGCCTCTACGATCGCAAGAACGTCCTCTGAGGTGAGAGGCTCGAAGTAGAGCCTCGTTGAGGTGTCGTAGTCCGTCGACACCGTCTCGGGGTTGCAGTTCACCATCACGGTCTCGTATCCGGCGTCCTCGAGGGCGAACGCCGCGTGGACGCAGCAGTAGTCGAACTCGATTCCCTGCCCAATCCGGTTCGGACCCGATCCGAGAACCATCACCGTCCTGGCGCCCGGTGCCGGCGCCTCCGATTCATCCTCGAATGTCGAGTAGTAGTACGGTGTCTGCGCCTCGAATTCCGCGGCACATGTGTCGACGGTCTTGTACGTGACATCGACGCCCTGCTCCTCACGACGTCTGCGAACCTCAACCGCGGAAAGCTGCCAGAGGTACGCGAGCTGCTCGTCGGAGAACCCGAATCTCTTCGCCTCCCTCATGCGCCCCTCCGATCGATCGTCTTCGGTCTCGAGCACCATACGCAACTCGACGATCTGAGCGATCTGGTCGACAAACCAGGGATCGATACATGACGACGTTGCGATCTCATCTACCGACACCCCGCGCCGGATCGCCTCTGCCACCGCGTTCAGCCGATCAGGACCCGGCACACGAATGCGACGGGCGAGTTCGTCGTCAGAAAGCTCGCGCTGTTTCGCCTCCTGTGGATCGGCATTCAGGCCGCGACGTCCGGTCTCGAGACTTCTGAGTGCCTTCTGAAGTGCTTCAGGGAACGTTCTGCCGATGGCCATCGCCTCGCCAACCGACTGCATGGAGGTGCCGAGCACCGGCTCCACGGAGGGGAACTTCGAGAAGTCGAACCGCGGTGCTTTGACGACCACATAGTCGAGCGCGGGCTCGAATGATGCCGGTGTCGCACCGGTGATGTCGTTGGCGATCTCGTCGAGCGTGAACCCGACAGCGAGCATCGCGGCCATCTTTGCGATCGGGAATCCGGTTGCCTTGGACGCAAGGGCTGAGGAACGAGAGACTCTCGGATTCATCTCGATGATGATTCTGCGACCGGTGGCAGGGTCAACTGCAAACTGCACGTTTGAGCCGCCGGTCTCGACGCCGATGACACGCAGGCACGCAATCGCATCGTCGCGCATCTCCTGATACTCCCTGTCCGAAAGCGTCATGACAGGGGCAACCGTGATGGAATCTCCTGTGTGGATGCCCATCGGATCAAGGTTCTCTATCGAACATACGATGACTACGTTGTCCGCACAGTCTCGCATCACCTCGAGCTCGAACTCCTTCCATCCGTAGATGGATTCTTCGATGAGCACCTCGCCCACCGGAGACGCGTCAAAGCCCCTCTGGACGAGCCGCTCGAAGTCCCCCTCGGAATGGACAAGCCCTGTGCCGCCACCTCCAAGGATGAAGCTCGGCCTGACCATCACGGGAAAGCCGAGGTCGGACACCGCTTGCCAAGCCGCATCCATCGACCTGACATAGTGGGCCTTCGCCGTCTCCATGCCCGCAGCTTCCATGATCCGTTTGAACTGTCCCCGATCCTCTGCCGCTTCGATCGCTTCAAGAGATGCCCCGATGAGCTCGATGCCCAGCCCCTCGAACACGCCGGTCCTGGCAAGCTCCATCGTCACGTTGAGCGCAGTCTGACCTCCGAGCGTCGGGAGGACGGCGTCGGGCTGCTCCTTGCGGAGGATCCGCTCGACGACCGCAGCGGTGATGGGCTCCACATAGGTTGCATCTGCAAACTCGGGGTCCGTCATGATCGTTGCCGGGTTCGAGTTCACCAACACGACTCGATACCCTTCTTCCCTCAGCACCTTGATCGCCTGGGTGCCGCTGTAGTCGAACTCACATGCCTGTCCGATGATGATCGGACCAGACCCGATGACCAGGATCGAATCGATGTCAGTTCGTCTTGGCATCGCTGCCCCTCACAATGTCGACAAAACGATCGAACAGCCGGGAGGCGTCATTCGGTCCAGGTGCAGCCTCTGGGTGGTACTGCACAGAAGACGCGGTGATCTCATGGCACGCCATACCTTCGATCGTTCCGTCATTGAGGTTCTGGTGGGTGACGGATACCTCGCCGAAACGTGTCGGGATGTCTGTCGGCAGCAGGTCCGTTGTGGGAAGCCCTCTGCGTTGCGGGCGTTCGCCACCGGCCAACGGCCACAGGTCGACGGCAAACCCGTGGTTCTGAGACGTGATCTCAACAGAGCCGTCACTGATCCTGCGCACCGGATGATTGCCACCGTGGTGCCCGAACGGAAGCTTGAAGGTGTCCGCGCCGAGCGCGAGACCGAGAAGCTGATGACCGAGACAGATGCCAAAGACCGGTACCTCTCCCAACAACGCTCCGATCGCCTCGACAGGTCCGGTGAGCGGGCCGGGATCACCCGGTCCGTTGGACAGGAACACAGCATCTGGTGCGAGCGCAAGGGTTTCGGCCGCTGAGGATGACGCGGGCACAACCGTGACATCGAGCCCGCGGTGGTTCATCGAACGGATGATGTCCTTCTTGATCCCGAAGTCATACGCAGCGACGTGGCCGATCGCAGAACCCTTGGCATCACTCCGATAGATCGTGTCCGTGGTGACTCCCGACACAAGATCCTGCCCCTCCATGGATGGGACTTCGCTTGCCATGGAGACCAGTTCGGCCTCGTCCGTATCAACTCCGACTGCGACGGCCATTGCACCGACGTCTCGAATGTGTCTTGTGAGACGCCGCGTGTCGATGCCACTGAGAGCGATGACCTTGCGCTCTGTGAGGTAGTCACCGAACCGCTGGGTCGATCGCCACGACGACGCCGTCCGGCTCATCGATCGCATCACGAGCGATCGTACGTGAACCCTCTTGGACTGGTCGTCGAAACAAACAGACCCGTAGTTGCCGATGTGGGGTGCGGTGAAGACGACCACTTGGCCGCAATAGGAGGGATCCGTGATGATCTCCTGGTACCCCGTCATGGCTGTGTTGAAGACGACCTCTCCTGTGGTGACGCCCTCCACGCCGACCGACGAACCGCGGAACACAGCGCCTTCAGCCGTCACGAGCAGCCCCTGTTTCACCAGTGGCACCAGCTACTCCCCATACGTGATGGCTCCACCGTAGATCGTTGTCCTCACCCTGCCCTTGAGCTCTCTTCCGAGATACGGAGCGTTCCGAGACTTCGATAGCGTGCTCGCTGGCACCCAGAGCACATCGGGATCGAAGACCACGACGTTGGCCGTTGCACCGACAGTCAGAGGTCTTCCCTGCTCGGCGAAGCCGGCGATTCGTGCCGGAGTCACGGACATCCGCTCGAAGAACGCCAATTGATCGAGAGCGACCACACCGTTGGTCACGGCGCCCGCCCACTCCAGACCTGTCACGCCACTGACTGCATGTTCGAAGGGAATGTCCTTCTCCATGGCGGCATGTGGAGCGTGGTCGGTTGCCACTGCGTCGATGACTCCGGATCGGAGTCCTTCGATCAGAGCTGTCGTGTCGCGTGAGTCCCGTAGCGGCGGCATCATCTTGAAGTTCGAGTCCGTCGATCGGACATCCTCATGGTCGAACATCAGATGATGCGGAGTCACCTCTGCCGTTATGTCCACGCCATCGCTCTTTGCAGCGGCAACCATTTCCACGCCTTGTGCAGTGGAGAGATGTTGGACGTGATATCGCACCCCCGTCAGCTTCGCCAGGGTGATGTCCCTTGCGATGATGACGTTGTCTGCTTCACGCGGTATCGCGTACATGCCCAGCCTGGAGGACACAGCACCTTCATGCATGTGCCCCGCCGCACTGAGATCCGCATCGACGGCATGTTGGGACACGACCCCGCCGAGTTGTGCGACGTATTCCATGGCGATTCTCAGAACGCTCGCGTTCGCCACGGTGTCGCCGTCGTCGGTGAAGATGCGCACCCCGGCGTCCCACAGGTCGTCGATGTGGGCCATTCGCTCGCCGCCGCGTCCAACGGTGAGACATCCGGCCGACACCACCTCTGCTCTGCCTGATCGCCGCGCCTGATCTGCCACGTACATAGCGAGATGACCTGCATCGATGGGCGGGTCGGTGTTCGGCATTGCAACCAGAGCCGTGAAACCACCAGCCGCTGCAGCGGCTGTTCCTGAAGCAATGTCCTCCTTCCACTCCTGTCCCGGCTCACGCAGATGCGCGTGCAAGTCGACGAAGCCGGGGCCAACCCACGCACCCTTGCAGTCGATCGTCCGAGCGGCTGCTCCGACGTCCTGGCCGATGGCATCGATGCGTCCGTCCACGATCGCGACATCTGCGTCGCGAACGCCCTCATCTGTGAGAACCGAACCGCCCTCGAGGACGAAATCATGCATCGTGGTCACCTCCGAGCAACCGGAACAACACGGCCATCCTCGTGGCCACTCCGTTTGACACCTGCTGAAGAATCAATGCCCTGTCATCATCGGCAACGTCGTAACCGATTTCGACACCCCGGTTCATGGGTCCTGGGTGCATGACAATCGCTTCGGGTCTGAGCCGAGCAAACCGATCCGAAGTCATTCCGAACCTCCTCGTGTACTCGCTCTCTGATGGGAACACGGAACCTCCGCCGCGTTCGGTCTGCACCCTGAGGAGGTAGACGACATCGATGTCGTCCAGAACCTCGTCGATGCTGTGAGCCACGGATATCGGCCATACCTCTGGATCGATCGGAAGCAGCGTCGGGGGTCCGACGAGAACAACCTGTGCACCGAGCGTCGTCATTGCGAAGATGTCCGATCTCGCAACCCTCGAGTGCTTGATGTCTCCGACGATCGCGATCTTGAGACCGTCGAGCGATCCGAAATGCTGTCTGATGGTGAGGCAATCGAGCAAGGCCTGGGTGGGATGCTGATGAGCTCCGTCTCCACCGTTCACGATCGGAATGTCGAGCCATTCTGCGAGACGCCAGGCCACTCCTGTCGCCTTGTGTCTGACGACCATGAGGTCGACTCCCATTGCTCTGATCGTGAGGGCCGTGTCCTTGAGCGATTCTCCCTTGGAGAGGGCTGACGTGCCGGGTGAGAAGGTGACGGTATCCGCGGAGAGCGCCTTTGCAGCCTTCTCGAACGACATCCTTGTCCTTGTGGACGGCTCGAAGAACATCGTTGCCACTGTCTTGCCACGCAGCGCCGGCACCTTGGGGATGGGTCTTGTCAGCACCTCGGCAAAACCATCCGACTCGTCGAGCAGTTCCTCGAGCACTTCCCGGTCAAGATGTTCTGTCGTCAGCAAGTTATTCATTCATCTCCCCCGTGGTCGATCCATACGCCGTCTTGACCGTCTATCTCATCGAGTCGAACAGAGACACGCTCAGAGATCGCGGTTGGGATGTTCTTTCCGACGAAATCGGCCCGGATCGGCAGCTGTCTGTGACCTCGATCGATGACGACGGCCAGCTGCACAGCACCCGGCCTGCCGAGATCTGCGAGCGCATCGAGTGCCGCACGGATCGTGCGTCCGGTGAAGAGCACATCGTCTGCGATGACAACAGTCCTGCCGTCGATGTTCGCAGGCATCTCCGTCGGACCGATTCTCGTCTTCGGCCGTGTGTCGAGGTCGTCGCGATACATTCCGATGTCGAGACTGCCTGCCGCCACCTCGGCACCCTCGATCTCAGTGAGAGCGGCAGCGATCCGATCGGCGAACGGTTTGCCTCGTGTGGGTATGCCCACGATGAGCACATTCTCGATTCCCTGATTGCGCTCGACGATCTCGTGGGCGATCCGGCTGGTCACCCTTCCGAGGTCCTCAGCAGACATCACCTGTCGCATCCGCTACCTCCAGACGCAGAAATGCCGCACGCTTGAGCGCACGGCATGATCTTGTCGTTCATCGTTTCCATCCTTGCCAGCCTCGCGGGACTGGATTAAAGGTCTGTGTTGGCAGAGACCATATCAGGTTCTGGGGAGCTCTCAGTTCATAGTTGACGCAGGACGTTCACGGTCTACGGTTCACGGTGGCGGTTCGGAATCGGGGTCTGCGATCGCGGAGAGCACACCGTTGACGAAGGACGCGCTCTTTTCGGTCGAGAACTTCTTGGCGAGTTCAACCGCTTGCGATATCACGATCGCGATCGACAGGTCTGAACTCTGGAGCTCATAGACACCGAGCCTCAGGATATTCCGGTCGACCACAGGCATGCGTTCGATCCGCCATCTGTCCGATGATTCGGTGATCGCCTTGTCGATCTCCTCCCTGCGGTTCCACGTTCCTTTTGCAAGCTGCGCTGCGCGTTTGGAGATCTTGGAGAAGTCGATCTCATCGAGTCCACGGGAATCCGCCGCATACAGGGCCCCGAGCGCCTGCTCGCGCGCCTCTACCTGTTTCACGTCACCCGCGTGATGTAGTCGCCAGTGCGCGTATCCACTTTGAGCACATCGCCCAGGTCGACGAACAACGGCGCCTGCACGACCCTTCCTGTCGAAAGGGTCACGGGTTTGGTCGCCCCCGACACACGGTCGCCCTTGACTCCCGGCTCGGCGAAGGTGACCTTCAGCTCGACGGATGCTGGGAGTTCGATATCCACCGGCGTGCCTTCGAACATCGCGATCCGCACAACCATGCCGTCTGGCATGAAATCGGCGGCGCCACCGACCAACTCTTCAGAGATGGGGAACTGATCGAATGTCTCGCCGTCCATGAAATTGAAGCCCATGTCGTCGCGGTACAGGAACGTGAAGTCGCGTCGGTCTATGGTCGCCCTCGGCACATTCTCACCTGCGCGGAAGGTCTTGTCGAGCACGGCGCCTGTGCGAACGTTCTTGAGTTTCATGCGCACGAACGCCTTTCCCTTGCCCGGCTTGACGTGCTGATAGTCGACCACGGAGAAGAGGCCCTCCGGGAGGTTCAATGCCATTCCGGGCTTCACATCATTGGTCGAGATCATGGTCGGTGGTCCTTCGCGGCTGGTCGACTCGATCAGTCGAGGCCGATCGCATCGAATGCAGCCTGTACGGTAGCGTCGTCCGCGTGTACCACCTCAGGCGATTCGAACTCTCTCAAGAGGACCATCCGGAGTCCATCCGAATCGCGTTTCTTGTCACGCTCCATCATCGACCTGACCGCGTCGGCGTCGGAATCTGGGGCAACGATCGGTAGACCGACGTCTGCCAGCACCGACCGTTGCCGTTGCTCCCCATCGAATCCGAGCACTGCTCTCGATGCGGCCCCTGCGGCAACCATGCCGATGGAGACGCTGTCGGCGTGGCTTCGTCCTGTCGTCGTTTCGATTGCGTGGCCAACAGTGTGTCCGTAGTTCAGGATCGCCCTTCTCCCCCGTTCACGGAAGTCCTCGCTCACGACGGCGACCTTGGCGGCTGCTGAACAGTTGACGACCACTTCAAGGTCGACACCGAGGCCGCCGCGTTCATAGGCCTCCACAATGGTCATGTCCTCGACGAATCCGGTCTTCAGCGCCTCCGCCGCACCCTCACGCTTGAGCCCCTCCGGGAGCCGGTCAAGTATGTCGGCGTCGATGAGCACAGCTTCGGGGTGGGCGAACACACCTGCGAGATTCTTGCCGTCGACATTCACACCGGTCTTTCCACCGATTGCAGCATCCACAGCCGCCACGAGCGTTGTGGCGACGTACATGACCGGAACCCCTCTCAGATACGTGCCGCCGACGAACCCGGCAACGTCTGTGAGGGCGCCCCCGCCGACACCGATGACCAAGTCGTCACGGGTGAATCCACTCTCGTTGAGGAAGCGGTAGATGTCCTCGACCACACCGAGCCTCTTTGCCTCCTCCCCATCCGGAACCGTGTAGTTGGTGACCGTCATGCCGCTTGCGGCAAGGGCAGCGCCATACGACTCAGAGAGGCCCTCGGTCGCCGGTTGGCAGAGAATCGCTGCCCGCTGTCTCGGTCGGGAGGTGGCGTAGTCGGTGAGTACATCGGCCATTCCGCGACCAACGACGATCGTCGAGACAGGCTCGTCGGCTCTCCAGATCACATGTCGACGCACGCTGCCACCTCCATTGCGACATCTTGGGGCGTCCGGCCAACGGTCGATACGATGTGCTGTGCAACATCGTTGTATACCTCTGCACGCTCGGCGAGGATGTGCTCCATCGCGGCAGCAGTCTGAAGGAGCGGGCGATCTGAGCCGATCTGCACTCGTTCCGCAATGGTGGCTGCGTCGACATCGAGGAGAACAACCGTTCCCGATCCCTCCATGATCGCCACATTGTCTCTGGAGAGGACGGACCCACCCCCAGAGGCAATGACCGAATCGACTTCTGCCGCGGCGGATGCGATCACGATCGACTCCGCCTTCCGGAACTCGGCTTCACCGTCCTCGAACAGCTCCGGAATCGTTCGCCCGGTGTTCGTCATCACAATCGCATCCGTGTCGAGGAAGGGCCTGTCGAGGATCTGTGCAGCGAAAACACCAACTGTGGTCTTCCCTGATCCCATCATGCCAATCAGCCAAATGTGCCCCATGTCAGAACTCTGCCAGCCTCGCT
>Ga0255047_10000998_pt1 | contig 21642 bp, 39 predicted proteins | sample JV7_2_1_MG_FD_183640 | JGI IMG/M metagenome (GOLD analysis project Ga0255047, IMG submission 183640) | Seawater microbial communities from Jervis Inlet, British Columbia, Canada - JV7_2_1 | ecosystem: Environmental > Aquatic > Marine > Inlet | place: Canada: British Columbia | collected 2016-10-06 | reverse complement strand
CTCGGGTTCCATGGAGCGGCGGAGCCGGTAGATCATCTCCTTGTTCGTCTTCGTCGGCGGGTTCCGCACCTCGTCATGAATGCGGTTGGCCCACGAGAGCGCAGCGGAGTTCTGCTCGGGCGACATATCCAGCACGTCCTGTGTCGGGGTCATTTCGTACGGGCGACCGTTGTTCTCGGCCTCAATAGTGCGTTCGAACACCTCGTCCTGGTGGACGGCCCAGTTGTTGTTCTGGCGTGCTACGAGTTTGCCCCACTCGGCTGTCAGCAGGTCAGAGGCCTCGAAGTCGGTGAGCGCCAGCTTGTCGGCCACAGCATTAAACTCTTCGAGCGCGTCGGCCGTCACGGGCCCACGTACATTCACACCCTTGCGGTTGTTGAACAGCTCCAGCGCATCGATCCTGGCCTTCTGCTGCATGTTCTTCGGCCCGATCACCCCGTTGATCACACCCTCGTCGCTCTCCAGCAGCATCGGCAGCCCGTCCCCGTCCTTTGCGTTCCGTAGGTCCTCGAACATGTCTTTCGCGGCGAACGTCTTCTGCTCGTCGAGCAGGCCGAGGATCGCCTTGCGGATGGTGTCCGACCTCCAGCGAGTCACGTGGTCGTCGCTGATGTCCCCACTCTTCCCCCGGTCGTCGTAGTACCGCTTCATGTCCGCGACTTCCTGGTTGATCTTCACCATCATCTCGGGTGGCTTCTCGCGCAGCGCAACAGCATCGTCCTGCCCGCGGCGCAGGCCGGACTCAAGGTTGTCTGCGTAGAACTGCTCCTGCTCGTTGTGCATGTGGCGCACGAGGTCCGTGTTGAACTGACTCCTCAGAGATGCGTCACGCGCAAGGAACTCTTGCCTCTGCGCGTCCGAGTGCAGCATGTCCTTGACGACCTTGTCGCGCCGCACGTCACGCTCTTCCAGGAACGCACGGGGCACGTTCCTATTCATTGTGTCCTGGCCTTTGAAGCTCTTGAACCCGAGCTGGGTGTCGTCACCAGTGCGCAGCATCTCCTGCTGCTCTGACAGTGCGGTCTGTGCTTGGATGACAGCCGCGTGTGTCGCCTTCTTGACCTCACGCTGGTGCGCCTGGAGCAGTACGCTGCTGACCGCAGCAGCACCCTGCTGGATGGACTGGGCCTGGCGCGCTATCTCTGTCGTGGGGATGCGCGAGAACGGGGGGCGCCCGCCAGTGATCTGCGGAGTGTTGTCGCTCGTAGGTACTCTTGGCATCAGTTACCGTCCAGTGGATCGAGCCTACCGGCCCGCGTAGAGATCCGTATAGATGCGGCCTGCGAGCCGCCGAGGAGCAGTGCACCGATTCCCCCGATGGTCCCACTGAGGCTCGACAGGTCGGCCTCGGCACCGAACCCGAATGCCTGGGCCTCAAACCCGAAGGCCTCGCGCGCTGCGTTCACGCGTATCGCCAGCGCATTCAGCTCGGCGATCTGGGCAGTGTCCTGCGTGAGGTTCAGGGCCGTCCCCTCGTCGACCACCGCGCCGCTCTCGGCGATCACTGTCCGCTGGCGCCCGATGAAGCTACTGGCCTTGCGCCTCAGCTCGCCCTCTTCGAAGTCACCTCGCAGCCGTGCGTCGACAGCAGCAGCCAGGGCCAGCTGCTGGTTGTGGCGCGCTACACGAGCCTGCGCTCGCCCAGCCTGGATCTGTCCGTAGGCCGATACCGCGGACCCCGCGAGAGACACACCGACTGCAGCAGCAACACCCATCAGGTCCTCCACATCTGCGCGTAGACGAACATGTGCCCGTTGTTGAACAGGTCTGTCGGCTCGCTCAGCAGGAAACCGCACCACCTAGCCCAACGGAGCGCGCGCTCGTAGTCGACGTCGATCGCGAACGCCAGGTGGTCATACCTGCAGATCATCCTGCCGACGAACATCCTCGACAGGCTCATGAACATCCGCTTGTGCTTCTCCACCAGGCTGCTGGTCACGAGCCACGGCCACCCGCTGTTGACGTCGAAGGGGATCACGCCGAAGAGTGCCATCGGCATGTCGTCCAGGACAACCGCGTAGCACTTCTCGGACTCGATCATCGAGGCCTCTATGGCGATAGCCGGGGTCTTGTATCCGTACCGCACGGCCTCTACGGCATCCTGCTGCCTGATGTTCTCCACCATCAGTCGCACGTGCTCGTCCGTAGGAGTGCCTATCCAGCGCATCACGTGACCTCTGCCACGACGGCCAGCACGCTCAGGGGGAGTGGTGCGCGATGCTGTAGTGCTACTGCAGCCCTGTCGCCCCAGGTGTTGTGAGGGTGGACTATCACGCGTTCGTTCGAGGCCGGTATGTCGCCGAAGTCATCGACCTGCTCTTGCACCGGCTCGATCATCTCCACGAAGTCCTCGCCGACCCACAGTCCGCGGCGCTCGTCGACCTCTACGGCCACCCTGGCGATCGTCTTCTTCTTCGCGCTCGTCGACCCACCGGCCAGGAGCGGGAGCGTCCACAGTTCACTCGTGTAGGCTAGACCAACGGCCACACGCGCACCGAACCCGCTCAGTGTGATGGCGCCGCTGGCCACGGTAGCAACACCGCCGTCACCATCGTCCAGCCTGACCGCGACCTCGCGACCCTCCAGGTGTGTCAGGCCCGACAGGGCATCGACTGCGCGCGCCCAAGTGGCTGTGTTGGTGTCACGCATGGTCACGGGCACTGTGGTCTGGTTCTCTGCGATCACGTGCGTCGTGTCGGTGAAGGTAGAGACGAGGAACCTGCAGCGCCCCCCTTGTGGGTCTGTGACGTCGAACATCTTGCCCACGTCACCAGCGACGAAGATAGCACCCGAGGCCTCCAGCGTTATGGTCTCCTGCGGTGCCCACGTGATGCCGCCGATAGGCTTGATGAATAGGCCCTTGGTCGCACCCGTCGGGCGCCCGTCGTACTCGATTGCGCTATCGAGGAAGATGCTGTCCCGCACGTCGTTGAAGTGCCTGCTGGCGAACCGCTCGACGTAGCGTTTGGTCGCACCACCTATCGTCCTGTTGACCACGACGTACACGCTGTCCTCTGCGATCGTCTGGTCTCCGACAGGCACAGACTCTGGCACGACAGTGACACTCTCGAACTTGTCGCCGACAAGACCAACTACTGTCTGAGCGTAGGTCGTGCCCGTGTAGTGCTGGTGCCACCCATTGGCCCCGAGTTGACGGCTGTACGTGATGCCCAGCAGCGCACCGTCGGCCCGCACGGCCCAGGCGATGTTCTCGGGGACGTCGGCGTAGGCCCACTCTACTATCCCGTACGGCTTCAACAGATGACGAGCGAACATCGACAGCTCGTGTGCGCCCGTCTGCCCGCTCCCCGGGTCGTAGATGAACTCTCGTACTGACCTCGCGCCGCGTCCAACGAACAGCGCAGCCTGGCCGACTCCCAGAGGGTCGATGTGCGGATGCACACCGTTGCTCATCCTGCGGTCGAGGTCGAAGCTGTCGGTAGCGACTATGCGCACGGTCCAGATGCCGCCGTCGGTACCCACCACGACAGCAGTGTCGAGCGGTAGCATCCACCTGATTGCATCGGCGGTCTGCGATGCCATCGTTAGCTCAAGACTGTCGTCGGGCCGTAGTGGCCGCGACTGGTCGAAGTTCGTGAACCCCCCGGTCCGTGACGTCACGATAGCCTGTCGGTCGGTGATCATGTTGCCGAACAGCTGACGCTGCAGGTGGTAGCAGACGTTCGCCGGGTAGTTCAGTGTCCTAGGGTCCTCATTGATCGTCACGTCGGCCCACTGGACCTGATCCAGTCGCACGGTCCCGTTACCACCGGTCTTGAGCAGGTCGAACTCCGAGTTGACACCCAGACCGTCGCGCGTGACCAGCGTGGTGCCCCCGACCTCTGTGAACTGCTCGGAGCCAGTGACGCTGACCGTAGCCTCGACGTTCCACACTCCGAGTGCCACTCTGGAGCGCACCTCGAACGTCACGTCGTCCTGCTCACCGGCTGGCAGCAGTGCGGTCCAGGCCACTGTGTATTGATCCAGGTGCGCCTCGGCCGCCTGGGTCTTGAAACCCGTGTTGCCGACGATCGAGGCCTGCTGCAGCTGCGTCTGGGCAGGGCCAGTGATGATGAACGGATCACGCTGCTGCGGTGGTGTGATCGAGTAGTCGGGGACGACGGCATCGTCGGTGAAGAAGTTCTCCTCCGACGAACCCACCCACCCGTACACACCGTTCTTCCCGCGGTAGACGTTCCAGTAGTCGGCAGCCGGGCCGACTGTCGCCGGGTTCCACGTGAACCTCGGCTTGATCTTGTCCGCGTACAGAATTGCATCAGTGAACTGGAGCGGCACACTCGCTAGGGACTCGACGCCACGCTTGTCGACAGACGTGACAACCCAGTCCCACGTCTGGTCCGGGTGCACCTCATCCGAGGGGTCGATCGTCTGCCATGCGTTGTCCTGAGAGACGCTCGTCGGGGGCTGCACGTCGTTCAGCACACTCAGTGGCGTGAGCGTCCAGTTGGTGTTCCCGAACCTCTTCAGCTCGTAGGGTGGGAAGTCCGGGTGAGTGAGCGTCACAATGTCGTTCACTTGCGCAGGTGTCCCTAACTTCGAGAGCTGCGCTGCGCTCCAGGGTGCCACGATCTCGTACGGGTTCGTCGGGACCACAGGGTCCATGACAGTCCCGCCCTGTGTGTGGAACCGCATGTAGAACTCGCCCAGCTCCAGGACGTACGACTGGTTCTCGCTGAAGACGAAGGGCAGGAGGTAGGTCGCTCGTGCGCTGTCCTTGACCTCGCGGACGAACCTGGTGCCCGGCCTGTTCTTGGCTGCCCCGAAAGGTGTGGTGTAGAAGTTGCGGACGAGGCGTGCACTCTCCCTGTAGACCGTGCTGTCGGTACGCCCATACAGCTCGGGGGAGACCTCGCCGCCAGCGAACGACGATTGTTTGACCGGCTGCACTACTGCCTCGATGCGATTGACGGACTGTCCGGCTCGATCGGGTCCTGCTCCGACGCCTCGTTCGTCGACATTGCGTCGAGGGCCGCAAGCTGAGCACCAACAGCAGCAGCCTGCTGGATCGTCGCGTCGTGCGTGATGGCCATCGCCATCTCTGCCGCAAGGCGCCACGACAAGTAGCGCGAGAACGCTGGCGGGTAGGTGGCTGTCGCTGTGTTGAGGAACATGTAGATCATCACCGCATCAAGCTGGTCCGTGAAGATCAGACGCTTGCCGGTCGCGCTCTCGATCTCGATCCTGAACGGTATCCTTTGGTCCGGTCGGCGGGTCTTCAGGCCGTCCTCGATGTGGAGCAGCGTGATCGCGTCACTCGGCCAGTCGTACTGGTATCCCCACTCGGAGGGGGGCGTCCCGGATGCAACGATCAGCGCCCCCCTCTTGCGTGCGAACTTCCACTCCCCGTCGCCGATCGCACTCTCCAGGGTGTTCTGGTAGTACGTGTTGCAGGCCCGTGCCTCGCGGCTCGTGTCGCTCGTGAGACTGGAGATCCTCTTGTCGGTCTGCAGGTGACCGAGCGCGAGGTTGCAGATGTCGACGTCGGACAGCGGCATCGGTCTAGCTCAGTGCTGGCGGTGTCGCCCGCGGTTTCGTGACTTTCGGCCGATCCTTCTTGGCCTTTGCACTCTTGGCCTTTGAGGCAGCTTTCTGCGCGGCCGTCTGCCTACCTCTTGGCTTGCTGCGCGGGGCCTTACCCTCGGTCACGATCTTGTCCTTCTTCGCCGACTCGTGCATCGTCGCCGGGTCAGCCTGGATGTCCGAGTCGTAGGCCCTCGCACTCCGACCCTCACGCATGCGCGCGAGCTTCGTGTTCGGCACTGGCTCAACAGGACCACCGTCCAGCGGTTCGAGGTGGTACGGCGGGATGATCGGCGGGTCGGCCTGCTCGTCGACATGGAGCGTGTACTCCTTGTCCTCATCGAACAGAATGTTGTCCCAGTAGCATTTTCTCTTCGCTCTGTATCTGTGAGTCGGCATCACTACCCCTACGGGGGCGGCAGGCTTGCCCACCGCCCCCTGGAAATTACGACAGCACGCTGCCGATGTTGGCCGGGATCGTCTCCGTGAACCAGGCGCTCACTGCACCCAGAGTCGGGTTCGTCCCGATGACGTTGTAACGCAACCCCGCGTACCTCAGCGTCAGCGGACCACCGCCGGGCAGCTGCCCGATCAGGTGGATGCTGTTGATGAGAAGGGCCGCAAGCAGGATGACCTTCGGCTGGATGTGCACCCTCGCCGTGGTCAGGGCTGCAGCCGCGCTCGATTCGAAACTCACATCGAGCGAGGTCAGTGTGTTGAACGATGCCGTGACCTTCATGATGAGGTACAGCGGCTGGCTCCCGACCGCAAAGTCGTCGAGAACCGTCCCGTCCGGTGCGTTGCGATCCATGACGCTCGAAATAGCGTCCGCAGTGATCACCTGCGCATCGGAGAACTCCAGAAGCTTGTCGAGTCTCATCTCATTCTCCTTACGTGACCTGGGCTTCTGCACTGGTCAGTGCGTCGACCTCGAAGACCTCGATCCCGTTGACCGCGACCATTCGCGTCTTGTTCTCCAGGACCTGGACCGTGAGTGTCGGTGCGCTCTTGTTCAGCAGCGCCAGCTTGACCAGCGCCTCCTTGAAAGTCGGGGTCACGTACCAGACCATCCGACCGGTGTCGCCCTGCGCGCGGAGGCGCAGGGGAATCTTGAACTCGGCGGTGATCATCAGCTCGATGATGTCGAGTGCCGTGTAGTCCGCGATCATCAGACTCGCGTCGATGTTCGCGATCCGGGCCATCGCCTGCCAGTCCTTGATGTGCAGTCCGGCCTTCTGCATGAAGTGGCTGCGCACAACGCGCATCAACCGGCCGTTGCTGTCCTGGTTCGTCTCGACGCCCAGGTCCTCGAACTCCAGGCCCGCCTTCGAGCCCTTCGGGTAGATCCCGTGACAGTGTCGTTCGCTCCACGAGATGAGCCAGGCCGACATATTGTCGGAGCCCGTCCCACCGCCGTCCACGATCTGCGCGCCGTTCTCCGCACTCAGGTCGGAGAAGCGCGGCGCCAGTCCCGTGAACTTCTCGGGATCGACGCTCTGGTTGCCGTAGAACACGGTCGTGGCCAGCTCCTGGCTCATGGCCTCGATGTGAGCAATGTCCTCGCTCAGTCTGAAGCTGTCCTTCGAGCCGTTGAGCTTGAACACCTCTTCGTCGATCTGGCCGAAGGCCTCCATGGCGCCGCAGGTGTCCGTGACGCTCTTCCTCCGAGACTTGCTCGGGAGGGTTCCGTAGTTCAGGATGCGCCACGCCACCGTGGGTAGTCCTGTACGGATCGAACCCTGATGTCCATTCTGGAGGTTGCCTTCCATGTAAGGCATATGCTCCAGGATCGGATTCACCCGGGTCATCATCTCGGCGAGCATCGCCGTCTGACCATCGGGGTCGAGACTGCGTGCAACGTCGAGTAGGGTCGGGTACTTATTGTCCAGAGTCGGCATTTGCTACTCCTCGTACGGGTTACTTGTCCTTCTTCCCGTACATGACTTCGGCGGGGGTCTTGTCGCCGCTACCACCACCTCCAGCACTACCAGCGAGTGTGTCCTCGCCCATAGCGCGTCCGATCTTGACGAAGATCCTGACCAACTCGGTGTACTCCTGGTAGCCGGTGCGCTGCAGCTCCTTGGCCAGTGCTTCGTTGCCGAAACGCTTGACCACTCTCTGCGCGAGCTTCATGTTCGCATCGGCCTTCTCGCCACCGATATCGGGGTCGGCCTTTACCTCGGCCTTCCACGTGTCGATCTGCTTCGCCCACTGTGTTGCCTCTCCCTGCTGCCGCTTGGTGTAGGCATCGATCAGGAGCTGTGCGTTCTTCTGGCTCAGCCCCGCGGCCTTCATGGCCGGGCTGAACTCAGCGATCGCCTCCTTGTCGAGCGTCATGCCTTCGGCAGCACGGAACTCGTAGGTCTCGGGCACTGCATCACGGGCTTTCGCCTCTGCAGCTTCCTTCTCCTTCTTCTCGGTAGCTGCCTTCGCAGCATCGGCCTTCGTCTTCTCGTCGGCCGCGGCCTTTACTCTGGCCTCTTCAGCTTCAGCTTCGGCTGCCGCAGTCTCTTCGGCAGTCTTCTCTTCAGTCTCTTCAGCTGTCAGTCCCATCTTCGTTCCCCTCGTTTTCCTGCTCCCGCTCGTCCTCCGCGCGTTCAGCGGCCTCAAGCGACAGCATCTCGTTGTACATCTGCATGCCCGCTGCCGGGCAGTCGTCCTTGATCCACTCGCGTATCATCAGCCCCACGTCACGCCGCCCCTCGTTGTATATCGTTCCGATCGGATCGAGGATCCCGTCTTGCGCGGCCACGCTCGAAATCCCGCTGCCCGTGTAGTGCACGATGCGCCACAAGAGCCTGCGTCCCTCCGGCGTGCCCATCACGTCGATCAGGTCCTTGACCTCCTGCTTGCTGTCCAGGCGCTCCTGCTTCCTCATGCGGCCCTGGGCTCTCTCGTTGGCGCCCTCGCCTACCTTCCTGCTACTACCCCTCATGCCGCGGCTCTTGCGCTCGCGCCGCTCGCCTCAAGCAGCTGCTGGAAGCTCGACCCGCCGTCTACAGACTGAGCCTCGGCCAGGCTCTTAGCACCGGCACCGGCATCGCGCAGTGCCTGCGCCTCGGCCTGCTGCTGCTCTGCCTGCTGCTGCTGCTCTGCGCGCTGCGTCCTGATCTGCTGGACGTCGTCGTCCGAGCGGATGAGTTCGGGGTTCGTGCCGACCAGCAGGCTGTACTCGTCGACAGCACGATCGAAGTTGAACTTGTCTAGCACGGCGGGCTCGAACTGGCTCAGCTCGACGATGAACTGCGCGATCTTCTCGACGCTCACGAGACCGAGCATCTTCTGCGCCTGTGCCAGGACGCTGATGTACTCGACGCGCAGCTCCGACCCCTCAAGCTGACTTGGCGGGGGTGGGATCATGCCGTTGCGGTTCATGATCTCGAACAGGCGATCGATGAACGGGTCGAGCAGCTCGTCCTCCTGGCTCTCCAGGGCCGGGCCGAGCTGCAGTATCTTCTCCTCGTGTAGCTCGTCGACTTCACGCGCAGTCTTCTGCGGCGCACGACGGCCCTGGCTGAGCATGAGGAACAGCGTCTTGTAGAGAGCCTCGTTGATCCGCCCCTCGACCCTCAGGATGTCCTCAGCCTGCTGGAGGCCACGCGCATCAACCGTGTGCAGGGGTTCGATCTTGCCAAGGCCAGCCATCGCACCGAGGTAGGTGACGGCACCGGGCAGGAGCGACGCACGCACGCTCTTGCGCACACCCGGTGACTGGACGGGCGGGTGCACCATCTTGTCGAGCAGTTGGCCGCGCTTCTTCTCCATGTGCTGCAGTTGCCGCACGTCACCCAGAGCGTCCATGGCCGGGCTACCGCCGTAGGTGTCGCCCTCTTCGACGTCCCAGCGGGGCGCCATGACCGGGAACTCGCGGAACCCCCCGACACCCAGCAGGCCGCGGGTGTTCTTGTTGTCCTCGTACCAGATGCTGCGCCACGGCATGCCTGTGGCATCCTCGCGCTCGGGGATGCGCGTGTCGTTCGGCTCGATCACGTGCACGACAGCGATCTCCTGATGAAGGTGTCCTTGCATGTGGAGCGAGCGGACCTCGTTGCTCAGCTTGTCGAGGCCGAACTTCTTCTCAAGCTGGTCGACCGTGAGCGACACATTGCGGAAGACGCGATTGACCTTGCCCTTCTGGTTGGTGCCCAGAGCGTAGGACCCGATGGGAAGGACGCTGCAGTGGATCACGCTGTCCTCGTCCTCCTCGACGAACATCGGGCTTGTGCCGTAGAGAGCCTCGTTGAAGTACACGCGAGGCAGCGCACGATAGACATTCGATCTCGCCAACACCTCGCGCATCAACCTCTCGACCTTGTTCAGCCAGGCGCGCACATCGAACTGCTCCATCAGGCCCGGGATGCCAGTCGTCAGCCGGAACCACGGGCGTGCAGGTGACGTGAGTCCTGCCATCAGTCCGCTGGACAGACCGCGGAGCGCCATCGTCCCCGCGTTGTTGATGATCTTCTTGTTCATCTTCGTCCCGCGGTTCTTGTCGCTCAGACTGAAGCGTGCGGAGCGCGGCGCGAAGTTGTCCGCCAGGTCTTGCCAGTGAGGGTCCCAGGAGCTGCGCACCCTCATCAGCGCCGTCTTCTCCGCAGACAGTCTCTTCTTGGTGGGCTCGGGCATTACTTCGTCAACCCGCCGGGCGCAGGCCTGGCAAAGAGGGCCGGTCGGCCCAGGATGGTCCGCTTCTCAACTACACCCCCGGGGCCCGTGAGGATCGTGCCGCGGATGCCACGCTGGCCACGCGTTCGACGCAGCCGCTCCTCGCGTGCCACGAACACCGAAGGATCGATGGCCGACGGTGGCGATGGCGGTATCACCTGCTGCGGTGGCCGTGGTGCCCTGAATCCCATTCGCTACCCCCAGGCCTTCAGGTACTCCCAGATGTTGATGCCGTCTGGAGTCCTGTCGGGGTAGACCTCAGTGGTCGCGTGGGCCATCATCCTGATCGCACACCAGTGCACGAGCCACCGAGGAACCATCCAAGCGATATTGATCTTCATCTTCTCGATCATCGGTTTGCCTCCTCACGCATAAGGATCCCACTCGGGCGCCGACAGTTGACGCTCGTGATCTGTCGTCTCGTACTGCTCTGCAGCCTCCTCGTGTGTCGCGAAGCCCAGGACCTCGGCGAACGTGCAGGCCAGTGCATCGCCCCTGTCGGGAGACCCCACACTCTCCTCCTCCATCGAGTCCTTCGTCTGCAGCACGACCTGCATGGCCCCCGTGTAGCTATACTCCCGGTGCGTCAGCTGATCGCTGAGCGTCTCGTCCTTGTCGAGGCACCCGTCGGCCTTCAGCCACTCGCCCATCCGCCACCACATCTCCGCGTCCTTCTGCTTGAACTGCTTCGTGTCGCAGCTCTTGCGATCGCCGAAGTAGACGGGGTAGACCGGGTAGCCGAGTTCCAGCAGCCTGCTGTACGTGCCACCACCGAGCCCACCTGCATCGACGAAGATCATGGCCGGTGGAACACCACGTGCACGCAGCTCGTTCGCGTACGCCGCAACCTCGCTCGCCAGCTGCGTCGGGTCGATGCCCCTGAACACGCGTCTCTCGAACGTCCGCGCGTCGTCCCCCATGCGTGGCTGGATGACGCTCTCGCAGCTTCCGCTCCAGGCGCAGTCGACACCTAGGACCATGACGTGGTTGTTTACGCTCGGCAGCTCTCTGCTCATCGAGAAGTAGACGTCGTCGCTCGCGATCAGCTGCCGCACGCCACTGCGAGGGAACACACCACGTGCACGCACTCGGAAGAAGTCGCTGTCCTCGCCGAAGTCGTCGAGCCACTCCTTGATCTTCCGCTTGTTCGGCAGCGCGCAGTCGCGGCTGTCGATCTGCTGCGTGAGCCAGCGATGTTTGTTCTTGTGGAACGCGTCGAAGAACGCACCCTTGTTGCGCGTCGGGTTCCCGAAGAGGAAGAAGAACCCCTCACCGTCCGTCATGCCTCCCTGGCTGACCTCGTAGATCACGTCGTGAACGGCGCTCCCCTCGTCGAAGATGTAGAACGGAGAGCTGCTCGCTGCATGCAGGCCAGCGAACGCCTCACTCTGCTCCTTCCGCCAGGTGATGCCGTCGAGCCGCCAGTTCTCTGGACAGCTGCACTCGCCCGCCTTGTTGCACGTTCCGGGCTTGTGCTTCTTCGAGCGGACGTACATGTCGCTCGAACTCAGGTCCCACCAGTGGCTCGTGACGCTCAGCCTCCGCCACTTCACGATCTCCGCGAACGTCTTGGTCCTGAGCTGGTTGCTCGTGTTGGCGGTGACGATACCCTTGGCCCCAGGACGCGTGTCGAGCAGGAAGCAGCTCAACATCGAGGTCAGGCCACCCTTGCCGATCCCGTGGCCCGAGGCCGTGGCCATCTGCACCGGGTCGACTGCGCTCGGTCGCAGTGGGTTGAAGCCCCGCTTGCGGATCTCCTCACCGAGCTTGTCGAGGTACATGCACTGCCAGACGTCGGGCCCATACTCGCAGTTCGGGTAGCGACTCGCCCAGGGCTCCACAAGCTTGCACAGTTGGATGCGGTGATCGCTGTCCCAGGGGAACGCGTACATCACGTAGCCCATCGGGTCGGTGGCGAAGCTCCCGATGTCAGTGACTAGCTGGTCCTCGGGGTCCTCACGGTCGGGCCGCGGTACAAGCTTCGCGCTGTGTGTTGCCGTTGCGATCATACGCTCACCAGATCAGACTGAAGACCACGAGCCAAACCATGAATAGGACCACGAGCGACGCCGCGCCGGTCACCATGCCCGAGAAGAACACGAACCCGTCGTAGTGCGCGGTGACCCACTCCCTGGTCTCGTAGGGCGTGTGGTCGATCACGACGTCCGGTGCGTTGTACGGCCCGTCCTTGAACCACATCACTCGGCCCCCTTCGGCTCTCCGTTCCGTTTCTTCACCTCACCGTTGGTCGGGACCAGCGGCTGTGATCGGTTGCGCGCCTGCTGGAGCCTGGCGATGATGTCCACGCTCCCCGTGTGCTCGACGATCTCACGCCAGAGCCTGAGGTTCTTGCCCAGCAGTTCGAGCGCCTGGACCTTGTTCCAGAGCTTCACCTTGGCCACCGTGCCGACGGCCGTGCGGTCCTTACCGTGGCCCTCCCAGATGGTCTCCATCTCGATCCCGCTGATGGCCCGGCGTGCGTCCTCAGACATCTCCTGCAGGGGCCGTAGTGCCCCGTGCTCGTCGAAGACCTCGGCGACGTCCACCATGGCCAGGCGGTACAGCTCGGTGAGCACACGGTCAGCAGTGATGCCGGTCCTCTCGCTCTGATCCGCCATGAGGGTCGCGAGGATGGCCTGGACCGGCTTTTTCTGCAGCAGCTGGTAGCCGATGGTGCCCCAGTTGGTTTTGTACCCTGCGGCACGTGCAGCGCGCGTGGCGTTGAAGTCGGTCGCGTACTCCTCGGCGAACCTGCGCTGCTTCGGAGTTGCCTGTCGAGCGTTGCCCATTAGTCCTCCTGGTGGTGGCGGGGAGCCGGGGACCGTGCGCGCCGCATCACGCCGGTCGACCTCTCAGCTCCCCGCCATGTGCCTATGCGTCGGCCACCAACCGACATGCTGTTCCGCTGGGCGTTGCATCCCTGTTCCCAGGATATGCAGTGTCGGGGACGACTGTCAAACATAGGTGTACAGAGGCCCGGCACCTACACGTTCTTCTCCGGAGTCTGATGTCCCTGAACGGAGAAGAGACTCTTGTAGTAGTAGGGCCTGTGGAAAACTTTCAGAATAGGGTAGCGAAAGGCACCTAAGTCGTTGTGCGCACAGACTCTACGTCGTGTGCCCAGCCTGTGGAAAAGCTGTGGAAAAGCTGTGGAAAAGCTGTGGACGCATCCCATGGCGCGGTTGCAGAATTTCGTACCCTATGCCGCGCTGCTGAATTTCGTACCCTATGGTGGATTGAGAGGAATCCATATGTGCGTCCCCGGCCGTGCCCATAGGTGTGGCTCGGCACATAGCCTATGCGAGAAAGATGAGCTAGTTCGTACGATGTACTTGACCTCGGGTCGTGGATGAGTACACTGTACCCATGAGCCGCAACCACAAGGAGGATCGGATGATGACCAGGAACTATGCACAGACGAAATGCCACTGGTGCCGCAAGCACCTCGGGGTAGGTCACAGCAGCTGCCTCGACATAGAGACCAAGCACGAGTTGCTCGCGTACATCAAGGCCAACGGCAGGACCTGGCGTTCTAAGCTGTCGGCTGAGTGGATGAGCGGCAGCTCGGTCCTTCGCCAGCTCCGCAACATCGCCGGGCCCTCGGGCCTTGCTGGCGTCAGACCGACCGACTTCGACGTGGAGGTGGTGTGATGAGGCAGACGATCAAGATCAGCGTCCCGGTGTGGGGCAGCTTCGACGACGAGACGAGCACCGCGGTGGTCAAGCTGCGACGCGGCCAGAAGCTCAGCCACGGGGCGTACGAGCGGACCGAAGAGGGCTACTCGTCCTCCTGGGTCATCTGGAGCTTCGACGGTGAGACCGTGACGCGCGAGTGGGGCAGTGATGGATCCGACTGCGACGGTCGGCTCTCACGCGGCGGCGAGGACGTCTGGGACTGCAGCACCCTCAACGACTACGGGTTCCCCGAGTGGGCCGACGTCGAGAGCCACCAGCGGGACTACTCCGCTGAGGCGATGGGGTACTGAGATGAAGCAAGTCGACTGGAACGAGATCGTCGACGGCGCATACAGGTGCGACGACTGTGGCCGGGTCACGCGCGGGGCGGGCGGGCCCTACCACAAGCTCTGCCGGTCTTGCCAGGAGGACACAGCTTGGTACGAACTCGATCGCGAGGAGTGGCTGGCCAGGAGGGACGCCTCATGAAGATCCCGACCAAGATCGACACACGCGCCCTGGCCGAGGCCGTGGGAGTCTCGGTCCACACGGTCCGGTCGTGGCGCCAGGGCCGCCGTGAGCCTTGCTGCAAGCACCAGGCTGCGGCCCTCAAGCAGGCCATCCAACGGCTGTCCAAGAAGGAGAAGAAGTCATGAAGAATACCACCACGCTGAGTTACGGTGTAGACGGGCAGGGCAGGTGCTACGAGACTCAGCTGCGCATCACTATCGCCCCCGAGAGCACAGCACATGGGCGGCGATGGGTCGCGGACTTCGATGTCCAGATGGACCAGCATGACCGGCATCTGCCTAACGCTCGCGAGCTGGCCAGCATGGTCGCCGAGCTCGGAACGAAGAGGGTGATCGAGCTGATCCGCGGATTCCCGGCAGGGGCCGATGAGGCCGCCGACCTCGTCATCCTTCTTTCGGGCACTGCATCCGAGTGGAACAGGGCCGAGTGGGTGAAGGTCCACGAGATGACATTCGGCGCCACCCGAGCGACGGCCGCACACGTTCTTGAGTGGGGCCTTGCTGACGTCGCGAATATGCTGGCCGCAGAAAGCATGTCGCTCACGCCTGGCGCCACCGATCTTCTGATGGAGTTGATCTCAGTGCTGGATATAGAGTTGACGTAGCACCGGCCCCCGAGACAGACGCAGGCCCCGGGCATGGTCACCCGGGGCCTTTTTTTGTCTACACCTCCGGCAACACCGGCCCGATCACGCGGCTGGTCACCTCCACGATCTTCCCGTACTCAGAGCGCACGGTCGTGCGCGTCGGCTCCCGGTCGCTGATCAGGTGATCGACTCGTAGGGTCGTGTCGCTACAGAACAAAGCCTCGACCAACTGGTCGGCGGTCTTCCTCGGGACCACAGCGAAGAACGGCATCTTCGCCCCCTCAACCCAGATGGTAGCCTCGATCTCTTCCTCGCACGCATCTGCCCTGCAGAACGCTACCCTCGTGATCGGCTTGCGCAGGGCCCAGTACCTGGTGCTCATCACACCCTCCTCTGCGGCTTCAGCAGCACACGGTCGTGGTACACGTCGGTCACCTCCCACTGGATGCCACGCAGCTGAATGATCTCAGCAATGACCATGTCGACCCTGTGCACGACGTGCGGGAAGCGCAGGGTCAGCCTGTTGTTGTCGATCGACATGACGGTGCACGCCGACCCGCGGATCACCATGCCCTCGCCAACCCTGAACACCGGGGCGAACACCGTCATCTTCGGCTCCCCCTGCGGGTCGTCGGGGTCGGGCAAGAAGGCCTCGTGGTCACCTGGCTGCTGCCTGCTCTGCAGCAGGCGAGCTACCTCCGAGTCGATCGGTATCAGTCGGTCACCTCGTTCGTTCATCGCCACGGCGGCCTCCTAATTCAGATGCGTGATGATCCGCGGCTTGTCCTCGGTCTTCACTGGCTTCGCCGCGATCACCAGCTCTCGCTTCTCGGGCGTCTCGTCGGTCGCCGGGGTCACATCGAACGCTGCCGCGAGCCCGTATTGAACATCGTGCAGCCCGGTCACGTCGATCCTGACCTCGCCATCGTGCTCTTTGTGCACAAGGTGGATCAGTGCGCTCAGTACGTCCTGTGTCGTTGGCTGCCTCATCACCCCTCCTTGCAGTGCGGGCAGCGGGCCCACGCTGGGACAAAGATATCCTCGGGCGCGTACAGGTTGTGAGTGCACCCGAGGACGAGTCGTCTGATCTGAAAACCTCGCACCGTCATGTGCACGATGTCGCACACCCGGCGCAGCGGGACCTTCGGCACTACTGGCGGCGGCTCGATCATCGGTGTTCGTGTGTAGCGCGACATCATGCTCCTCTCTTTCGTCTGTTGCGTGCACGTCGCCCTTCGTCGGTCGCGTAGCCGCAGTCGGCGCAGCGCACGAATCTGGCTGTCGAGTTGAACGCAGGGCGGAGCTGGTGGTGGCCGCACTGCAGGTCCAGGCGGTAGGTCGTTGGCGCCAGCTCGTCACCGTGCGGGGTACGCTTCAACACCTCGACCAGTCGGTTGCGGTTACCTCTCCGCATCGACATCCCCCAGGTCGTAGGCTCCGTGGGACTCCGCAGTCCCGGCTTCCAGATCAGAGCCCATGACCCTCTCGCAGTTGGGGTCGAGCTTGAGGTTCATGGGTTTCATCCGGTTGCCGCTCACCTCCTCGCGCAGCCTGCGCTCGGTGGCCACACCCAGAGCCACAGCCAGCCCGGTGAGGCGGCGAGCGCACTCCATGTACATGTCGGCCCACTCGCTGTCGGATAGGACTGTCAGGCCCATGCTGTGGAGCGAGCACGTGGCCTTCTCGAGCAGTTTGTCTTGCAGAACACTCATCGGTCTCTGTCGGATCATTTCTGCTCCTTCACTTCATCATTGGCATGATCAATGCGATACCCTGCAGCGTGAGTGTGCGGGGTGATATTGCTAAGCTTGGCTAGTGCTGCTGCGCAACGCGGTAGCAGCGCAACTGTCGGCCTCATGCTCTTCTCCTTTTGGCAGCTCTCGCTGCGTCCTCTGCACTCTTTAGTTTGTGGCAAGGAACGCACAGCGTCTGTAGGTTCCTTGGGTGGTGGTCTCCGCCTTGGCTCAGCGGCACTATGTGGTCCGCATCCCAGAAGCTCCTGCCGCGCGGCATCCCGAGCCAGTCTTTCAGCACCGCGCTCCAGGACCACATGCGCACCGGGCTTTCGGTGTCGCGTAGGGACCGACTAGCGAGCAGCAGGACACGCTTAAGCAGCCGCGTGTCTAGCTTGCAGCGAGCGCACACACCGTTGTCCCTGCGGCTCACGTACACGCGAGGGTTGATTTGAATGAAGTAGGTGGCCCAGCAATCCTCAGAGCACCACGACGTGCGCCTACCAGACAGAGGCCCGCCGCACCAGCGGCATATGGTGTGGTGCTTGCGCAGCGGCCGCAGCCGGGTCCGCTCGTCGTCGTACGGAGCTTTGTAGATCCTGCGGTCACCCATCCCCCAGCGCCTCTCTGAGTGCTTGGCGGGCTTCGTCGGCTGGAAGCGCTCTCCACCGCCAGCGTAAGTTGCGCTCGGTTAGTACCTCTTCGAGAGTCAGGTCGTCTATACCCGCCAGCCACACCTTCAACGCCTCGACCAGTCGCGGGTCAGTCATTGTACTGTTCCATGCTCAATCCCCTCCGTTCGCCTGGTTAGCTTTCAGTCTGTCCACCACAGCTCCAGCGCAGAAAAGCACAGCCGAGATCAGGAGCCAAATCGCCACAAGTATCTGGTGGATTGCGGACTGCACACCCAGCCACATATTACCGGCGATCACAAAACACAACACCGATGCCAGGAACAGAAGAATATTCATTGCATTACACCTCATCCAAAGTGCTGGCCCCGGCGGGCGAGGAATCACCGGGGCCAGGGCTGGCTCAACATTAATCGACCGTGGTAGCCACTTACTTTCTTCGACCACGCAATCACGTCCTCCAGCCTGTCGGTAGACTTGAAGATGCGCGATTCAATCCGCGAGTAACCGACCTCGCCGTTGCCGTTGCTCAATTCCTGTAAAGCAACTATTTCGTACTCTTCCATCACACCTCCAGCGCAGCATTGAGGGCGGCGCAGATTTCGTTGCGGTGTTTGATTGTTGAAAACACCAACTCTTTGTACGCCGCGATATACGAAGCCGCCGTAAGTTCTTTGTGCGTTCCGTAGCGCAGCCGGTATTCAACCTCGCTAGGGTCGTTAGGGTTGGGCCAAACAGAACCGTCGGGTAGTTGCAAATATGGCTTACCCATCCTTCACCGCCTCCCTCAGCGCGGCGAGGACTTCGGCGGGGGTTGTCTTGTTGCAAGCGAAGTAGACGGCATCGCGCAGCCGCAACCCTAAATCAGAAAACGCAGGTTCGAGTGGACCTGGCATTTTGCCCATTTGCAGTTCCCGAAACGCCCGCACGAGCGTATCGTTGGGCGGGGGCTGCTGGAGGTATTGAACACAGTCGCAACGATCGCTAGGTGTCAGCGGGAAATTACAACCCGCAACGTTGGTGCCGCGCCACTTGTGCCAAACGAACAAATGCCCACATTCGCAAACGTCGTCGGGGCGGGGGCGGTCGGGCGAGTGCAACGGACAGTCTGTGCTGCCGTCATCACGAATCGCGTCGCCGCACGCGCACCGCCGCACCTCACTCTTGGTCATCGGGGCGCTCCGTATCGACGTGGACGTATTGCGTAATGGCGAACAAGCCACACGCCCACTCGGTTGCGTAGTGAATATCTCCGTGTAGCCACTTAAAGTTCCACCTCCAGCGTAGGGGCCAGCAGAACCACAGCGCCCAACTAGGCCTAGGCATCACCCCTCCCCCAGCAGCCGACGTGCTGCGGCGGTAGCACGATTTCGTTTATGCACAGTGCCCCGCTGCCTAGAGTCAGTGATGTACCGCGCCACCGTCTCCACGTCGGCCCGTCTAGCGTTGTACCACGTCAAATGATCGGCCCAGTTCGCAGCCATTAGCAACAAACACTCCTTGCGACTATCCAACTCCCGCACAGCCGCGAGGGCGGCGTTGTAGAACTGAACAGCCTCAAGCGAGACACAATCGTCTATCCAGTCGTCATTCTCCTTTCCCTCGTGAATCGGCTCCAGCCCCTCGGCCAGCTCGGTTAGGCTATGCATCGCTTCCATTAACCAGCTCCTTCAATCTGTTGATTTCATCGTTCCAGTTGTCGCCCGTGTATTCCATCCCGTGCAGGCTGGCAAACGTGAACCTGAAACTGCCTCCCCCAGCGCGGCGAGGACTTCGGTACGGTCTAGCGTCTCGTAAATTACCTTTCGCTCGTCCGACGTTAGCTCTTCGAAGTGGTACACAGCCTCTCCCGCAAACGCGACCAACTGCGCATCGGTCATGTAGCTCACCAACGCCCGCACGAGCGTATCGTTGGGCGGGGGCTGCTTGGGCACGAAGCACGGGCATTTGCCGCACATGAAGTTATTGCGTGAGGGAGTATGGTCGCTTTTATCATGCCCACACCGCTCGCAAACGTCGTCGGGGCGGGGGCGGTCGGTCAGTGTAGTACCGCAGATGGAACACTCCCGCTTGCCGTCTAGCCAGAAGATTGGGCCGCGCTCCTTGCGACACTTCGGGCAGTACCGCAGATCGGGCTTGCAGTCGGGGCAGTACAACTCGTCACGCTTGTGCTTCTTGCACCGCCGCACCTCACTCTTGGTCATCGGGGCGCTCCTTGCACAACCCATCACCCCTCCCCCAGCAGCCGCCGGGCTGCTTTGCAACCTTCACACTTGCAGATGTAACTACTGTCCTCAAGCAAGGCAGCATGTGCGCCATCGATGATCTCGCCACGCTGGCTGTACTTCGCTCTCCAGATCGCGGCCTCCTCAACCAGCGAGTCCCAGTCTCGGAGCGGCTCGCACTTCATCTCGACACCGTCGTTGCGCAGGGGAGTGACGCGCTCGTACTCGATGCGCGCGACGTGCTCGCAGTCGCTGGTGGTGTGGCTGGGCGCGAGCATAGAGTTCACGGCCATGCCGATGGCCATCCCGACGACGAAGCAGGCCACGACGATTATTGTCATCGGCACGGACTCGCTCGCTGCCTCTAAGGTTATCTTCTTCATTTCATCTCCTGGAATCCAAGCGTGTATACGGCCACGTTGAACGCAGACATGTCACGGGGGTCTGCCACGCACACATCCAGTGTTTTAGGCCTAACCTTGTCGGCGACCAGCTGCACGACAGGCAGGTGCACAAGGTACCTGTCGTTCGCGAAGATGCCGCCGTCGGTCAGGCCGTCGAACAGCTTCTTCAGTGAGAACAACGCGCCGTCACCGTCCTGAAAGTGGCTCTCCTGCCTGTGGTACCAGGTGACCTGGATCACCGAGTGTTTGTAGCGCGGCCTGCCTGGCACTTGCTTGAGTGCCATCCACCCTATCGACTGGGCGTACTCCCTGGCGTCCCTGCACCTGGTCCTCCAGTGGGTGTTGCCGCTCCAGATGTTATTGGCCCGCAGCGACACTGGTGGTTCGGGGAGGGATTTGAAGCTGATCACGCTGCAGCCTCCCGCAGCTTGCGGCGCGCAATCGTCCACTTGGCACCCTCGTCGCACTCGAAGACCACGGGCCCGGCGCACACAGACCCCCGCGCGTTGCGCTTGGTCTCGTGGTACTCATCATCCGTGTACTCCCTGCAGACGAGCGCACCCGGTGGTGGTGTGTTCTTGCTACGAGCGACACCAGCGGCGCTGACAACCCTGTAGGCTAGGTATATCATCGCTTGCTCCTTGTGCAGATTGACTCGTGCCAGACGAACGCGTTGGTCGTCCGCACCGCTACGGGCGACACGAACGACTTGGTTGTGGCGACACCCATCACGAAGACAGGGGCCCTGATGTCCAGCTGCCCCTTGGACCCGTCCTCCCGGTGCACGTCGACCACGGGGCGCGCGCAGTCCGAGCAGGGGCGCACCTTGTACCCAGACGCGATGAGCCTGTCCTGCAGCGACTGCTTGACTGGCCTGGCCACTGCGCGCCTCATCCGAGCCTCTTGAGCCGCTCCCGCAGCTCAGTCTTTTCGTCGGTCCTGCGCCGACGGCACGCGTCTAAGTACGTGGCAATCCTGCTGATCAACGTCTTCGCCTCGGAGTCTGTCAGGGGCAGCTTGTCGGTCAACAGCGCGACAGCCTCTCCGCTCCCCGGCGGGAGCGCATGTAGCTGGACCTCAACATCGGTCAGTGACTTCATCAGAACCTCGACACGAGGTCGGCGAGGGTCGGTCGCCCTTCCGCCTCGTACTCTGCGCGTGTCCACTCGATCCACTCCGGGTGGTCCCACGACGGTTTCTCTTGCTCCTCAATCAACCAGCGGAGCCAGCCGACCTGCCCGATGCGCTGCTGCGCTGAGCGGTGTGCGCGGGCGCGGCGACTACTACCCGCACTGTACAGGTCGCGCTGTGGCGTCTTCACAGTCCTACCAGATCCCGCACGAACGGTGCGGCGACCCACACGGTCTGCTTATTCATTCTCGTCCCCTCGTACCCGATCGGCTTACGCGTCCCGCCAGTGCGAACCAACAGTCCCTTGTCCTCCATCTCGGGCAGGCGCGGAGACACGCTATCGCGCGGCATGCTCAGAGCGTCGGCCATCTCAGTGGACGTGAAACCGTCATAACGCACCTGAAGGGCCGCGTTAGCTATCTTCATCTGCCTCTCGGGCACAGAGTCGCGCACCGAGTACCAAGCGTGCCAGCTGGTGATCGGGTCGGTCTTGCGCGCGGATGGTCGACCGAGCTTAAT